>Ga0105092_10000148_pt1 | contig 33272 bp, 28 predicted proteins | sample PPLLak2March2015_FD_87021 | JGI IMG/M metagenome (GOLD analysis project Ga0105092, IMG submission 87021) | Freshwater sediment microbial communities from Prairie Pothole Lake near Jamestown, North Dakota, USA - PPLs Lake P7 Core (1) Depth... | ecosystem: Environmental > Aquatic > Freshwater >... | reverse complement strand
TATTCTCAACGCTTGCCGGCGCCCTCGCGAGTGTCATCAATTACCATTCGGCTTATCTTAGGTGTAATATCAAGCTAACCGGGTGCCGAAAAAGTCAACCTAATCAGAAGCGAGCGAGGGATCGGCGGTCGACTTTAGACCGCAAGGATGCCAACCTGCTCCGGGCGTGCGCCTGGATCAGGGGCCGGGCGGCTAGTCTGCGCGAGATAACCTTGGACCGTCGGCGTTAGTGCACTCCTCGGCTTCGTGGCGGGGGCACACAGTCTGGCCCTACGAGGAGTGGGGAGGTGGTTCCCTGGTTTTGGATGTGACCACAAACAAGGCCCGAAGGTTCTCACCTGCTGACCAATCGCGACTCCGACGACGACTCCCGTTTTGAAAAACGCGTGGAAATGAGTTTCCAAGTTTCAATGGTCTGTGTCTGGAAAGGAATCAACCTATGCAGAGAGCTTTGATGGTGATTACTCTGTTGCTGCTTGCATCCGCTAGCGCGCTGGCGCAGGATCCCGCCAAGGTGGCCGAGAAGCAATGCAAAGTTGCATTTGAAAATGATTACGTGCGGGTCTTGCATTGGACCGTCGGTCCCCACGAAAAAACCGCCATGCACGACCATCCTGCGCTGGTATCTGTCTCGCTAACCGGCAACAAGACGCGCTACACAGCTGCCGATGGCAAGACGAGAGACGTCGAGGGCAAACCCGGACAGGCGACCTGGAGCAATCCTGACAAGCACGCCAGCGAGAATTTGGGTGACAAAGCAGGCGACATCATCCAGGTGGAGCTGAAGAAGAAACCGGGCGCTGCTATGACGGCGATTCCGGCCTCCGAAGATTCCGTTACTGTGGACCCGAAACACTACCATGTGGAATTCCAGAATGACCGCGTTCGCGTCCTGCGGATCCAATACGGACCGGGTGAAAAGTCCGTGATGCACTCGCACCCGGCCAACCTCGCGGTCTATCTTACTGACGGAGAAACGAAAATGACTCTGCCCGACGGCAAAACGAACGCGGCTGTCTTGAGGAAGGGGCAGGTGCAATGGACCGACAAAGACAAACACCTGCCGGAGAATGCGGGAGGCAAACCCTTTGAGCTGGTTCTAATTGAATTGAAATGATGAGATTCGAATCTCCGGATCCGGATCGGGGGTCGCGGGTCGGCCCCCGATCGAACCGGCTCACTTGATGCGGTGGGCCGGGAACTCCCGTACGCCCATCACACTGAATAGAACCCTGTTCACTTTCCCGTCCGGGTCTTTGATGAAAGTCAACTTGACGGGAGAGCCCTGGGCCTGAAAAACGATTTCCGATTCCGCCAGCAGCTCCGTCTTGCCCATCTTGCTCTCGCCCATCAGGCGATCGCCTTCGCGAAACACGCTGAAGGTCCGTCCTCCCTCCCGTAACACGACTTCCGGCGCTTCGATTGCGAATTCCCCAACGTAGAGATCCATTACGGCAGCGTCGAGCTTGATGAACTTCACTTCCGGTTCCTCTTTCATCTGGTCACCAAGGTAAATCTCCGCGATCTTTCGAGAGAGATCCAAGGCATTAGGAAGGGGACCGGGCGGCCGCATTCCGATGTTGGAGAGGACAATCACAGTGAACTTCTGGTCCGGGAAGCGGGAGACTTCTGTACTGAAACCGGTAATGTCTCCTCCGTGGTGGATCTCCCGTAGTCCCTTGTACCGGCCTATCATCCATCCCAAACCAAAGACCCCTTCTCGGCCGTCGGTGAGACGGCTGGGGGTGAAAACCAGCTGAAGCGTTTCCGGCTTCACCAGCTTTCCGGACTCCAGCGCCCGGTTCCACAGAAACAAGTCTTCTATCGTCGAGAACAGAGAGCCGGCGGAATAGGCGTCTTTCGCAGCACTTCTTCCCACACTCGTGAAACCGTCAGGTGAGTTCAAATATCCGCAGGCGCGCTCCCGTAGAGAGGCGTCCTCATCGACCCCGGAACTGCTCATCCCGACTGGTTCGAAAACGTTTTCTTTAAGGTACTCCTCGTAACTCTTCCCGGAGACCTTCTCGATGATCTTCCCCAGCATCTGGTAGCCGATGTTGCTGTAGCTCACGCGCGTTCCCGGCTCGAACTCCAGCGGCTTTTCCAGGGCCTGTTCGTAGCTCATGAAATCCGGGAGCCCTCCTGTGTGGGTCAAAAGGTTCCTGATCTTCACTTTGTTCCCCGGCGGGAATGCGGGCAGGTACTTTGATACCGGGTCGTCGATGTTCAAAAGGCCTCGATCGTGCAGCTGCATGATCGCCGTTGCCGTAAACGTCTTCGTCACCGAAGCCAGCAGAAACCGGGTCTTCGGCGTATTAGGGAGACTACCGGCGACATCCGCCATGCCATAACCCTTCTGAAGAATTACCTCCCGGTCACGCACCACCAAGACGGCGGCGCCAGGTGTCTTGTCGCCGTTGACCGGTTGGAACAGTTTGTCGACCTGCTTCCCCCGACTCTCGTCCACAGCGTCGGCTGATAGAGGCAGGATTAAACTCATGAAGCAAATTAGGGCCACAGAGATCCGGTGCATCATTCATCCTCCGCTTAACTGAAACGGACGCGACTCCAAAAAGGTTCGGCCGGAACTCAACGTGACATTGCGGTGCCGTCGCCAGAGTATCTATGTTATGGTCACGCCAACTTCAAAGGTTTCAACGATTCCGAGTGCCGGTATCCCAGACCTGATCCTTATACATATCTCTGACCGGCCCTGCATATTTCTGAACCAGCGTGCAGAGGCGGGATCTCAGCGGCGGTTGAGTGACTCGCCGCCCAACTCGCCACAAGAGGTTTTCGGTAGTCGTCGCGCTGTTGCTCAGTGCGGCGTTCCTCGCCTGCTTTCTGCCGGCCTGGCAAGCGATGAAACTGACCCCGACGATCGCTCTGCGTCATGAGTGAGAAGGAGGGGAAAGAATCGGTTACGGGTTTGGCAGACGGCAAGGGCAGTTGCCGCAAAATGCCCAGCCGAAAGGCCAGCACATGTCAGCCCAGGGGGCTACGCGATAAGCGCAGGCCCCCGGGATCTCCATATTAGCGCCTAAAAGTAGTGGTGCCTCTGAGAGCCGTCAAACCTCCCTGGATAACGCCCCTGGAACGTCCGACGGCCGATCAGAAGCGATAAACGGGTCCGAAAGTGAAATCCGTAACCCACGGAGTTTCCCGTCGCGGAGTGGGAACGAGATCGTCGAAAAGGATTCGTCTCCTCAGTGTTGCCCGCAACCCCCAGCTGCGGTTTATCCAGATCGACGTTCCACCCCCGACTCCCAGATACCCGGTGCTAACGTCGCGCGTCAGGAATTTGTTGGCATTCGGAAAAAGGGAGGCTCGGCCCTCCCCCTGAATTTGCCCGATGTACCTCCCACTCGCAAGCAGACTGGTCGTGGTCTGGCCTCCGCCGGAGATCGAGGCAAAGGGTTCCAAGCGCCAGATGCCCGGCAGACGAAAGCGAAAGGCGCCGTCAAAGAGGTAGCCGTTTCCGCCGGTTATCGAGAAACTCCGTGATATCTGACCTTGTTCAAACTCGTCGAAAAACACGGCTCCGCTATCTCCGGGAACGAATGTGATGCCCGCGTCGAAGGAAAGTCGCCAGACGAGGCTTTTGCCGACCAGGAAGCCAGTCGTGTACCCGTCCCTCGGCCTTAGACCAACGAAATAAGGGACGGCAATGGTGCCGTGCTGCAGGGACGGCGCCTCAAGCAGTCCGGTCCCAAACCCGCTGTAGTAGCCGACAAAAGGATGCACATCCACTCCGACCTGCGCCCAAACGCTGGAGCACGACAGGAAGAGCGACACCAGGCAGATTTTCCGGAACATGGCACCTCCGTTAGAGCAACAGAAACCCTCCTTCGCCTCGAATTCGGGACTGTTGCAACGAGTTTGCCCCCCGGGCAGGCTCGTTGTACCATCGCAATCGTGACTCGGCCGACAGCCGTGTCCCTTCATTTGCCTTCCACTTTTATTCGCTTCCGGATGGTACAATCCCCGCGGTTCAACGGCATTTATCAGTGGTGATGTCTGACCTGACTACCTTGCGTAAACCTTCAGAAGAGAGTTCCGATCGTGACTGGTACATCAGTGACGAGGAGTGTCTGCTGAAGGTGCAGGCGGGGCAGAATACGGGTCTCGCGGTGCTGTTTGAAAGATACCGTCGGCTTGTTTGCGGCATTGCACGCAAGATTCTCCGGGACGCCGAGGAGTCCGAAGATCTTTTGCAGTCGGTCTTTCTTGAAATCTTTCAAAACGCCGATCGCTTCGACCCACGCAAAGGAACCGTCCGCACGTGGATCCTGCAATACTGCTATCACCGTAGTTATAACCGCAAGAAATACCTCACGCTTCGCGGTTTCTACCGGGATCAGACATCCAGCTGTGCTGACGAATCATTTCGAGCTGCCGAACCGTGGCGCGGACTGAGTCACGAGGAGGCGGGCAGGCTCCTTGCCGATTCTTTGCGGAGCCTGCCGGAGCAACATCGCCGGATTCTCGAAAAGGTCTTCTTCGAGGGCAAGACGATCAAGGAAGTCGCCGCCGAAGAAGGCGTGTCGGTCGGGAATGCGCGGCACTACTACTATCGTTCGCTCGAGAAGCTTCGCCAGGAACTGGGCAAAGCGGAGGGCCCGAGATGATAATGCCCACACACGAATACTTCCGAAAGCTATCGGCACTTGCTGAGGTTGGAGAGATCAGTGAAAAGGAGCATTCCGAGCTTCAGATCCACCTTCGAGGCTGCCCGGAATGCCGGCAGGCCGCGCAGGACTACCGCGAGATCCTCTTTGATTGGCTTCCGCTGCACCGGACTGCGGAGTCGGAGACGTCGGGCGCCCTCCGGCCAGGCTTCGGATCATTCCGATCGCACTTGGGCTGGATAGTGCCGATCGCCGCAGTTCTCGTTCTGGCGATTGCCGTGTCCGTGCTATGGACCGCGCGGAACTGGAACGAGTCAGCGAGCCTCAGGCGGGCTTTGGACGCCGCTCGGTTAGACAAGGCATCGCTTCTTGGCGATTTAGCGGGCAAAGAACAGAGAATTAAGGTGCTCGAGAGATCTCTTGCAGATCGGAGTCCGGCCGCATCGGTTCCCGCTGATCGGGAACCCTCCCGAGAGTCAGTGGCTCTGCAGGAGGCGCGCGCCAGGCTCACTCAGCTGCAGGCGGAAACGGATCGGCTCCGCTCGGCCTACTCGACCGGTCGCGAAGAGGAGGCGAGACTGAGCCGCGAGCTTCAAGAGGCGAGGGCCGCGCAACGGGACGAACAGAAAAGGTCGAGTGATCTTCAAACTCGAAAGCGCGAATTGGAGGCGAAGGTCGACAATCGCGAGGCGCAAATCAAGGGGCTCAGCAGCCGTTTGGCTTTCCTTGACGCACGAATCAAGGCAGAAAGCGAGCAGAACGGCAGCTCATCGGGAATGTTAGACCGCCTTATCCACGACCCGAGCCTGCAGGTCATCAATGTGTATGCCGTTTCAAACAAGAGCAAGAAACCGAGCTCCTTCTGCCGTATTCTGAAGGTTGCCGATGCCCCTCCCGTCATCTACGCCTATCGGTTAACGACCGGTGATTTCGCGGCTCCGGACAACCAGCGCCATTTTCAGGTTTGGGGGATGAATCGGCCCGTCGAGCTCGACCACCTCGGGCTTGTAAACCCCGCGGAAGCCGGCGGATCTTCTGTCCGGCTTGGGGAACTGCGCAAGGACGCTTCGAGTATCGACCGATGGATTCTTCAGCTCCCTGATTCCAAGGCGCTAAGCGACATTCGATACCTCCTGATCACGGAGGGCCCTGTCCGATCCGAGGCCGTTGCTCCTCCGGTGTTCCTGGGAACCCTGGGCAAGTGAGGGGGCCGTTGCCTCACCCCCAAAATTCCCTTGGAGATTCCGAGCAAAGCTCAGATGACTAGCCTGGTTTCGTGGCTTGGGATTATCATGGGACGCTCGAAGACAGGGGAACTGCCGTGATCGAACCACTGTTTGTGACAATACCTCCCGTTCTGTTCCTGGCTGTCCTGTTTGGCGGAGGCCAGCTACTTCGGCGGCGCAACATCGATATGGACGGTAAGCCGCCAATTAACCGGACCCCTTATTACCTCAGTAAGTATTCGATCATCGTCCTTTGGGCGGCGATGGTGATACAGGGTTGGGGAATCGATCTTTCTCTTCTGGCCATTCCTCCCGCAGTTAAGTGGCTGTCCTTATTCCTGTGGGGTTGGGGATTTGCACTGCTCCTGACGGGACGACTCGGACTTGGAGATTCCTTCCGGATCGGTTCCGCCAAGGAAAGCACTACCCTGCGGGTGGACGGCCTCTTTCGGTTCAGCCGGAATCCCATGTATGTGGGGATGTTTTCAACCCTCCTCGCTTCCGCGCTGTACACGGCAAATCCAATCGTGCTTGTCCTCGCGCTTTTCATAATCTGGGTTCACCACGCGATCGTCCGGGCCGAAGAGCAGCATTTGCGCAACGTGTTTGGTCAGGAGTACACGACCTACTGTGCGCGTGTCCGAAGGTACCTGTAGGTCCCCATTGCTCACGTGTCGGCAATGTCTCCGAAAAGAGAGCTTGCCACGGCTCCCGCATGCCGCCGCAAGTCCCCGAAGACGGGTCGCTGATCCATAAATCTTACGCAAACGGTTCATAGAGATTACGCGAAAGCTGCCCAAATGGAGCCGGATTTTGCGGACGTGTTGTTGACGAGTGTGAATATAAGCCGTTGACTTTTGACTAGATTGTTAATTTTCCTCTGGCGCTCCCACGTATCTGGCACAGCGGGTGCAAGTACCGACCGCAACTTCCCACGGAGTGAACTGGGGAAAATGCCCGTTTCTGCTCCGACTTACAGGCCCACATTTACGAAGAAAGGGACAATCGATGCGAATCTCAAGGTTGTTTCTTGCCGCCGGTTTGCTCGTCGCCGCCGGCCGCGTTGAGTCTGCTTCTGGCCAGGGTTGAGTGGCCGCACGCCAAGGTGCGCCCGTGATTGGCGCCATATGCAATGCTGGACGGATAGCAGGAGAGACAGGAAACGTGATATCGCGGCAGCTTTCGCCCGAATCCCGGTGGCAGGTTAACGTCGGCTACCGTTGGCAGCGATCGTTCCGTCATTTCCGGGGAGATCATGAGGAGGCAAACCGTGTCGAAGAACAAACGCAGGTGGAAAACCGGCTGCACCTGTTCGATGTTGGGTTGAACTACCAGGCCTCACCGCGCTGGAGCTTGAGTGTCAGCGCCCCCATCATGACCGTCGACCGGATCTCGCACGGGCCAGGCACAGTGACTGAGAGCTCCGGTATCGGAGACATGTCCGTCGGAGCGAAATTCTGGATTTTCCGGCCGCCGACGGAGTCCCGTCAGAACATCCAGGTAGGAATCTCGATGAAACTGCCCACCGGCAATCCGAATGTGACAGACCAGGTGGGAGACAGCACCGTCGTTGTGGACCAGTCGATCCAATTAGGGGATTCCGGAACCGGATTCTCTTTGGATTACACGGCGTTCAAGTCTCTGGGAGGTTTCACGCTGTTCTCGTCCGGGGTCTACCTCTTCAATCCGAAAAACAGCTATACGCCCACGGGTTGGAACGAAATATCGCGGCCTCCCGGCTACCCGGGGTACTCCCGGCCGGGCACGGTATATTCTGTGACTGATCAGTACCTGTTCCAGGCCGGGGCGGGTTACGCAGTTCCGAGGCTGCCTGGTCTTGCTCTCACCGGGACGGGGCGGATCGAGGGCGTTCCGGCACACGACATTATCGGGGGGGAGGACGGATTCCGCCGTCCGGGTTACGCCGTCTCAGCCGGGCCGGGAGTGATGTACTCGCGCGGCGGGGACACCTGGTCCTTCAGCGTCCCTGTCGCACTTTACCGCAACCGGACAGCCAGTGTTTCGGACATACTGCGTGGAACCCACGGAGACGCGGCTTTCGCCGACTACCTCATCCTGGTCGGCTATTCGCGCACGTTCTGAATCGTGATTCTGGATTATCTCGCTGTCCGGTGGTGCGCAAAAAAGGGGACAGTCTACTTAATTCACTTTTTTAGACCAGTCACTCGTCTAAAAAGTGAATTAAGTAGACTGTCCCCTTTTTTTGCCGTCCCCTTTTTTGCGCCGTCGGTATGAAGGCCGAATCCTTCCTGCGTGCTATCATTTCGAAAGATCTCTTCTGATCGAAACACCCAAAACCAGCGAAGCAGACTAAGGAGGAAGTATGAAACCATTTGCTCGCGTGTCGGCGGTGTCTCTGTGCGTCGTGATGGCGATGGGCTGCTTGGTCCTCGCCGGGGAAAACAAGCATGTGGGAACCTGGACTATCGACCTGCATGACTCGAAGTACACTCCCGGTCCCGCTCCAAGGACTGCCAAGCTCACGATCGAGCCCTCGGGCCCTGACGGAGTCAAACTCGTCGCTGATAGCGAGAATGCCGATGGGACTCCGATGCATGTGGAATTTGTCGCTCAGTTCGATGGTAAGGACTACCCGATCACAGGATTTCCGGGCGCAGACACTGTGACCATAAAGCGGGTCGACGACAAGACTGTCGAAAGCCAGATAAAGGCCGACGGGAAGACCGTGATGACAATTCGTACCGTCCTGTCGGACGACGGCAAGACAAGAACGTCCTGGTGGAAAGGAACGAATTCTCAAGGAGAGAGCGTGGATAATACCGTGGTCTACCGGAGGACAGGCGGGGCTCAGAAGGCGGAGTAGCAGGTTCCTGGCGGGTATTCGGCTCCGCGTCTAAAAAGCGTGGGGTTGCCCACATCGAGTCCCGAGATTGCCTGCCGCCCTGAATTGGCCGGAAAGCATCTCGGGACTCGACTTGGGCACACGCCCTACCGGAAGCCTACGTACTGTGCCGATAGGAGATCAGGGATGATCATCGGGGCACATTCGATTATTTACAGCACAAGCCCTGATTTGGACCGTGCTTTCCTGCGCGATGTCCTCAATCTACCGAACGTCGACGCGGGCGATGGGTGGCTGATCTTCGGCTTGCCACCGTCCGAGTTGGCGGTACATCCGTCCGCACAGAACGGCGTGCATGAGCTCTATTTCATGTGCGAGAACGTCCAGGCGTTCATAGCAGAGATGGACAAACGAAACGTGGCCTGCAGTCCCGTCCAGACCCGAGATTGGGGTCTGCTCACCGAAGTTACGCTGCCGGGCGGAGGCAAGCTCGGTGTTTATCAACCTCGCCACCCCCGCCCAAAGCCGTGAAAGCAAGCACGGGGAGACTGTTCACCATGACACTCGCCATATCTCTGGTCTGCGCCGCGATCAGTTTGGCGCAAACCGTTTCACCGCCCGATCTGACCAAATATCGACCGAGCAACTCCACCTATCGGGTGCTTTTCCTCAAGAAGGCGGATATTGAAGTTGACGGAGAGATGCAGGAATCGGCCTGGCGAAAAGCAAAGGTGGAAAAGGCTTTCGTTTACGCCTCCGGTGAACCCTCACCTCCTCCGACCGAATTTCGCGCCCTCTGCGATGACGACTCCCTCTATTTCCACTTTACGGTTCTTGACCATGACGTGGTGGCTTTGCCCAAGCTGCGGGACGAGGAGGATGCCGTTCTCGAGGACCGCATCGAAATGTACTTTGCGCTCGATGATCGCTTCAAAGACTACTACTGCCTGGAAGTTGATTCTCGCGGGAGGCTATTCGACTATCGCGCGTCCTACTACCGCCAGTTTCGCCCTGAGTGGAATTGGGAGCAACTGAAGGTCGCCGGAAAGCCGACAGCGAACGGCTATGTCGTTGAGGGCCGCATCCCTCTCAGAAGCCTGGAAGAGAAAGGATTTGATCGACTTCGACCGGGGAAGAAGATTCGGGTCGGGTTATATCGAGCCGAGTTCAGTCACGATCGCAGTGGCAGAACGGTCGAACCCAAGGAGACGATTCATAATCGGGGAAGGTCGACCGATGGTCCTCCTCCCATTGAGCGTTGGATAACCTGGGTCGACTCCAGAACTCCCGAGCCCGACTTTCACGTCCCTTCTTCGCTCGGGTGGTTCGAGGTCGTGGAGGCACAGAAATGAGGCGCATGGACAACGTGGCCGACGATCCGCCCTGGGCGCCGCCCCTGTCGCGGGCCACACGGCGTGGCCACAGCGACATCGAGGAGTTGCTCAGGAAATACGGCGCCCCGCTAATCCTGCCCTAATAAACGGCCCACCTGCCACCGGAGGCGTGTCCACACGGTCTCCGGATCTCGGCGCCGTGTAAAAGCAGTCGAGAGCACGCCCTACAAACGCCGAACGCTGGTGTTGGTCCAAAACTACTGTTACTCTGCAGTGAAAAAGAGGTCCACCTCCCCGGGGGACTCCCGCTCCATAACTCAAACCGAAGGACTAGTCTCATGAACCAAGGATTGAGATTCGTGACTTCATTGCGCCGCGGCGGTATAGGAGTAACCCTTGTTAGAGCCTACATGAGCGTCCAGGAGCACTGCTTTGACCTTCGGTACGGTTTGGATACTTGTTCCCGTTTGAAGCTGAGACATTTGACAATTGACCGGGCAGCGACCGCCAATCTGCGCTGGGATAGAGGCTACTACCAACCGACTCGCCTTTTGCCTTTAAGAAAAATGTTGCGGGTGATCAGCACAGCACCGCGGACTGATGGTGCGCTCGTCGACTTCGGTTGCGGTAAAGGCAGGGTGCTGCTCGTGGCCTCCGAATTTGGCTTTGAAAGAGTGCGCGGTGTCGAGTTAGCCCATGAGTTATGTGAAATAGCTAGAGAGAACTGCGCCGCCTATAAAGCTAAGACGGGCATCACAACCGATTTCAAAGTGGTGGAGTCTGACGCTACGAGGTACGCGGTCAAAGAGGACGAGACCCTGTTCTTCTTGTTCAATCCGTTCGGCCGCAAGGTCTTGAGCACTGTATTGGACAATATCGCGTTGTCTCTTCGTGAACACCCGAGAAGGGCCCTGATTGCTTATTGCAACCCGAGATGGAAGCAGAGTATCGAACAGCGAACGGATTTTTTTCTAGTTCAAGAATTGAATTTCTGGCGCCATCGTTTTGCCATTTTCGCCAATCGACTTCACGACCCCTCGCAGGTTCCCGAATTTTTGCCCGTCCAAAGTCAGTAGGGAGGTTCGGAGCGCCCTGGGGATAGTTCACGGACTCCCTCTACCTCTGCCGCGGCGCTCCATATGAAAAGCAGGAGTCAGGAGTCAGAAGTCATACCCGATTGTTCCCACCCTGGAGCGCTTGAGCATTACAAAGTATCCGAACCAGATCAGCAGCCAACCGGCGATCAAGATCCCACCGTTTAGTGGCATAAAACGGTTTAAGCAAGACATACAGGGCGAGTAAAGCACCGCAGAGACTAAGGACAATTGACAAATCGATGCAGTCGATCAGGAATCTCAACCAGAAACCTGGATGCGCCTTTGTGGCATAGTAAACGCCCCTGGATGTCTGATCTTCGGTCGCCATGTCTGCCTCCCTGTGCGGACCAGGTGACGAAACAATGTTACTCGGCGCCTTTTCATAGGTCTCGCGCAGGGCGACGCGGCTCGCATCGTGGTGAGCGCGAGCAGACGGTCGAATCCAGGAGTTGGAAAAGGACCGGCCCACGGCCACGAGTGTCCCGCCTCTGCATAACACATGCGAGAGCACCTCCCAGCTGCCGGCACCCAAAGCCATGCGGACTCCGATCTCGCGACGGCGTTCCGACACCTGGTAGGCTGTCAGGCCGTAAACGCCTATCAGTGAGAGCACAAGGGCAGGGCGACATGGAGCCGTCGGTCAGCGACGGAGCGCCGAGAGATGCTCGCGTGGAGCGGTCCGTACAATGTCGCGGATGCTTATCCACCAGATACGGGCTTCATGCGTGCGTCCCGCTGCCCGAGCGTCACGGCGCTGTTCCCGAAATGTCCGTTCCATCTCTTTCCCGTAGTCGCTGCGAAACTCAAACGGGAGTAATCGGAGCAGGGCACGAAAAAAACGCTCTGCTTTCATGCGTTCCCCTTTTCGGGTATCAGGTGCTTGATCCTGGCCATCTCGAGCGCGGTCTCCATGCGCTCGGCCTCGGCCCGGGCGACTGCGCGGCCGAATTCAGTCAGGCGATAGTAGCGCCGGCGCTCGTCGTCAAGAGCAGGGTCCGGCCGTTCGGCCGTCTCTTGGACGACACCTTCGGCGACGAAACGCCGGATCAAGGCGTACAGCGTTCCGGCACTCAGAAGCATCTTGCCGCCCGTTCGGCGGCTGACCTCTTTGATGATGGCGTAGCCGTGTTTTCCGCCGTCTGCCAAAGCGATCAGGACCTGGAACATCGACGGCGTGAGAGGCAACAGTTCGTTCGGATCACGTTTCATCGGCCGCTCCGGATTATCGGACGTCGATATACTATAGCGTTATGCGCTATAATATCAAGTCGTTCCTCAATCGGGGGTATGTCTCAATTTCTGATCGGAACCTGTAAGCGTAGCTGACTGGTGACTTAATCCTGAGTAGAATCGGATTTCAGGAGGCAGATCGTGCACTTACACTCGCGACTTCTCCTATTTGCGTGTCTCTGTTTCAGCGTCGAACCGCCGGCCCTCCCTCAAGAGCTTCGTCCTGGGATTGTTGCCTGCGTCGGTCCTGACTTGCCACTGCCGGTGACCGGCTACGACGTCTACCTCTTCGGCGAGATGCACGGCATCCGCGAGACCAAACCTCTTTTCCAGGCCTACCTTGCCCGGCTTCATCGGGAAGCAGGGCTGCGGGACGTTTTCCTCGAGGAAGACCAGGTCTACGAACAGGCGGCCCGGGATTACGTCGAAGGGAAGACTGATAGAGTGCCCTCCGTGCTCTGCCTTCGGGCGGACGTCCTCCTCGTTGTCAGGCAATTCAATAAACAGCTGCCTTTGAACCAGCGTGTCGCGGTTCACCTGGTCGATCTGGATTCCCCTATGTCCGCGATCCGCCAGCATTTGCTTCAGGTCGAAACTCGGCTGGCTCGCAACGACGAAGTGCACATTCCTGACGAGTCGGAGCTCGCACAAAATGGTCTCGAATTGGTGGACCGTCTGTTGTCGCGAGCAGTGGAACCGAGACTCCGAGGCGAACTGCAGACTGTTCGGAATTCGCTCGTCGCTTATCGGGAAGGGTTCGAAGCGGAAAGCGGGCCGACTAAAGGCAACGTCCTCATGGAGGCCCGGGAAGAGGCTATCGCCCGGAATGTTCTCAGTGTGCTTAAGGGAAGTCAAAGGCGGGTCGCGCTTGGGTTCTATGGGAGCATTCACGGGAGAAAGAAAGCGGAAAAGCTGGATCTCGGGACAGGGCCTTTCCTTTACCGGTCGTTAGCTTCCCGGCTGGGTGAGACAGGGGTCAAAGTGCTGTCCGTCTACTGTTGGGCCCTTTCCGGCAGCAATTTTTGGAGGGGAACGCGTAACAACATTCCTTCCATGGTCGGCTCACGCGTGCGCGTCAATGAGACGGAGTCTCTCCAGCAGGTGATGAGCGAGGCACCGGATGCCAATATGTTCCTGGTTGACCTCTCAAAGCAGCCTGCTTTCCACGATGACGTTGGAGGGCTTTACGATTTTGGCATATGGCTCCGGGTGGGAAGTCCGATGGAGAACGCGTGCGCACCCTGAGTTTTTCTTTTGCACTCCACGTCCAGCTTCTATGCGAAATGCGGACGGCGGTCAGAAGACGCAGAGCGGTGAGGTGCCAAACCAAAGCGGAGTGCGGCGGCAGCGGCTGATCCTTATACGTATCTCTGAAGCGACCCCGGAGCCGTGGCAAGCTCTCTTTCGGAGTGCGGTGGCCTTGCCGGAGAGTCTCTCCCGCGCTCTCTGGCGAACTAAAAAACACCGCGAACGTTTCCCCGAGGCCAAGCGCTACGCACCGTCCTTCGAGGATGAACAGGACGTCCTCCAGGTGGCCCTGACCACCTGGGAGAAGGAGAAGGCGAAGAAACCCCTCCACATCGCATCCTACTTACGATTTGGCACTTGCGGCGCGTCAGGCCGGATTCCTCACCGAGTACATTTGGTACGTCAACCGCGAAAAGTTGGGTGAGGCCGCTGAAGAGTGGTTGGCAGCGAACAGTCAGTTGTCCTCTTCGAGGTCCTCCACAGGCATTATGGAGTCTCCTTGGAGTGCCTGGATAACGAGCACATCGCTGCTCTCAGACTCTACCTGAGCCGATTTGTCTTTGAGCGGATTAACAAGCAATCCGGATCGTGAGAAATGCCGCTACTCAGCTACCGCTGAGCCGGATCCTGTTACCTTCACGCTCAGTGCAGAAACTCCACTGCAGCGGGAGTCGTCCCTTTCGGGACGAGCACGACCGTCTCGCCCGGCATTGTGTTCAGGGCTAGATTCTCCCCTGACAGATCTTCCGCCTGCCTGCCGTCGCGCCAAATCGTCACATCCGTGGTGCCCCACGGGTTTTTGAGCCGGCAGGTACCACCAGCCTTAGAGTGGATTTCGACAAGCCGGATCTTCCCTTCCTGCAGTGCCGAACTGACCAGGAAGGCGCCCGGTGTCAGCAGGCGGAAGGCGGCATCCCAGCTTTTGGGCCAGCCGTTGAAGATTTCGAGCGTTCCCTCCGTTGACGAGACCATCGTGGAGTTGATCCCCGAGCTCAGGCCGCCGATGTGCTCCGCATCGATCGCGCCGGGGCCTTCACGCAGGCGCATCCGGTTCCGAAAGATCCCGGCTCCTCCGATACCCTTGTCATCGATGAAGCTTCCCAGGGCATTAAAACCGAGGAAACGGGCCTTCAACTCAGGCTCGGGGCCGATCGGGTCAATGGCGCCGGGCCCGCCGTAAATAAAGGCGCCGAACGGGCGGGGGCCGCGCGCAATCGGTTGCTGTGCGGGTCGCGGTGGCCCGGTGGGGCTGTCGATCCTCGGACGGTTCGCGTCGAAAGTGCCCCGACGCCCGCTTCCGGGACCAGGGCTCGCCAGGTTGTCCGCGATCTCCTTCCAGCGCGGGCGCAACTGCGCGTCGACCCCCAGCATGTCCGACACCTTGGCCGCGAGCGGGAAAATCATGCTCATGGCAGCGATCTCATTGCGAGTGTCCGAGGAATCCCAATCGCTCTCCCCGTTGTTCACGTGATGGATGTGGTATTTTCCGTCCGCTTCTTTCTTCAGATTCGGAAAATTGCGGTAGAACTCGGCGGCGCCTTTGATCATCGGATAGGCCCGGTCGCGCAACCAGTTCACATCATTCGTGTACTCATACTGCCGATAGAACTGCTGGGCAACCCGCGCACCTGAGGCGAGGATGTGGGTGCAGTGGCCGAAGATTCCCTGGCCCTTGGTGGGGACCACGAAGTGGCCGTCGATCCACTTCCCATCGTTCAGGAAATTCCATCGGCTCGCGTGCCGGGTCTTGGTTTCTACATAGGACTGGAACCGGGCCGAGCGATCCTCGAAAGGTTTTTTCACGAGGTACAGGTCCTGGAGCTCGGCGCCGATATCGTCCGGCAGCCGTTCGGGACCGTTGAACCAACAGATTTCGGGGATCCAGATCCCCTTTGAACCCCACTGCTGTGCCGCGGCCGAGGCGCAAGCCTCCCGCATGTTGAAATACATTGAGAAGAAAGGATCCATCAGTTCCAGCCGGTTGGTGGGCATCAGGTTGCTGTAGTACGCGTTAGTGTTGGCCCACCAGTATTGCGAGCCCCAGCGGCGCATGTCCCCGTTCGTATACCAGAGCATGCCGCCAAAGCGGGGCGGATAGTCCCCACGCGAGCTGGAACCCATGAGGTACTGAAAATAAGAGTAGTTCGCTTCGACGAACTCGGCCTGGCCCGACTCGCTTTTCATGGCGACGAAGCTCCGGGTCCAGAAATCGTGCCACCAGGCGGCGGTCTCCGATTCGAGCCCGGCAAAGCTCTTCGGGACTGCGGCTTCCAGGTTCTGGAGCGCAAGGGCGGCGGTGTCTTTCGCCGCGTCGAAGCTCGCGGCACTCGCAATCAGGACCGTGAACTTCCCTTTTCCGGGGGCGGCGGAGAGCTGCACCGTCGACTCATTCAGGTAGCGGGCCCTGGAGGCTCGGTCCAGGATGGCGATCGCCACGGCCGAAGAGTCATAGAAGTCGTTCTCGCGGAACTTCTGGGTCAGGGTAATCCGCCCGTCACGAATATCGAGGGTGGAGAGGGCGCTATGGGCAACGGTCAGGAAGTCGACCGAGTGATTGGTCGCCAGCTCGTAGTTTTTCCCGGTGATATGGTAGACCGCGTAACGCAACATCCGCAGGTCGACGGTGACCGGCTCGGGAACGGGACGCTGGTCGTCGATCTCTACGGCTATCACGTCGCGCGCGGGCCAGCCAAGCACACGCGCCGTCAAGCCCTTTCCTCTGGCAGTCATGAACCCGTCATAAATCGAGAGATGCTGACTAAAACCGGGGCCAGGCGAGAAGACGTCCTCGCCCGCGCTCGCGACATGGATGTCCACGTAGCCACACCCGCTTGCGTAGTCCGAATCAACCACCGGGAAGCTGGCAGTACGGCCGTCGACAGCGAACACGTCGACCCGGTTGATCTGAAACTTGAGAGACGTTGGGGTCGTCCAGACGAGGCTCCCCATGCGGCCATTCCCGACCGGCATGCCTTCTTCGCTGCGCCGAGCGGGCTCGCTGTAGTCCAGGTCCCCTCGGGAAATCAGTTTTCGGTAGTCGACCCGAACCAGATTTTGGGCCCGAATGAGGCCCGAGCCGCAAGTGATGAGTGCTAAGACAACTGCGGCCGCACGAAGAATAGTCTGATTGCGCATGTTCTCTCCACCTTTCAAACGCGGAACTGGAGTCGCGTTACAGAGCCGCGCACTCCGAGGGCCGCCTTTTATTGTGGCCGGACTCTCCAGAGTCCGGCCACAATAAAAGGCGGCCCTCGGAGTGCATGAGGGGAACTTTTTCAACACCCTGCACTGCGTGCGCGGCTCTTTAGCGCGACTCCAGCTCAGTCTCGCTGCGCGCTATTCACCTTCCGGTGATCCGGCGCCTGCGCGATTGCCTTGAGCAGGCTGATGAAGGGTTCGGAGATCAGCCCGTTGATGGAAACCGGAACATCCCAGGTGATGACTCCCTCTGCCTGCCAGACGCTTTGGCTGAACTGGACTGCCTGCTCTGCCGTGAAGCGGGGCTCTCCCATGCCCCATGTTCTTCCCAGATACGTCAGGACCTGAACTTGCTTGCCGTCTAAAATGCCGCCGACGCTCCTCCGGATTTCCAGCCGTTCCGGATTGCTGATTTCGCCGGCGGTATAGTCCTCGTACGGCGTCATGGAGATCAGACGCGGCACGACACCAGGGTTAAAGGCGACAGCGCTATTCGGGTTGCCTGCACGCGCGGCTGCTGCAAAACTCTGGAAATTCGGCCGGTCCGCCGAGCGATACATCAGATTCGGCCAGTAGCAACCGTCGAACCACCAACCAGCGATCTTGTCACCAAACCGCTTCGACCAGTCGGAGATGACCTGTTCCCACTCGAGCTGAAATTCCCGGTTCGGGTACATCCCGTTCTGCCACTGAAGCGCCTCACGGGCAGCGCGGTCGCCCGCCGGGGCGCCCGAGGGGAGGTAGACGATCAGCTTGATGCCCCGGCGGGCCAGAGCGGTCGCCATGTCGGAAACCAGGTCGCGGCGAGAGCACTTGCCCGGCTGGATGCCTGTCAACCGATCGTAGGTCGGATTCGGCGCCAGGTAGTAACCGGAGTTTTGGCCGATTGTCAGGATGTGGTAACCGGCCCCGACCGCTTTGAGTTGGTCCGCCAGACCCTCCACGTCAAAGCCATCGACCATCTTGTTCCACTGCTCGACGCTCATCTCGAGATTGTTCGTTCGAGCCTGCCAGTCGGCCAGGTAGTGGGTCATGACTCCCCAGCGAGCCTGTCTCATCCAAGAGGTCCGGCGGAGGGAGTCATCAGGTGGTGGAGTGGCGGGTTGTGCGGCGGCACTGCAGAATCCGAGCGAAAGGAGAATCAATGACCAAACAACGATTCTTCCGCACGGTCGAAGCAGACTCATGTGTGAACCTCCTAGGTCCGTTAGGACCGACACGTGAAAAGAGGCTCGCATTCCCACGTGCGGTCCTACGGACCTGGTCATATAGCGAGGCCCGGTTTCTATAGACGTGTCAGTCCTGACGGACCTTCTTGAAAACCTTCCTGCCTCTAAAACCGCAATCGCAACACCACCTCGATCTGCCTCGGGTCGTAGGTGCTCTGGGTGAAAGCCCCGAAAGTGCTCGTTGTGTCCATCAGTTGGCCGACCTTCAAGTTCTGCTTTGGGTTCGCGGTCACTGTCGCCGGCAACACGGTGGCGCCGAACGCCGTGTTGATTCCCGGCTTCAACTGCGCGTTGTTCACCAGATTGGTCGCCTGCGCGGAGAGGCTGAATGAATATTTCTCATTCACCGTAAATGACTTCTCAAGCGACAGATTGGTGTTCCAGGTGGGATTGCTGCGCATGTCGTCAAACGTCGCGGCCGAGTTGCCATACCAGAACAAGTCGGCGATCGGGGTCCCGCTCGGCCCTGCGACCGTGCGGCCGGCAAAGGCGTCGATGTTGTATTTGAGAAAACAACCGTTGCAAGGCCTGATGATGCGGCCGCTCGGCAGCGTCACATCAGTGTTCCCGTCATACCAGCGTTGCAGTTCCTTCGGTACTTCGAGCGGCACACCCGGGACGCGATCGGGCAGACCATTGAATGAGTTAGTTCCGCCATGCGTGAGCGGGCGGACAAATCCGCTCTGGCCGGTTATGGAACCGGCCAGACGCCATCCACCGATAACAGCATCCAGGATCGATCGCTGAATATTGAACTGTTTGCCTTTCCCAACCGGGAGATCGTAGACCCAGTTGATGACGATGCGGTGCGGAATATCGTTCGTCGTGATCTTGCGGTTCAGGTGCCACATATCGGGCCGCCGGTTCGACAAGTAAGCGGTTTCACCGCCATCTGCGTAGCCCTGGTTGGTCTGCGCGTTGTACCGGGCTATGCCGATCTGCTTTGACCACGTGTAGTGGACGTTCAACTGAAGCCCGTCAGCAAACTGATGCGTAGCGGCGAGTTGGAGCGCATGGTAGTCGGAGCTCCCCATGGTGAGGGTAACGTTGTCGCCTTCGAGCGGATACCCATAGTAGGTTTCAATACGGCTGATCGTCCGGTTCCTGATATTGCCGTTGCCGTAAGGAGTCAACGGACCCGTGGCCGGTTGCCAGGGGTTCTGGACCATCTGCGTTGACAGATTCGTCTTCCCATCACTGGCAATGTAAGTGTCCCGCCACGTGGCCAGCAGCGCCGGGTCGACGAGTTGCGGGCTGTTGATCGGGACGTAGGCGACCTGTAAGCGGCGGCCGCCCGAGCCAACGTAACCGGCGGAGACGACCCAGTCCGCGGCAAGCTTCTGTTCCAGGAAGAAATTCCACTGCTGGATATAGCCGTTTTGGTAATCGATCGGGAAGCGGCGTGCTCCGCCGTAGATGCGCGGGTCTTCGGGGTTCGCCCCCACCTCGGGCACGATCTGATTGACCGCCATGCTGTTGAAGGCGCCTACCACTACTCCGGCAGGAGACGATCCGTATGGAGCATTGTTAACCGACTTGGTGAATGAAGCAGCCCCGTAGAAACCAGGACCGTCGTTGAAACCAGTGTTGGAGGGAACGAAAGTGATTCCGTAACCACCCCGCATAACCAGCGAATCGGTAATCCGGTAGGCCGCCCCCAAGCGCGGCCCGAAATCGCTCCATTCAGTCTTCCACATGTTTCGCCGGGAGGTGGTTACCAGGAAAAACAATCTCCCCGGGTGTGCCAAACAAGGGCTCCTTGCCATCCAGGTCAATCGCGCTCATTCGGTTGAAACGCTCGGTCGGACCCGGCTGAACATCCCACCTCAGCCCCATGTTGAGAGTCAGCCGATCGGTGGCGCGCCAGTCATTCTGTGTGTAAAGGGCGTAGTACTCTTGGGCGAGCGCCAGGCGCAACGCATAGCCGGGAGCGATTCTGAGGTTTCCGGCTCCCAGCAGGATGGACGCCATGCCCAAACCGTTATACGACGCATCGGGAGTCGTCAGGCCGGTGGTGCTGCCATCCGCATTGATGTTGGAACGGGTGAAGTTCGTGGAAGTCTGGATCTGCATCGAGTCATCCGGGTCAATGTAATTCGACAGCAGCACCCGGTACGTGCCTCCGAACTTATGAGTCCAGCGCCCGCGCATCCACGTCATGCTGGCATTCAAGTCGGTGTTGGTCTGCCGCTCTCGCTTGTGAAGGCTGGTTCCGTTGTTCAGCGAGCTGAGGTTGTCACCGGGAGAAAAGGCCGGAGGGGCCCCCGGGAGGACGTTGATCGCCTGGATTTCCTTCGGGATTCCGAACTGATCGTAGCTGTAATTCTCGAAGACGTCGGCCTCGTTGTCGCTCTTGATCCGGTTTACCCCGAGACGTGCATCCACAATCAGTGAAGGCGACAGGGTCCACGTGTCGCCCACCGTTGCGTAGTAGTTGTCATCCGGCTGCTGGTTACCGACAAATTCAATGCGGCTGTAGTACGGGTTGTCATCGCCCCAGGAACGCGGCGTGCGGATGTTCCCCTTCTGAAAACCGTAGCTCCCGTACAGATTATGGTTGCCCTGGTGGAAATCCACGCGGGAGTTGATGTTGTTCTTTGAGAACTCCTGATTGCCGCGCAGGAAGAAGTTGTTATGGTTGTAGATGTCGTCCGGCGCACGATTGGGCATGGGGTAGGCGTTTAGAAGGGCTTTTCCGAAGGCGTTGAGCCGGGAGTCCGGAAGCGGACTGGTTCTGACAACGCCTTGTGCGTCAGTGAAGGTTGGAAACTGCACCCGCTGATAAGCGGAAGTCGTTCCGATCTTCGTGACATCAAAGGGGTCATAGATCTTGATGGGAACGGCCTTCCCACCGGCTGTGACATACGTGTTGCTGAAGTCGCCTTTTCTTTCATCGGCGGTCGGGACGGTCAGCAGGTAATCGTAACCGCGGTGAAACCGGAGTCCTTCATAGCTGACGAAGAAGAACGCCTTGTCGCGGATGATCCGCCCGCCGAAGGTCCCGCCAAACGTGTGAGATTTGAACGGCCCGCGGGCGATGTTTTTCGCATTGTTGAAAAAAGAGTTCGCGTTAAGCGCCTCGTTCCTCACCCGGTAGAAGCTCGACCCGTGGAAGTCGTTGCTGCCGCCTTTGGTGGTGAAGATGACCACACCCATCGCCCGGCCGTATTCGGCCGAGTAATTGTTGGTTATGGTGCGGACCTCCTGGAGCGCATCCTGGTTAGGCAACACCGCCGTCTCATTCCAGGCGGATCCCTGGATACTCACGCCATCGAGGATCACGTCGTTCGAGAAGGCGGCCCCGCCGTTGATCCCGACCGCTGAGGCCTGGCGGCGGCCATCGATGCCGATTCCGAACGATGTCGTGTTCTGGGTGTTCCCGAACAGCCCGCGCGGAACAACACCCGCCTGAAGAGCGGCATAGGAAAACGCGTTGTGAGTGATATTCGGAAGCGCCTCAACGGCGCGCTCATTCACAGCGCCCTGGACGGTCGCGCTGCTCGTTTGTAGCGCGGCAACCTCGGACACCACGCTGATCGTTTCCGCAGTCTCGCCGATTTTCAACGGGATCTTCAGCTGCACCGTCTGAGCGGTAGCAAGCGTGATGTTCCTTTGGCTGTATTTGGCGAACCCGATCCCCGAACCATCGACGTTGACGGTATAGACTCCGGGGGCCAGGTACGGGACCGTGAAACTCCCGGTGTCATCAGTGATCGTCGGCGTAGAGATATTGGTTTCCTGGTTCACCACCGAGACCGTGACGCCGGGAACCGAAGCCCCACTAGGGTCGACGACAGTACCGGTGATGACCGCCGACTTGATTTGAGCCAAACCGGCTGCGGTCAGGAGCGAGAAAAGCGTTACGAAAGCAGAAATCCGAAGAACGAAGAAAACAGTTTTATGCGTGATGGGTCGCATGTTTTCCCCCTTTTGTTATCGTTAACGATAACGTTAACGGGGATGATGCGCGTGAGAGGCGGGGAAGTCAAGCGGATTTTGGAGCGCGTTCGGTTGTTGACTCTGTTCGAGTTATACAGCTTTTTGTGGCTGCGATCACGCAGCGGAGCGTGCTGTCTGCGCGCGCGGATAAGAGAAGTGGCCCCGAAATCTGGTCGGGTGACAGTCGAACAAGTTGCTGCACATCTCATTGTTTGCAGGTTGATCCTGAACGGTTTTCGGAGCCGCTTCCTGGCTCTGTAACTGATGTTGCACGGGGGAAATTGCGCAGATCTCGCCCAAGAAAGGATGAAGACGCCCCGCTTGTCGACAAGTCGAAACGCTGTTATCGTTAGCCGCCGTGAACGTTATCATTCGGCATCCACCTGGCTTGTTATCGTCAACCCGGCGAATCCTGACGCGAGTACCTGCAGCCATTCTGGGTGTGCAGATTGGTTTTTTGGCGCTTGGAGTCACAGCTCCGGCCGTGGCGCAGAACCGCTGGTTCATCGACCAGGACGGCGGCATAACCTGGAACGTCGAACCTAAGAAGGCTCACCAGGACCACATCGAAATGAGCGGCAGGAAGGTGTCCGTCATTGTCAGCTACGGCGTGGACCAGACCGGCCGCCTGACGCTCAGTCGTCATGTCGTCTTCCCGATGTTGCGGTTTGTCCCGAATAAGACTCGCGACCACCTGGCCCTCGTCTTCGGCGACGACGCTGCACCGCGCTACTTCGTCGACAGGGCAGCCCCCCGCGGAGAGGTGGTTACCCGGGTGCATCACAAGGGGATTATGCGGGTGGATAGTGTAATCGGTCGGAACCGCGAACTAGCTCTCGCCCGCACCATCTTCCCTTCGGTCGACAAGCCGCTTGTGATCGAAGCCTACACCTTCACTAATAACTCGGAAAAAGAGATCACCGTTGAAGTGGAGCAAACCGAAAAAGTGGTGCGCACGAACCCCTCCCGGGGCATTTACGGTGGGTACATCGGTGCCTCGCAGGTCCTGGGAAGCGGCGAGCGGGTCCTCAAACCGAAGGAGAGCACGACTTACGCAATCCTGTTTTCCGCGCGAAAGACAGGTGAACCTGAGGTTCAGGTTGACGTGGCGGCCGAGGAGAAGGCGCGGCAGGCCCGAATAGACGGCTTGCTCTCGCGGCTGCAACTTGAAACTCCAGACCCGGTTCTCAACACCGCCTTCTCTTTTGCCAAGATACGCGCGGCGGAGAGCATCTACGAGACAAAGGGCGGCCTGATGCACGGCCCGGGCGGCGGTGCTTACTATGCGGCGATCTGGGCCAACGACCAGGCGGAGTATGCCAATCCCTTCTTCGCTTACCTCGGGGACGAGACGGCCGGCCAGTCAGCCCTCAACTCCTACAGGCACTTCGCGCGTTATATGAACCCCGACTTCAAGCCGATCCCCAGCTCAATCATCTCCGAAGGAGAGGGCTTCTGGAACGGCGCCAAGGATCGGGGCGATATGGCGATGATCGCCTACGGAGCTGCCCGCTTTGCATTGGCTTACGGGAAAACGGAGTCAGCCGCCGAACTCTGGCCTCTCATCGAATGGTGCCTGGAGTACTGCCATCGAAAACTGAACGAGCAGGGTGTGGTAGCTTCCGACAGCGACGAGCTGGAGAACCGTTTCCCGGCCGGCAAGGCGAATCTGTGCACCTCTTCCCTCTATTATGATGCGCTCGTCTCGGCGGCTGCCCTGGGACGGGAGCTCGGGAAGCCGGACGACCTTCTCGGCCGGTATACCGAGCGCGCAAAAGCGGTCCGTGCGGCCATCGAAAGGCACTTTGGCGCGACCGTCGAGGCATTCGACACCTACCGCTACTATGATGGCAACACGGTGCTCCGCGCCTGGATCTGTATCCCGCTTACAACCGGCATTCTAGAGCGCAAAGAGGGGACTATCGCCGCGCTTTTCTCACCGCGGCTCTGGACTGAAGATGGCCTGGCCACGCAAGCCGGCGAGAAGACCTTCTGGGACCGCTCGACCCTCTACGCGTTGCGCGGCGTCTTCGCCGCCGGCGCCACTCAAAAGGCACTCGACTACCTGCGCTATTACTCGAACCGGCGGCTCCTGGGCGATCACGTCCCATACCCGGTAGAGGCCTATCCCGAGGGTAACCAACGCCACCTCTCGGCCGAAAGTGCCCTCTATTGCCGGATTTTCACCGAAGGCATGTTCGGCATCCGCCCGACCGGACTGCGCGGGTTCGATTGCACGCCCCGGCTGCCGGCTGACTGGGATGCCATGAAACTGGCGAACGTGCAGTCGTTCGGAGCGAAATTCGACCTGCAGATCTCCCGCGCGGACGGGAGGTTGCAGGTACAAATCATCCGGGATGGCAAGGCTTTGAACCCGGTTTCTATTGCAGAAGGCGAAACCGCATCGATTCGCTTTTGACAGGTTGACGGATGGACGGGATTGGGAGGGAAAGATGAATCCTCGACGCACTCTGGTTGTGATGGCGGTGGCGGGTCTCCTGTCATCCGTGATCGTGGCGGAGGAACTGCCCCGACTACCTCGGGAGCAGTGGGGCGCTCCGCTGGTCGCAGTTACTCGGGCGTCTGGCGCCTGGGTGATTCAAGGTCGCAAGAACCAGGTCACCCTCGATGAGGCGACTCTTGCCCTGGAGGTGAAAGCAGGCCCTGTGACCTGGAAACTAGCCGCTTCCTCCCCGGGCGACCTGCTCGTTCACTCGCGCGGAGAGGATTTTGCCTTAGCCCTCTCCGAGGCGGGCAAGATCGACATTACGCCGTACGACACGGGCGCCAAGACAGGCATCAAAATCCGCCTTGAACGCTTCCGCCACACGGGTCTGCTGCAAGGCGGGTCGGAATTGGACCTGGCCCTTTGCCTGACGGTTTGCCTCGAAGGCAAAGAGGAGGACCTGGTTTGCGAGGCAGTGGCTATCGAACGCGAAGCCTCGGTGCGGCAACTCGACTGGCCCAGGCAAATCGATGCGCGGGGTGTCAACTACACGGCCCTGAACCATGTGAGGGGAAATCTGCTTCCCGGCAACTGGCCGCACGAATATCACCCGTACCGCAATGTGCCGAGCGGACAGGAGTCGTTGGTTGCCTCGGACAAGAGTGTCATCCAGAGCAATCTCATCGAATGTTGGTCAATGTCATGGTGGGGGTTCCAGAAGGGCGAGTCGGCCTTGATCCTGATCGTCGAGACACCTGATGACGCCGCTTATCACTTCTCTCACCCGGCGGGCGGACCGACCGTAATCGGGCCGCGCTGGCTCCCTTCGCTCGGCAGGCTTCGCTACCCGCGGTCCGTCCGGATGTGTTTCCAGGCCAATGGAAACTACGTCACGATGGCGAAACGCTATCGCCGGCACGTGATGGACAACGGGCAGTTTGTCTCGCTGAAGGAAAAGATCGCCCGGGAGCCTTTGGTCGCGCAGTTGGTCGGGACGCCGCACATCCGCCAGCATGCTCTCCGGAACTACAAGCCTGCCTCTCACCGCTTCGATACCAAGAACCCGGTCCGCAACTACAATGTCGTAACCTTCGACGAGCTGGCCGCGCGCCTGCGGGAGGCCAAAGCCAAGGGGATCGACCGGGCCTTTGTCACGCTCGCCGGCTGGCCCTACATGGGTTACGACCGGCAGCATCCGGACGTCCTTCCTCCCTCGCCGGCCGCGGGGGGATGGGAGGGTTTGAAACGGTGGGTAGAGACCTGCAAGGAATTGGGCTTCCTCTACAACCTGCACGACCAGTATCGCGATTACTACGTGGATGCGCCATCCTATGATCCGCAGTTTGCCACTCACGAGCAAGACGCGGCAAGCCAGCCGACGGCGTTCCCGGGGACTCGGTTTGGCGGCTGGAAAGAAGGCCACATCGCTTTCATGGACTACTGGGACGGCGGGAAGATGGCCTACTTGAACATGCGCTTTGCGCTGGCTCACCTGGTGAAGAACTACCAGCTGATGTTCGATCAGGGCATCAGGATGCAGGGGAGTTACCAGGATGTCTTCGGTTACGTCCCGCCCACGGAGGATTTCAATCCTGAACACCCGTTGACTCGTACCGAGTCCATGAAGTGCCAGGTTCAGTGTCTTCGATGGGTCCGGAACAATCTTGGCATCGTAGGCACCGAGGCCGGCGCCGACTGGGTGGTCCCGTATGTCGATTACTCCTCGGACGCCAGGGCAGGTGGATGTATTCCCGCCCCGCTTTACACTCTGGTCTACCACGACGCGATCATGACCCCGGAAGGCGGGACGGGAGACTACCTCCGCTGCCTTCTGAACGGCGGATTCCCGACCGTCGGGCGAGACCTCGATAACATCGCCCGGGTGCTCGAGATTCAGAAACTGCACAAGAGGGTCGCCTTGCTCGAGATTACCAATCACGAATTCCTGGACAAGAATTACCGCAAGGAGCGCACCACCTTCGCCGATGGAACGACCGTCACGATCGACCGTGATGCCGGAACCTTTCAGATTGGCGATTGACAAGGATCCGACTCTTTCTATATGGTCGGTCCGACTGACCGCTCTGGCCGATTGGATCTCGATTTCATGCCCGAAAATAGTCCATCTGTAACTACCCGCCAACGGGTTATCGCGACGCTGGAGGGCGCTCAGCCTGACCGCGTTCCCGTGACCCTCTATGAGATGTCGGACCTGAGCCTCGGGGCCTGGTACCTGGACGAGCCATCCGCACTCCCTCTGCTCGAAGCACAGCGGCAGCTGGGCGATTCGATCGTGATGACCGGGCTGAACATGCTCAAGTGGATTGACGATCCGTACGTCGTCCGCTCGAGCTCCGAGATGGTGGGCGACAGCACCATAATCCGGCAGACGATTTCTACGCCTTGCGGCGATCTGACCGGCGTATACCGCAAGGACCCGCATCTTGCCACGACATGGCAGGTGAAGGCGTTCGTGGAGTCGGCCGAAGATGCGCGGAAGTTCCTGTCGATTCCAATCGAGCCCCATCACGTGGACCTCGCGCAGCTGAGGAGACAGATCGCGCACGCGGGCGAAAACGCGTTTGTAGAGGTCAGCCTGGGCGACACGCTCGGCTACGTCGTGTCACTTTTCCATTACGACGGCTTTGCCCTCATGCTCGCCGACGATGAAGGCCTGATTATGGAGATGATGAGGGTCACGCACGAGACCCTCCGCTCGAGCCTGTCCCAGGTATGCTCCCAGGTCGGTGGAGTCGGGTTTCGTTTCTGGGGCCCGGAGTACGCCGGCCCGAGCCTGCTGCATCCGCGCTATTTTCAGAAACTGGTGGTCGACTTTCTCGAAGAACTGATCCGGATGGTTCGAGACTCGGGCAATTACGCGATTCTGCATGCACATGGGAAGCTGGCGCGGATTCTCGAAATGATCGAGGCTCTCGGCCCGCACGCTCTCGAACCGCTCGAAGTGCTGCCGGCCAACACCGCCGATGTGTCGATGGCGTACCTCAAAGAGCGGCTTGGAGGCAAGATCGCGCTTTGGGGCGGAATGCAGTGCAGCGAATTGGACACTCAGACACCCGAGTACATTGACGCACGCGTGCGGGAGCTCATGACCCAGGCGAAACCGGGAGGCGGCTACCTCCTGCTGCCGACGGGCGGACCGATCGAATTGCCCATCCCGGCGACCACGGCAGCCAACTACCGAGCGTACTTTGAAGCCGGGCGCAAATACGGCGGCTACTAAAGAAACAGAGCCCCTGGGAGCGCAGGCATCTTGCCTGCACTGGGGCCGCAGGCATCCTGCCTGCTTGCGGGTAAGAGGGGTCGATTGTCTATCGGCACCGAGCAGGCAAGATGCCTGCGCTCCCAGGGGGGCGGACCGCCGCTACGAGCCCTGTCCCATAAGCGCTCAAATAAGGAGCTTTGCCCCCGTTAGGGGGCGGATGTTTATAGTTGTCCAGTCAGCGACGTCATCGCGCCCCGCTGGGGCGCCTTACTTTCCACCCCGGTTTTACTATAAACATCCGCCCCTATGCGGGGGCAGAGCCCCTTATTTGAGCGCTTCTGACCCCTGTCCCCCAGGATAGGAAGCAGTGACGAGCGATAGTGCTCCGACCAGCAGCAGCGCCACCGCCCAGATCAGGTCAAAATTGATCCACTTCCGGCGCAGCACCGCCAGCCCCAGGTGGCGGTAAACCAGCCAGGCAACTGCGGTCATTACCACGAGCATAGCCATCGTGTGCGCCAGGATGCCCAGAAAGACGCCGGGACCGCCGGCGGCCGCGGACATGTGATGTTGATGGGCGCCTTCCATCGCAGCAATGGAGATCAAGGCCGGCGCTATCATCAGCCCGGCGCCGTGAGCTGTTGCCATGAGGAACGACCACCAGGTCAGGTCGACCAGGCCGACCTTCATTCCCACCCAGCGCGGATGCCGGTAATAGCGGAAGATCTTGTAGACGCCAAATGCCACAAGAAGAACTCCGGTCCCGATCTGTAGTAAACCAGCCGGGATGAACTGAAATCCGGCCAGGATCAGCATGGCGACCAGGACCAGGGAGGCGGCGTGGCCGCCGGCAATGGGCAAGAGGGAGACCCAGATCGCCCGTTGACTACGCTGCTGGAGACCCAGGGAGAGGGCGAACAACCAGCCCATCCCCGGATTCAATCCATGATAGGCACCGAAGCCGACCAGCGCCAGCCAGGCTCCCAGGCTTTCAGGATGGGTAGCAGAAGGAATCTGTGGAAGCATCGCCACCCTCCAGCCGGACCTGGTGCAGTCGCATCTGGCCCGTCTCAATGAAAAAACTCGGATCGATCCTGACGCCACCCGAGGCATCCGCATTGATTCGCACCATCCAGCCTTCGAGTTTGTCGGGATAGAATTGATCGTCCCAAGTGCTGTAAAGCCCGTTAGTCAGGAACACCCGCCTGCCGTCCCGGCTGATTTCGACCATCTGTGGTCCGCCAAGAAGCGATGCCTCGTGTTTCGGATGGCCCTTCCGGCGCACGATTCCGCCAATCTCCACCTTTCCCGCCAGTTTGGGATTGAGGGGATCGGTGACATCATACTGATGAAGCTCTCCGGTACCCCAGCAGGACACATACAAGAACTTGTCATCGAGGGAAAGGTCTATGTCGGTGACGAGCGGCGGCACGGCTTCGAAGCCCTTGAGCATCGGCGGCAGTTGATCCGCCTTGGCCGGCTGTGCGGGTATCTTGATCGTCTTCTTCGCCTGCCACTGTCCATCCTTGTCCCGGTACCAGGTCCAGACGGAGGCGGAAAGGTCTTCCAGGCTGATCACCACGCCCGCAAAGCCGTGGGTTTTGCGGGGATCATGCGCCGGACGCAGCTCCAAAACCATCTGTTCCTTGGGTCCCAAATCGATCGTCTGGATATTGCGACGCTTGCGAAGATCCCAGAAGTGGAGACGATGGCCGTACTTGCCGTTTAGCAGCTCCTCTGGGACCAGCCCGTTCTCGAACTGGTAAGGTTCCCCCCACTCGCTTGTGATCATCGTATCCTGGGCGATGTGCCACCAGAAGTCGTATGCCAGTTCCTGGCCGTTGCGCTCCAGCTCCCAGGGGCCAATCACGTCGAAGTTAAAGTGATCGAGCAGGAAGACGCCTCCCGGGCCGTTGTTTCCGTTGGCCGACCCCATCGCGCTCACATAGATCGCGTCGGGGCCGCAGTGAACGGTGTGAGGCCGGCTGTAGCCCGTCTTCGATATCAATTCCTCCGTCTCGACCGTCTTCGAAATCTTGGGAGCCCTGGGATCCGGCTTCGTGTCGATCACGTAGATGCGCGAACTGCGCAGGGCGGGGACAATCAGGTAGCGCCGCTCCAGGTGAGGGTGGGGAGCGTGCGGACAAAGCGCCGAACTGCAGGCATTCCAGCCGAAATGGTGCAATTCATCTCCGGCACGAGGCATGTTCAGCCGGTTGACGACCTGGCCGGAGGTTGAGGAGTCAGGGTCAAGATCGACTGTGAGCAAGGCGTCCGGCTCGTTGTTGCGTCCGTAATTTAGAGCCGAAACGTACGCGAGATGCTCGGGCGGCGCACTCATTGCCATTTTCGGCGAAGGGTAGAAAGTGGGATCCGGTTTCCACGTCATTACTTCCTCCTTTGATCTATGGGACACACTTGTCCATTGCTGAACCGGTTGGTGGTTCGTCTGGGAGAGGAGCGGCAATGCTCAATCCGCTATTTCAGGGGGAACGATCAGACGATTTAATCCAAGGTACCACGTTCAACGATTTTCGATCTAGTCGGACTGCTGCACTTTCGAAGGGACGCAGCTGCCTGGCCTGCGATCAGTTCGGGGAGTCGGCCTTGCCGGTCTACGGCTGATCAGATACCATCCGAACCGTTTCAGGCCAAGGGACATCTCAGCCCTCCCCTTGGTCCGACTCGCGGACCGTCCCGGGGTCCAGCCCATGCTGAAAGGGCGTGACAACTCTCGATCGTGCCATTTGTTACGCCCTTTCAGGGCTAATCCCGCTTGAATTCTGTGACCCAGGGCTACGCGCAAGGCGCTTCTGGGCTATTATGTGCCGGCCTTTCAGGCCTCAAGACCTACCCTTCATTGTAGGCAATTGCTAGTTGTTGTATACTCGGAAGTCAAACCGACGCTCGGGGAGTTTTCGCGCCTTCCGGTCCACAATTACAACAACGCGCTTACCGCACACGAGCCGAGCGTGCCGTCCTGACAACTCGCTCTTACAGGAGTCATTTATGGACCCCTCGGGGCAGCCCAGGAGATGATCGGAACGGTCATCTCTCATTACCGCATAACCGGAGAGATCGGACGCGGCGGAATCGGAGAAGTGTATCTCGCCAACGACGAGACGCTGCGCCGCCGAGTCGCGTTGAAGGTCCTGAATGACAAAAATCGGTTAAGTCCCGACTCCAAGCACCGCTTTCTGCGCGAAGCGCGCATCCTTTCCCGGCTGGATCATCCAGGTATTTGCCGCATTTACGACTTCATCGAAATCGGGGAACGACATTTTCTCGTGCTCGAGCTGATCGACGGACGCAGTCTGCGTTCTGTTCTCAGAAGCGGAATGGAACGCGCCCAAGCCCTCTCGGTCTGCGAAGAACTGGCGGATGTCCTCGTCGTCGCGCACGGGTCGGGAATCATCCATCGCGACCTCAAGCCCGAGAACGTCATGTTGACGGGGGACGGCCACATAAAGGTGCTCGATTTTGGTCTTGCTCGATCCGGAGCCGAGGACGGCGACCTTGCACCTCGTGAACTCAAGGCCAGTGAGACTGATATCAGCGGCCCGGCTCCGGATGGCGCCCAGGAGCGAGGTTCGGACCACGACTCTGCGGGCAACACGCAGAGCGTCTGTCATGTAGACTTTCTCGATGCGACCTCGGTGGATGCCGGTTCCACCGGCCATACTCCCACTCGTTATGGGGATATCCTCGGGACACCCTTCTACATGAGTCCGGAACAGGCGCTCGGGCAGCCTGTTACGGCGGCCAGCGACATGTACTCGTTTGGGCTGATGATGCAGGAGATGTTTACCGGCCGGCGCGCCTACCCCGAATCCGCCTCCCCTTCCGAGTTGTCCGACAGAGTCGCCAAGGGCGAGACCATTCCAGTTTCGGGGTTGAGCAACGACCTGGCGGGTCTAATCACAAGGCTGAAGAGCCCGGAGCCCAAGGAGCGGCTGACGGCTCTTGAAACGGTGGCGCGGCTGAAATGGATCCGTGCGAAACCAAGACGACGCATGCGTCGGCTGGCAATTGCGGCAGTTCTGCTGGCAGTGCTTTTTGCGGCCGCAAAGTACACGCTTGATCTCCGCAGCGAACGTGCCGTAGCAGTCGAAGCGCGCCGGGATGCCGACCAGCGGCGTCAACAGGCCGAGGGCCTTATCGAGTTCATGTTGGGTGACCTCAGACAGAAGCTGAGTCCCGTCGGCCGCCTGGACATCCTCGACGAGCTTGGGACGAAGGCGCTGGCTTATTTCGCCTCCGTCCCGGAACAGAAACTGACGAATGATGAGTTGTTCCGACGAGCAAAGGCCCTGACTCAGATCGGCGAGGTTCGAATAGCCCAAGGGCGTTTGCCACCGGCCGCGCAGGCGTTCCAGGAAGCACAGACGCTTTCCGCGAGCCTTGCCTCCCGGGACCCCGGAAATAGCGAGTGGCAACTGGGCCTTGGGACGAGTCACTTCTGGCTCGGTTACGTGCTGTGGCGACAGCAAGAACTGGAAACGGCCCGAGGGCATTTCGAGATATACCGCCAGATCGCCGAAAAGCTGGTTTCTAAAGACCCCGCAAAAGCGGACTGGCAGCGAGAGCTTGGTTATGCACACAGCAATCTCGGTTCGGTGCTCGAGGCGCAGGGGAAGCTCAAGGAGGCGTTGGAGCAGTACCGGCTCTGCCTCGCAGTCGAGGCCCGGCTGTTGACGAGCTCGCCGAAAGACAACGATTTGAAGTTCGACCTGGCCAATTCCCACAACGCGGTTGGCAAGGTGCTCGAGGCGCAAGGCCGGCTCAAAGAGGCGCTGGCGAGCTTTAACCGCGACCTGGAGATGAAGAACGAGCTGGTCCGGGAGGACCCGGGAAATGCCTCCTGGCGTGAGTATCTGGCGAGAAGCCACAACATGGCGGGGAGTGTGTTGGAGGCTCAGGGTCGAGAAATGGATGCGTTCGAGCATTTCCGAAATGCAGTGGGCATCCTGGAACAGCTGATCGAACAGGATCCGAACAACTCCACGTGGCGTCGCGAGCTGGCCGTGAACAAGGCCAGGAAAGGCGGGCTTCTCGGGTCTCTTGGCCGACGTGCGGACGGGCTCAATGATCTGGTTCAGTCCGTAAAGACGTTTGAGCAACTGGTTGGGCTGAACCCAACCGATGTCAAGTGGGCGGAGGATCTCGCGCGCCTGCGCGTCTCGCTGGCGCGCGGTTTGTTTGAGAACGGAAAGAGTGCGGCAGCGCTCGACCAGCTCTCCGCCGCATTGGACGGGCTCAAGCGTGTCCACAGGAATGCAGCACCCGATCCTGGCAGTATTGCCATTTGCGCTTCGGCTCGAATTCTAAAGGGAGAGATTCTGTGGCGAGATGGTGGGCGTGCCGAGGCGAGGACGGTTTGGCAGCAGGCCTTGGCCGAGCTCCAGCCAACGGCCGTCCAATCCATGAATTATCGATTGCTCGAGCTCTGGGCGCGGGTGCTGCTGGACCTGAATCGGATATCGGACGCCGCGCCGGTCCTTGAGAGGCTACGTACGGTCGGCTATCTGAAGCCGGCCTTTTGGGCGTATTGCCGAACTCGCGGCACTGCCGGACTGGCTTTAGAGGCCGCCGGCAGTGCACGAGCGATGCGAGCGGAGTAGCGGGGTGTTTGAGAAAAGAATGTGTCAAG
>Ga0105092_10000147_pt1 | contig 33517 bp, 23 predicted proteins | sample PPLLak2March2015_FD_87021 | JGI IMG/M metagenome (GOLD analysis project Ga0105092, IMG submission 87021) | Freshwater sediment microbial communities from Prairie Pothole Lake near Jamestown, North Dakota, USA - PPLs Lake P7 Core (1) Depth... | ecosystem: Environmental > Aquatic > Freshwater >... | reverse complement strand
CATAATGTCATCCCTTCGGGATTCTTTCCTTTGCCGGACGATCTTGCTACCATAATATCATCCCTTCGGGATTCTTTCCTTTGCCGGACGATCTTGCTACCATAATGTCATCCCTTCGGGATTCTTTCCTTTGCCGGACGATCTTGCTACCATAATATCATCCCTTCGGGATTCTTTCCTTTGCCGGACGATCTTGCTACCATAATATCATCCCTTCGGGATTCTTTCCTTTGCCGGACAATCTTGCTACCATAATATCATCCCTTCGGGATTCTTATATATCAATTCATATTACTCTTTCCCAAATATTACCAGCACCTTCATACCCAAATATTACCAGCACCCTCATACCCAAAGATTACCAGCACCTTCATACCCAAAGATTACCAGCACCCTCATACCCAAATTTCACCACATCCTCTCTTTCCCAAATTTCTATTTGGGAAAGTTTTCTATCTTGAATTACAGCTCAATTGTAAATTGCAGTACAAAACTTTCCCAAATAGAAATTTGGAAAAGAGGTGAAACTCTCCGAACTCTCCGAACTCTCCGAACTCTCCAAACTTAACAAACTTACTAGTTATTTAGCCATTTTATATGGAGTTCCTGACGAATCTGAGTCATTCTGTGCAATGCTAAAAGCCAGCTTAAAGTAGATTCGGCACCCTGGTTTTGATTAATAACTGATGATGTAAGGCCGTCATGACAGCCCCCTGTATGATAATCATATAATGCTTCCTGCCTGTCATTATTGCCAAGGAACCAGCTGAAAAGCAAACCTATCCTTGAAACCCATTCACGGTTACCGGATATTAAATATGCCTGGTAACATGCATCAATCAATGGCGGAATTTCAATCGGCTGCTGGTCATATTTTGCTTTTTGTTTTCCTTTCGCCAGCCATCCTTTGTTTCCGATTAATGAAATAAAATTTTTCTCGCTGTCAAGCTGTACATTATACAGCCATTCAAGTGATTCAAGACCCTGTTCTTTGTACAACTCATTATTCAAATACCTTCCGGCCATTAGAAGTGCCTGGCATAATCTTCCATTATTGTATGTTACTTTTGGTTCAAACCAATTCCAGCCTTCACTGCTGTATTTTATATATTGCTGAGATAACCTTTCGGCAAATTCCCTGCATACCTTATTTACTTCCCTGGCTCCCGAAAATCTTTGTAAATAATACAAACTGCCCATTACTATAAAAGCAAAGCTCCTGGGTGATGTAAAATCCGAAACATTAACTATAACTTTCTCAAATAGATTTTTTACTATTGCAAGTATTGAGTCGTTCGGCGGTTTATTTATCAAATAGCCAAGTGTATAAATTACTCTTCCATTACATTCTTCGGAACCGATATCTTCTTCCCAGCTTCTGTCGTAATTCATAAAGTTTCTGAATAATCCTTTTTTTGCATTAAAAGCATGAAGAATAAATGAAAGGTAAATGTTTATTAATATCATCACCGAATCATTATTGAATACCTGCTTATTTAATACCGCGACTAAAAGTGCTCTTATATTATCATCTGTACAATAGCCTTCATTCCTGTTTGGTATCGAGTAAATAGAATGCTGTAAAATTCCCGTATTATCTGTCAGGTTTATTAAATGATTCAAATTCACATCAGGAAGTGAGGGGAATGATGTAAATTTTTCAGTGAGCAGGCTAACCTTTGGAGTTGTTTTATAACTCTCGACTGCCTTTTTAAATGTTCTTGTATATTTATTTGCAACTTTGCTCCATATCATATTTCTGCCCTTATCATAAGCATTCTTTCGGTACCTGTTTCTTAATACTTCATCTCCGAGGAGTTGTTTGAAAGTATCGCTCAATGCTTCAGGGTCTTTGAACGGGACAATCACGCCGCAGTCGTCTTTTAATAATTCCTCGGCATACCAGTAGGGTGTCGATACAACAGCTTTTCCGCATGCCAGTGCATAAGTTAATGTTCCCGATACTATCTGTTCTTTATGGCGGTAAGGGCTTATGTATATATCAGACATCAAAAGAAATTCAAGCAGTCTCTCGTAATCTACAAACCTGTTTATAAACATTACATTATCCTGAAGTGAATGTTTCATAACAAGATTCTCTAAAGAATTTCTGTATTCTTCACCATGAACTTTTTTAACATTTGGATGTGTAGCACCCAGAATAATATATGTTGTATTAGGATAATAGCTGACAACCGAAGCCATTGCATTGATAACATCATCAAGTCCTTTACCCGGTCCCAGCAAGCCAAATGTTAATATTACTTTTTTATCAGATAATTTGAACTTATCCTTATAATATGCAGGGTCCAGGAAAGGAACATCAGGTGCTCCGTGCGGAATAAAAACTGTTTTTTCAGGAGCTATTCCGTAAATAGATTTAAGCATATCGACTGCTCTGTTGGATTGGACTATTATAAACGATGAATAAATTCCAATTTCTTTTATTATCTTTAATTGTTCTTTGGTCGGATTTGCCAGTACTGTGTGAAGTGTAGTTACCAGAGGCTTCTTAAGATTTTGAACAAGCGAAAGAATATTTGAACCGTCTTCTCCGCCGTATAAACCAAACTCATGCTGAAGGTTTATTACTTCACATTGTGAAAGATTTAAATAATATGCGGCTTCTTTAAAATCATCAAGGTTCTGGTCTTTTATCTCAAACTTTACTTCGGAATTATATTTGTAACCTTCTAATGTATTATTTAGCGCGGTAACCTGTATCTTTTGACCGGTTGAAAGTTCTTCACCGTATTGTTTTGTAACTGCTGTTGCCAGGTCATTGGTAAATGTAGCAATTCCGCATTGACGCGGAAGATAAGAGGATATAAAAGATACATGGATGTCATTATCGACAGCTGAATTTTTTTTTAATGCGTTCTTCACATTTACATATAACATTTTAATGATGCGTTATTTTTGAATATTTTACATAGTCCATTATTTCTCTCAGTGAAGCAATTGCTACACTTATAGTTGTATCTGCCGCTCCATAGTACATTAGTACTTCATCACCTCTAATTACTATTCCGCAGGGAAAAGCAACATCACCAACATCTCCAATACGCTCATATAATTCTGAGGGACCAAATATCCATTCGTCACAGCGTTTGATTATTTTTCTCGGATTTTCAAGGTCTAAAAGTGCAAGCCCTATTCTGTATAATGCACCTGAAGCAGTTGATTTAACTCCGTGATATATTATCAGCCAACCTTCAGGCGTTTCAATGGGCGGGGGTCCTAACCCAACTTTGTAAGCATCCCACCAGCTCCCTTTTCTTGCAGGAATTAATATGCCGCTGTCACCCCAGTGAATAAGGTCCGGAGAAGCTGACATCCAGATGTGAGCACCCATAAAATGTGCTGACGGTGAGGGCCTGTGAATTAATAACCATTTTTCGTTAAATTTTCTTGGAAACAGGGATGCATCTTTATCATCGGGAGGCATTATTACGCCAAACCTGTGGAAAGTTTTGAAATCTTCTGTTGTTGCAAGTGATACAAGTGGACCGCTTTTTGAAAACGATGTGTAACAAATTGCATAACGGGGATCATTTTCAAGCTTTATTATTCGCGGATCTTCGATACCATAGTGCTCTTCAGGATAAGTTTCTTCTTCAGGAAACATTGTCGGAGCAGTGTCAATTTCCCAATCTGTTATCCCATCAGTGCTCACAGCTTTGCATAGATGTGAAAAACCCCTCATATCTTCCACTCTTGCAAGCAGTAAAATTTTACCGTCATAAATAGTAGCCCCTGCATTAAATACTGAATTTACGCGGTAAGGCCACATTGATGGTTTTAATATTGGATTGTCCTGGTATCTTTTAAATAACTCGTTTGTCTGGTAACTGTTGAATATTGTCATTTAAATATATTTTGTTTATATACGTATTTTTCCTAGGTTTACATAGTAAATATCCAGAGTGTTGATAATCGTTTCATGCTTTGGTAGTTTTATTGATTCCTTTTTCTGTTCTAGTTCTTGCGGGTTCTCTTTTATTTGCATAACATGGCCATCGGGAGACTTTGGCAATTTCAAAGTTTTGTATTTCATAGCGTTTCTCCGTTTGTGAGAAAAGGAATTTCTCGATTTATAAAATGAATTGGGTAAATATAATTAAACAATGATTATGCCAAAATAATTGGAATTTTAAATTTATTAATTCTATGTTTTTACAGTAGTATATTTGACGCGTTTTTTGTTAAATTAATATTAATTCGGTTTTTATTTGACAGCACTGTCAATTTATTGTCATTTTTGTCAATTATCAGATACACCAATAAGTTAATTGTTTTCTTTCAACGTAATTCTATGGGTGAATTTCACCTGTTTATTATGATTAAAGTTAAAAATTTTTCGTTCTCTATTTATTTGAAATAAAAGCTTTAGTATGATTCGGGTAGATTGCAGTTTGTTTTTAATTCAAGTAAAGTAATAGCGTTTTGTTTTTAACTTAACCGGGTAATCACAGAATAATTTCCAATTAATAGTGAATAAATGAATTAACCGGCTAATATTAATTTACTCAGATAAAACCGGTAAATCAATTATACAAGGGGATGAAAAAAGGACTACATCGTTAGGATGAGTGTGCTTTATAAAGAGGTTAAGTCTGCCTTCTCACCTGAAGGCAGACTTAAAAGTGGTATTAAGGGGAAATAGATATGTCAAAAGAAAGCTCTATAAAACTTGTTCTTCTTCCCATTCTTCAATAGCATTGTTGGTCAATGTGTCTTCAGCTATTTCTGTTAAAATTTCTTCTGATTCTATTTCCTCATCTAATGTAGCTTGCAGAATATCCTGGTTCTCAAATTCTCCGAGAACTTTTGCTTGTGCCACTGCACATCCGTATCCTGCAATTTCATAATGCTCAATTTTTTTTGTATGTGATATTATTGCAATATCTTTTATCAGCGGTTCTGCACTTGTTCTTAAAACAGACTTACCTTCTTCAACCAACCCCTCCATTACGGCACACTTTCTCCTCAGCGGATTTATTCCTTTATTTCTAAAAACTTTTTCAAGCCGCTCTAAATGGAGTTGTGTTTGCTCAAAGTGATTTTCTAAGGTCTCTTTAAGCTCGGCAGAATAAACATTAGCAGCCATTAACGGAAGAATCTTTAAAATCCTTTCTTCTGCATTGTATAAGTTGCTTAGTTCCTGAATGTATAAGTCGTTTAATGTTGTAATTTTGTGCATATTATTTTTTTATTTTTAAAAATCATGGAAGGATTAAATTTATAATCCTTCCATAACCTAATTTACAGAATCCTTTTATCATCATCTATATCAGACTTATCGCTTCCCGTATCAGATTCTTCATCACTGTCATCTATCATATTATCGCTTCCTCTTCTATTCTCTGTTCCAATACCGGTTTGTCCTGTTTCACCTCTGCGTAAGTTTTTATCCATATCGTTATCTTCATTACCTATACCTCCGCCGCTCTTGCCTCCGTTACCTGTATTTTCTTTTTCTGTGCCTTTATCCATATTTGAATAGGTTTCATCTCCGCCGCGTCTCTGGTCACCACCTTTATTCGAACTTGTCTTACCTCTGTTCATATCGTCTTCTGATTTTTTATTCTTGTTTTCATTAGCTGTCAATTCATCGCTTTTTCTTTCGGGGTTTGGTATATCAAATTCCGGCTTGTCCAGATTTTCTGATGACATGCCACCCTTGTTTTTATCCATGTCGTCCCGGTTCTTATTCTGGTCTTTATTCATGTCTTTGTTCTCATCCTGGTTTTTATTTTTATCTTGATCCATGGTGATGGACTCCTCTTCTGCGTTTATCTTAGTTACATATTTGCTTAATTGATTTATTAGAACCTCAACTTTTATGCCAAGATGGGATGATAGCTAAAATCAGCTGTTTAATGAAGAAAAATTGTAAATTCAGTGGAATTTTTAAATATTTTTGGGGTTTGTCATGACAGCACTGACAATGAAAAGTGACTATATTGACGCTGGTGTCAACCCTGGTAACAGAAAAAAATATTATTATCAGGCAAAAAAAAATCTTCCGGAGAAGATTTACTGATAGTTTTCACTTCCTGATTTTATTTTATCAGGAGAGTAAAAACATTATGAATATAAAAGATAATTTTACTTCAGGTCTATCCAGTCGTCAATTGTTTCCTTGTTTACTTCTTCTTCATTATAATCTGAACCGGTGTTAACTACTTCAAGGTCCTTATATTCTTCTACAATAAGAGAATCATCAAATATTAATTCCATATTTTCCATTTCTAAAAATTTAAAATTTCGAATTTATTAATATCGGGGTTCCATTTTAACTGCAGTTCATCAGATGCACCTTTACCGTCTTTATCAGCTAATGAAACAAGCAATATTCCGTTTGAATTATTTTTATATATTACAATGTAACCGTTCTCAGCAGGAATCTGGTCGATAAGCTGCTGCCCGTCCGCATTTATAATTTTATCTTTAAAAGATAAAAGTGTAATAACTTCCCCGTTAGAAGTTTCATTAATACTGCCGCTGCTTATCCAATAAGTGACGCTGTTGATTTTTTTTATCAGTGAGCCAGAAAAGATGTCTGTATTGCCATTTAAATTGAAGTCTTCTTTTATAAGAATGGAAAAAAAAGAAAAGCCGGACGGGGTTTCATTTTGCTCGCTCCCCGGCAATCCTGTTTTATCTCCCTGTGCAAAAGAAAACAAACAGAAAAAACTCACTGCTGTCACAGATGTGAAAAAATTTTTAAATGGCATATATGTATTGATTTTATACATAAACATACAATAAATATGCCACTTATGAAATTTTTGGGAAGATGCTGAAATTGATTTATTTTTGCATTATTTGGAAAAAATAACAACAGTAGTACTGACAATCATGTCAGTACTACTGCCATAATGTCAGGGAAATCAAAGACCTAAACTCTTTATTTTGCGGTAAAATGTTCTCTCGTTCATATTCAGTATTTTTGCCGCTTTTGTTTTATTACCCCCTGCTTCCTGAAGTGCTTTCATAATCAGGTCACGCTCAAATTGCTTGGTGTAATTTTCCAATGAAGATTTTTCCTTAAGTATTTCGCCTGCATTTACATCATCGTTTAAATCCAGGTTTTCTTCAGGCAATGGAACATAATCAACCAGCTCGGATTGCGACATTAAAATAGCCCGCCTGATAACATTTCTCAGCTCTCTCACATTACCCGGCCAGCTGTAATTTAATATTGCCTTCATTGCTTTGGCTGAAAAGTTCTTTACATTTTTATTCAGCTCGCTGTTAGCATCCTGTGTAAAATATTTTACGAATAGTGGAATATCTTCTTTCCTGTCTTTTAACAGCGGAAGGTTAAGATGAAACTCATTAAGCCTGTAATAAAGGTCGGAACGGAATTTTCCTTCCTTTACCGCATCTGTGAGACGCATGTTGGTTGCTGCAATTATTCTCACGTCAACATTATGGTCTTTTTTTCCTCCAAGACGGTTTACTTTCTTTTCCTGAATTACCCTGAGCAGTTTTGTCTGGTTTCCGTCAGAAAGATTTGTTATTTCATCAAGAAATAACGTTCCTTCATTTGCCTGTTCAAATTTTCCTTCCTTTTGAGCATCCGCACCTGTAAATGCGCCTTTTTCATAACCGAATAGCTCACTCTCTATTAAAGTCTCGGGTATAGCACCGCAATCGATTGCAACTAAATTTTTATCTTTTCTTAAGCTCTTTTTATGAATCATGTTAGCAATTACTTCTTTGCCCGTGCCGCTTTCTCCCTGTATAACAACAGTCATATTGGTCGGGGCAACAATATCTACCTGGTTCAGTACTTCCTGCATTGCAGGGCTGCTTCCGATTATATCACGTGATAGGTATTGCTCATCTATTTTTTTCCAGAGCTGCTGTACTTCCTGGTTCAGGTATTTTGTCTCAAGCGCTTTTTTTATCATTAATACCATTTCATCATTATCAAACGGCTTCGTCAGGTAATCATATGCTCCTACTTTGATAGATTGTACAGCACTTTTTACATCTCCAAATGCAGTGAGCATTATAACTATCAGGCTTGGGTCTATCTTTTTTAACTCCTCCAGTATCTGGATACCATCCATTCCCGGCAGCTTCATATCAAGAATTACAAGACTTGGTTTTTTTGTTTTTGCTTCTTTTATTGCTTTATACCCGTCACCCACAGCAATGGGTTTATAACCTGCATCTTCCAGCAGGCTGGTTAATGCAAAACGGATATATTTGTTATCGTCAACTATTAAAATCTTTTCCATTTACTATTGTTTTAATTTTCTTTTTGTGCAGGAATTTTTACTTCTATTTTTGTTCCGTGTCCAACCCGGCTTTGAATTTCCAGCTTGCCTTCATGTGATTTTATTACCTGGTATGCTAAGCTTAATCCTAAACCGGTACCGTCATCTTTTGTTGTAAAGAACGGCTCAAATATCTTATCCATATATTCCTGCGAAATACCTGACCCTGTATCTTCGAATGTAACTATGACTTCATTTGTGTTTTTATTATGTTCCGCTTCTATTCTTAATTTACCTCCTTTTGGCATTGCATCAATTGCGTTTGATATAAAATTCAAAAATGCCGCCTGTAGTTTCTTCTCATTCAAAAGTATTTCAGGAAGATGCGGAGATATTTGTTTAATTAAATGTACCTTGTTTCGTATGCACCTCGATTTTACTATATTATACAAATTATTTATTATTTTTTCTATACTACCTGCCCTGTACGGAGCTTCATCGGGGGCGGCAAAATTCAGCAGGTCCTTTATAATTCTGTTTGCAATATCCGTATTTATCAAAATATATCTCAGGTGTTTTTTCATCTTCGGGTCTACTTTGTACTTGCTCATCAGGATTTGTGCAAGTGCACTGATATTTGCAAGAGGATTTCTTATTTCGTGTGCTATACCCGAAGAGAACCTGCCCAGTGCTGCAAGCTTTTCAGAATGTATCAGCTCATTCTGCGCCAGGTGTAATTTTTCGTTCGCCTGCCTGAGCTCTTCTTCTGCAAGCTTCTGCTCTGTTACATCAAGAATACTGCCAAACATTCTTATAGGTATATCCATATTATCTTTTTCTACCTGTCCTTCAGCTTTTAATATTTTAATTGTCTTATCCGGAAGTACAATTCTGTAATGGACACTAAAGGGTTTTTGATTGGAAATTAACGATTGACCCAGTTTAGCCGCCCATTCTTTATCTTCGGGATGTATGTATTTGTTCGGGTCAAAACCATTTGGGTCAAAATTATTCGGGTCCTGTCCGTATATCCGCAAAAATTCATCGGAATAAACAAGCTTTCCGGTTTTCATTTCCCATTCCCAGCTTCCAAGATGTGCTATCCTCTGAGAATCTTTTAAACCCTTTTCGCTGATTCTTAGCTGTTCTTCTGCTTCCTTTCTTTCTGTTATATCCTGGCATGCACCTATAAGCCGTACTGTTTTTCCAAGCTGGTCTTTTATGAACTCGCCTCTAATCAGCAATATCCTGATTTCACCATTTGGTCTGATTATTTTTTCTTCAATAGAGAAAGGTGCAGAGCTTTGATAAGATTGAATAATTGTCTGCTGAACGTTTTCTCTATCCTTAGGGTCAATCTGCTTTAAGAATCCTTCAAATGTCCCTTCAAATTCATGATACTTCACTCCGTATATCCTGTATAATTCTTCAGACCAATATACTTTGTCATTTACAATATCCCATTCAAAGCTTCCAATGTGAGCAATATGCTGTGCATCTTTTAACTGCTTTTCATTCTTCAGAAGTTTTAATTCAGCTTCTTTACGCTCTGTAATATCTCTTATCATTGCTGTAAAATACATGCCGTCACTTGACTGCCAATTCGAAATTGAAAGCTCTGCCGGAAATTCCGTGCCGTCTTTTTTTAATCCGGTAACTTCTATCGTTTTGCCTGAAAGGACACTCACTCCGTTTTTGATAAGCTCCCTGTTTGATTGCTTTAATATATTTCTGAATTGTGTTGAAAATAGCTTATGGAATGAACTGCCCGTTAATTCATCTTTCTTATAATCAAATATAATTTCTGCACTGTAGTTAAAATACACAATATTACTTTCACTGTCTATTGAAATAATTGCATCATTGGCAGTTTCAGCTACAGCTTTAAATTTTGTTTCACTGTCTCTGATAGTTTCAATTGCTCTCTGGCGTTCAGCAACTCTGCCAAGCTGAGTACCAATATTATACATAATATTCAAAGTATTTTCATTCAGCTTTGTAAGCTTTGTGGTGTAGAATTCAAGAATGCATATTATTTCATTTTCTATAAATACAGGAAATAAAAAAGCTGAACGTAACTTAATATCAAGTGTTGGATGTTTCCTTGTAAATTGCGGGGACTTAGTCACATCATATATCCAGACAGCTTTCTTTTGTTTATATACTAATCCCGGAATACCTTTATTCTTCTTTAATATTGTCCTCTCGGTGATATTTCTGAAAGTATTGAACTTCCTCATATTGCTGAAGTGCCATATCTTAGTAGATTCAAATACTTTTTCTTTTGTCACTTTATATACGTGTCCGACTTCCCATTTTGTGAACAAACATATTTTATCAACAGCAAACTTCAGTGCTTCATCTAAATTAAATGTCTGGTTAGCTGCAACCGTAATTTCCTGCAGAAGCTTAACCAGATCCGCTTGCTGCTGCAAAAGCATTTGAGTCTTTTTAGTTTCGGTTATATCAATTGTAACATTTATTAAAGCACGCGGTTGTCCATGGTTATCCCGTATTACCGATGTTGAAAGCCAGACAGGGAATTCTGTACCGTTTTTCTTGGTATTAATTATCTCACCCTGCCAGCCGCCTTCCAGCGTAGATTCATATATTTTTTTAATTGTTTCACTGCCGGTATGGCTTGAACGGATTATATTAACAGATTTACCGAGTACTTCTTCTTCTGTATAACCATATATCTTTTCAAATGCACTGTTCACAAAAAGCATTTTGTTTTTCAGGTCTGTAATGCAAACACTGTCATTTGTACTTTTCATTGCCTGTGCAAGAATTTCTATCTCTTTTTCAGCTTTTTGCCTTTCTTCAATCTCATGCTCAAGCTTATCTATCACATTCTTAAGCTGTGCTGTTCTTTCTATAACCCTGTCTTCAAGTGTTTCATTAGCCAGCATTAGAGCGTCTTCAGCTTTTATCCTTTCAATAAAATTACCCATCTGCCGTCCCGTGGATTCAAGCATATCTATTAAATCCTGGTTCGGGACAATTACCCTGTCCCCGAAACACTCAACTACAGCAATAACTTTTTCTCCAACTTTGATTGGAAAAGCAAAAGCAGATTCTATTCCCATAGAGACAAATTTATTCAGACGAACAAAGTTTTTATTTTTAATTATGTTCGGTACATATAACGCCTTCTCTTTTTTCCAAACCCTGCCGGGCAGCCCATTACCTTTTTGGTACACGAAATCTTCATTTAGAATATCAGTATTTACACTGTCCATAGTTCTTGAGTACCAGCTGGCATAGTTCATTAAAGTATTTGTTGTCTCATCAACTCTCCACCATAGTGCTGCCTTCCAGCCGATACCATCACAAACGGCTTCAAGTGCTTTTTCAGCAGCGCTTTTCAGAGTTCTTGATTCTGAAAGTGCTGTGGAAATTGAGTATTGTGTCTTTAAATGACTTTCTGCAATTTTCCTCGGGGTTATATCTCTTGTAAAGGTTTTTACATATGCAAATTTTCCGTCTTCTTTATATACATTTGCTGAAAGTAAAAGATATTTGAACCCGCCGTGTTTTTCCTTAAATTGCACATCCATGTTCTTTATCTGCTCATCATTTCTCAATCTTTGCAATATTATACTCCACGTATTTTCTTCCAGCAGAAAATCTTTAATATTATAATTGATGAACTCATCTTTTTTGAATCCGAGATTTTTAATTTCTGTATTATTGCTCCATAATATAGTTCCGTCTTCAGCAATTCTGTTTAAGCCCACAGGTGCCTTCTCAATGAAATCCGTTAATTCTATATCTCTTTGCTTGATTTCCTGCTCGAATTTTTTCCTTTCCGTTATATCACGCATGCCGGAACGGCTGTAGATTATATTGCCTTCCTCATCTCTTACTGCTGATGCATTTAGAATAACATCTATTTTTGAACCGTCTTTTCTTCTTAACTGAAGCTCTGCATTTATTATTTCACCTTTTTCCTCAAACTCTTTCCTGATTATATTTAATTTTCTTCTGCATGATTTATGGAATATACCAAAGATACTTTGACCGATAATTTCATTTTTAGTATAGCCTGTAGATTCAGCTAATGTTCTGTTGCATTGTGTAATCCGTGCCGTGCCTGGATCAAAAGAAATATACATATCAGGTGCATTCTCGTAAAGGTCCCTGTATTTAGCTTCCGCTTTTTTCCTTTCAACGAAATTGCCTATCTGTCTGCCTGCCGCATCAAAGAGCTCAAGCAGGTCATCATTAGGATTAAGAATTTCCTGGCTGAAGCATTCTATAATACCTGTAACTTCATCACCACTGCGGGTTGGGAAAGCAAGAGCCGCATGCAGTCCCTGTCTTGCGGCAAGTTTTTTCCTCGGGAAATTTATATCGTTCATTATATCCTGCACCCATTTCGGATTATCTTCAATCCAAACAGCACCCGGCAAACCTTCACCCGGCATGAATACAGCAAATGGGTCGGTAATTCCTTTTCCGGATTCCGTTATACTTTCGCTTTTCCATATGCTTTCTATTTTAAGTATATTCTTTTCTTTATCCACGACCCACCAAATACCAAGCTCCCATCCAAGTTCACGGCAGATTGCTCCAAGTACCTTATATGTTGCATCTTTTAATGTCTGTGCCTCAGTTAATGCATTTGCAATAGAATACTGGATGTCTAAATGCCTTTCTGTAATTTTTCTTTCGGTAATATCCAGTGAAATTCCTGCAATCTTTAATGGCTCACCATTTTCATTATATGTTGCTTTGCCTATAGCGTTTATCCATCTTATTCCTTTTTTTACATGGAAGGCTCTGAATTCCGTGTTCAGATCAGTGCCGTTATTATCTATAGCCATATCCATTTCACTCAGCACTCTATCCCTGTCATCCGGGTGGATTGTATTTACCCAGTTTTCGAAAGTGGGCTGTACTTTTCCCGGATATAAGCCAAACAATTCGTAATATTCAGCAGACCATTTTTCTTCACCTGTTTTTATATCCCATTCCCATGAACCTGCATTTGCGTTTTTCATGGAAAACTTTAACCTATCCTCGTTCTCTTTTAATGCCTGCTGGTATTTCTTTATTTCTGTTATATCTGTAAACGCACTGACACATCCTTTAATATTATTGCTCTTATCTAATACCGGAACAGCGTTTCCCAATAAATATATATTTCTTCCGCTTGGATATCTGAATTCTATTTCTGCAGATTTAATTGTTTTACCTGTTGAAAGACATTTTTGTATTGGCAATTCTGATGGCTCTACTTCAACTCCATTCATATATTGTTTTATCAATCCGCTAAGAACCGATGCATTTGTACTCAATGACGCATTTCCGCCTTCCGGTAAACCCATTATTGCATTTGCTGATTTATTTCCTGCAATATATTTTGCTTCCGGGTCTTTTGCTATCCATACCGGTGTTGGAATTGTTTCAAGTATAGTTTCCAGCTCTTCAGATTTTTCTTTATACCTTTCTTCACTATCTAACAATGCCTTTTGAGCCATCTTAATCTCGGTAACATCCGAAAATGAACTTATGCACCCTTTTACTTTATTGTCCTTATCTAATACCGGAACAACATTCCCTAACATATATTTTATCTCACCGCTTCGGAAACGGTACTCCACTTCAGTGCCATAAATACTCTCACCTGTTTTTAAGCATTTTTGTATGGGAAGGTCATGAGACTCAACTTCTTTACCATCTACCAGGTGAGTTAATATTTCATCAATTATTGGTTCATCGGCAGTTGCTGATACGTTCTTTCCTTCCGGTGCTTTCAAAACTTCATAAGATGCTTTGTTGCCTGTAATAACCTTTGCATCCGGGTCATGTGCAATCCAAACAGGAGTTGGTATAGTTTCAAGTATGGTTTCCAGCTCTTCTGATTTTTCCCTGTACATATCCTGGCTAAGCTTAAGCTCCAGTTCCATCTTCTTCCTGTCGGTTGCATCTATAAAAGCGCTTATACTTCCTGTTACATTTCCTTTATCATCAAATATCGGGACTGCATTACCATATAAAATTCTTGATTGTCCATTATCGAATATCATTTCAATTTCCACTGCCGGGTAGGATTTTTTAGTCCTCACAGATTTTTGCATTGGCAGGTCTTCTGCTTTTACCGGAACGCCATTTATCCTTTGTTCAACTATTCTTGCATTTAAAACAGCAGATGTGCTTGCTGATACATTTACTCCTTCAGCAAGCTTCAGGAAATCATAAGATGCCTTATTCCCCGTCATTACTTTGCATTCAGGGTCATGTGCTATCCAGACTATGGATGGAATTGCATCGAGCAATGTTTCCAGTTCCTGTGATTTAGCTTTATACTTTTGTTCACTTTCTTTCAGGGCATTTTCTGCCTGCTTAACTTCAGTTACATCCTGAATTATTGTGAGTAATGTTTGTTCCTTATCCATAGGTAGCAGTTCAGCAGAAAGAAGGGCAATTCTTTCCTCTCCTGATTTCAGTTTTATCCTTGTTTCATAATTCCTTACCCTCCCGTGATTGCGAAGTTTTTCTATTGCTGTATTTCTGTCATCAGGATTTACAAACATGTCAAGAGAATTTGAGCTCTTTCCTATAACTTCTTCGTGTTCCCATCCAAATAGCTTTAAGAAAGTTTCATTTACTTCAACCATTGTTCCATCATCAACTTTACTGATTACAAGTGAATCCGGATTGGTTCTGAAAGCAACAGAAAAGCGTTCTTCGCTTTTACGCAGAGCATCTTCAGCCTGCTTGCGTTCTGTTATATCCTCCGATAAAACGAATATGCCTTCCGGAACCGGCTGCACCATTACTTCAAACCATGCTAATGAACCATCTGCAAAATTGAAGCTGGCTTCAAGCTTTTCAGAAATACGTTCTTCCATAGAACGCTTGTATGCAGAATAAAAGATGCTATTTTCCACTCCCGGGATAAGTTCAAGCAAGTTCTTTCCAATCATTTCTTCACGCTTTAAATGTGCATGCTTTGCATTTGCTTCATTTACATAAAGGTAATTCCAGCCGAAATCAATTATAGCGCATCCTTCCATCATGTTATCAAGCGTGCTGCGGTACCGGCTTTCGCTTTCCTTCAGAGCTTCTTCCGCTTTCTTGCGTTCTGAAATATCCGTCCATATCGCAATGGCATTTATAATTTCTGATTTATCCTCATTATATACGGGGATAGCATTTACAGAAGCTGTAAAACTTGAGCCGCCAGGACGTGCCAGCAGCCACTCTTCATTATGAATAAATTCTCCTCTGAGTGCACGTGAAATAGGCAATGCTTCGCCCTTCACTCTTTCTCCGGTTTTTATATCTCTTACATCCTTCAATCCGAAAAATTGTTCCATCGGTATGTCCATGATTGTATTAGACATACTGCCGTTCATGTTATTTAAATCCCACCTGCTTATAGCTAAGATTTTACTGTTAAGTGCATCAGATACAATGATTCCTTCATTAACATTTTCAAGAATAAGATTCAGGATATGTTCTCTTTTGCGTAAAGCTTCTTCCGCTTTAACACGTTCTGTTATATCTAATGATAAGTTAAATACTCCTTCGGGTACCGGTTCCAGATAAACATCATACCATGCTTTTGTACCATCGGGATATGTGAAATCGCTTACTATGTGCTGGGTAGTACGCTCATTCATACAGCGTATAAAACCTTCATAAAACGGAGTGTCTTTTATACCGGGTAATAATTCGAGGTAATTATTTCCTATTATATCTTCCAGCTTATGATGTGCATGTTTTGCATGTACTTCATTTGCATATAAATAAGTCCAATTGAAATCAATAATGGCTGCTCCCTCTTTCATTGTATCCAAAGTATTACGGAAACGTTTTTCACTTTCTGCCAGTGCAATCTCGGCTTTTTTTCTTTCTGTAATATCAGAAAACATTCCCAGGGCACCGGTTATTTTACCATTGCTGTCATAAATAGGGCTTGTTCCTGCCATTACATATATCTCACCGCCGTCTGCTTTTCTGAACCTGAAATCAAACTCTTCATTATAACCTTCTATGTTTGCTTTGATTCTATTCTTAATTAACTCCACGTCTTCTTCAAATACAAATTCATGGATTTTCCTGTTTATCATGTCATCGGTTGTGATTCCCAGTAATTCAGCCATAAAGCCGTTTGCATAGATTGTTTCTGCATTAGAGTTAATGAGCCATACACCTTCATTGGCAGTATCGGCAATAGTTCTGAATCTTTCTTCGCTTTCCGCCAGTGCATTTTCCGCTTTTTTCCTGTTTGTAATATCAGTTGTTGAAGTCAGCCATCCTTCCACTTCACCAAATGCATTTTTTATAGGCTTTGGAACAATCAGCACATTTATTCTCTCTTCGTTTTTCTTTTTAAATATCAGTTCAAATCCATCATGCGGTGCTTTGCCCGATAATGTCTGCTCAAATGCTTTGCTGATATTTTCTATTTCTTCTTCCGGCCAATATATAAAAGGGGGTTTTGCATCTATTAATTCATCATGTTCAAAACCGAGCATCTGGCAAAATGCAGGATTTGCGTATGTCTGAATTCCATTGTTATCTGCTGTTGTAATTCCTTCAGGAATTGAAATTTCGATTGCCTTCCTGATATTAAATTCTTCTATTAATTTGTTTTGAACTTCCTTCCTGATAGAAATATCCCTTGCAGTGCACATGTTTATGCCTGGCTGGAAATTACCTGTTGACCTCCATTCAATATGAACAAGAGTACCATCTGATGCCTTTAACGGGAATTCTCCTTCGTAATATCCTTTTTCTTTCAGCGATTCAAATGCTTTTATGGCATCTTCCATTCTGTCTTCAGGTACATAATCGGTAAAATATGAATTCAATAATTTTTCTTTCGGAACCTTAAGCATACGGCACAAGCTTTCATTCACATCTATATAATAACCTTCATCATTCACTATCATAATTCCGTCAAGTGTGGAATTAAATAATGTACGGTATGTTCTTTCACTTGCTTTTAAATTATCTTCAGCTAATTTCTTTTCTGTAATATTTTTCCCGTATACTGTTATGCCGTCTTCTGATGGATATATATTAACATCATACCATTCATCTGTTAACACGCTTCGCTCTGCGAAGTTTAACGGTGTTTGTTCTTCAAATGCTTTCCTGTAATATTGCTCATATATAGTCCCAATCATATTTGGGAATACATCCCATATTGATTTGCCGATTACATCTTCATAATTTAAGTTTGACCTTTCAAGAACTTTTTTATTAATATATTTGAACTTGAATTCCCTGTCTAAAGCAATAAAATTATCTGTTATTGTATCAAGAATATTTTTTATCTGCTTGTTCGCTTCTTTTAAGTTCTCCTCAGATTCTACTCTTTTGGTTATATCACGAAGTATTACTGAAAATAATTTTTTATTCTCTATAAAAATTTGTGAAATAGACCCTTCGATGGGAAATTCTTCCCCGTTAGACCTGAGACCGGTTATCTTTCCGCTTTCTCCCGGTGAATGTTTAATAGCAAATGTTCCAATGAATCCCCTGATGTGACCCCTGTGTGCTTCCCTGAATCTCTGCGGTATTAAAAAATCTAATGATTTGCCAATAACATCCTCTTTGTTATATAAGAATATCATTTCCGCTGCAGGATTGAACTGCACTATATTCTGTTCTTCATCAATCGTAATAATGCCATCCATTGCAGAGTTAATAATGCTTTCCAGTATCTTGCTGTTCTCCATCATTACATCTTCGTTTTTCATCCTGTTCGTAATATCATAGAGCTTTATAAGGTAGTTCTGCTCCCATTTGTTCACGTTAATTTCAACAGGCACATTTGTAACAGTACCATTGAAATGTTTTACAACAGTATTAAAAACGGGGGAGCCTTTACCGTTAAGCTCTAAGCCGGGAATAACTTCCGATATATTGGAATATTCATCTTTAATAAAACCTGAAGATGAATTGTTATTGAACACTATTTTCCCGTGTGAATCGGTAACAAAGATTGGTTCGGAAAATGCATTAAGCAAATTCCTGGTTTCGGAGGATATTGCTCCATCCGCAGAAGAAAGATTGTTCTTATTCACTGGTATTAAAAATGTTTATTTTTGGAAGTTAAAAAATGTGATTGTAAAACTACAGACCAAAAAATTTGACCTAAAACTACTTAAATGAAAATCTTTAAAAAGCCTAAAAAGTTCGGCATATCTTTACGTAAACATCTATTAAATTAATAATTATGAATCAACTTGCATTAACATATGCCTAAAAAATAAACCCTTATTTCTCTCTCAAAAATCCCATCTTTTTTGCTTAAATTTGTGAAGTTCAATAAAAATAATTTTATTGATAAAACATTACTCCAACACGATGAATAAGTTATTACTACTGGGAGATGAAGCCATAGCCCAGGGTGCCATAGATGCAGGTTTATCAGGAATATATGCGTACCCGGGCACACCCTCAACCGAAATAACCGAATACGTTCAGCGGTCAAAAGAAGCCAGAGCAAAAAATATCCGTTCTTCATGGTCTGTTAATGAAAAGACCGCAATGGAAGCAGCACTCGGCATGTCATATGCAGGAAAAAGAGCAATGGTATGTATGAAGCATGTCGGCTTGAATGTTGCTGCTGACCCTTTTATTAATTCTTCAATCACCGGTACTAACGGAGGATTGATTGTTGTTTCTGCCGATGACCCTTCGATGCACTCATCACAAAATGAGCAGGACTCCAGGTTCTTCGGGAAGTTTGCCATGATTCCTATTCTTGAACCGGCAAACCAGCAGGAAGCTTATGATATGGTGCACTATGGTTTTGATATTTCCGAAAAATACAAGGTGCCTGTACTTTTAAGAATTACTACACGCCTTGCACATTCACGCGCAGGTGTTAACAGGAAAAACTTCAGGGAACAGAATAACGGCTCTTTACCAAAAGACCTGAGACAATTTGTCCTGCTTCCCGCTATTGCACGCAAACGCTATAAAATACTTCTTGATAACCAGCAGAATTTTGACAGGGAATCAAATGAATCATGCTTCAACCAATATTTTGACGGTGAAGATAAATCACTCGGCATATTAGCCAGCGGTATTGCATATAACTACCTGATGGAAAATTATCCTGACGGTAAAATGCTGCATCCTGTTCTGAAGATTTGCCAGTATCCATTGCCTAAAAACCATGTTGAACGCCTTGCTAAAGAATGCGAAGAAATTCTGGTAATCGAAGAAGGCTATCCTTTAATTGAAGAAATGTTAAAAGGATTTCTAGGGTACGGATTAAAGGTAAAAGGCAGGTTTGACGGCACTGTTCCAAGAGCAGGTGAGCTTAACCCGAATATTGTTGCCGTATCGATGGGATTAAAAGATACTACAGGTAATCCTGTTCCATCAATTGTTACGACAAGACCGCCTTCACTTTGCGCAGGCTGCCCGCATATCGATTCGGTGCTTGCATTAAATGATGTGATACCGCAGTACTCGAACGGAAGGGTTTTTTCAGATATCGGATGTTACACTTTGAGTGCGCTTCCGCCGTATGAGACAATTAACTCATGTGTTGATATGGGTGCCTCAATAACAATGGCAAAAGGTGCTGCCGATGCAGGGCTTATTCCTGCAATTGCTGTGATAGGGGATTCCACTTTTACGCATTCGGGTATTACAGGACTTCTTGATGCTGTAAATGATAAATCACCCATAACAATATTTATACTTGATAATGCTACAACTGCCATGACAGGCGGGCAGAAATCAGCAGCAACTGGAAAGATTGAAGATATCTGCAGGGGAGTGGGAGTTGCACCGGAGCATATCCATGTTATTAACCCGCTGAAGAAACACCACGAAGAAAATAAAAAAATAATACAGGAAGAAGTTGCTTATATGGGTGTATCGGTGATAATACCAAGACGTGAATGCATAGAGACACAAAAAAAGAAAGTTCGCGAAAAATCAAAAAGTAAAGCAGTATGAAAAAAGATATAATTTTAGCCGGAGTAGGCGGACAGGGTATTATTACTATAGCCGCAGCAATTGGTTTTGCAGCTATTGAAGCAGGTCTGCATTTAAAGCAATCAGAAGTACATGGCATGAGCCAACGCGGCGGTGAAGTGTCATCGCATCTCAGGATTTCGGATAAGGAAATTGCATCTGACCTTATTCCATTCGGTAAAGCGGATATGATAATTTCCGTTGAACCGATGGAGGCATTAAGATACCTGCCGAACCTTTCACCTGAAGGATGGGTAATTACCAATACCAAACCGTTCATCAATATTCCAAACTATCCCGATTATGAAGCATTGATGAGTGAAATAAAAAAGCTCCATCATCATGTTGCACTTGATGCGGATGAAATGGCACATGAATTAAAATCACCGAGGTCTGCAAATATAGTTATCCTTGGTGCGGCTACACCGTTCCTTGATATTGATATATTAAAGCTTGAAAATGCCATCAGAACAATTTTCAGGAGCAAAGGTGATAATGTAATTGAAACAAACTTAAAAGCACTTCACGCCGGAAAAGAATTTGCTGATAGGGAAGTGGTTGCCTAGTCCATTTTTACAAAGCTATTAAATTTTAAGGCAGGTCATGTGACCTGCCTTTTGCTTTTGGTGATGGTAAACAACAAAGGCTAAGAGATTCTTCGTATTGCTTCAAAGTCCTGCGGAGCAATGTCCCTCATTAAGATTGTGATAAGTAATCATGAATTAATTTTATCAAGAGATTTTTATATTGAGAAGATACTCGTCCTATGTCTATAGAAAAAAATGTCAATAGAAAATAGAATACCCTAAACAAAAAGTTTAAATTTTTGTTTCTTTGCATTTGGGCGAACTTCCTTTAAGCTGCATAAAATCATATTCTGTTTTCTTTTAATGGCGTTTGAAAATTGATGTTCAACTTTAACTATTCTTTGCTCGTTATTTTATCGGTAATTTTATTAGTATTTATTTTACTATACGTCTATTTGAACTCTCTGTCTCTAATGATTAACTTAGAGAACTGGGTTACGGTAAATTCAAGTATAAATTAGGAGTGGTTAACCGACTAATTGACATGTCAATTTTTATCGCTGACTCGAAATAAAAATTGCTGTATCATAGGACTTGAACTCTATCTCCCATACTTTATTAGTTTTAAAGAACATCTTTTTATTTTTTGATAAAAACTCTATGCTGCCTATATATTACCCTTAATATTTATTAACTCTTAGGATTTAAGTTGTCTTATGCTTCCTCCATCTGTATGGATCGTATTTCTCGCCATTCTTTAACATGCTATAACTAATTCTTGCTATATAGCGTGATATTTGATGCCTTGCTTTATCTTCTGCTAAACCCTTGGTTGTTATTAAATATTCATAATAATCGTTTAATGGGTTATTACCACCTATTGCTGCAATAGCTGCTGTCTTATATACTGATTTTTGTTTCCTTGAGTATCTTGGATTTTTATTACCATAATTTCTATTACCGCTCATCTTTTTATGCTTGACTAAGCCGCAATAACTTAAATATTTACCTGAATTTCTAAATCTACGACCATCTATTACTGTTGATACTACTTTTATTGCTCCTATATCGCCTATGCCAGGTATAGTCATTTGTTTCTTTATCAGATCTTCTTTTTTATTAACTCTCTTTATAAATTTCTCAAATTCATTCTTTTTCAATTGATAATCTTCTATACCTTCGTTTATGCGCTCCAATATAAAGCTGGTCGTTCCATTGTTTATTTCTTCTTCCTTTTTGTAACTTTTACCTTCAGACCTATAAATTGCAGATTTCTGGTTCTGAAGCCTGACTCCTGCCTTTACCAAATCATCATAAGCGCTCATTAGCTTCCTTAATTCATAAATATTATCTGATGAATGATATACTTCTTTTAATAATCCGTTTCTTAATAATTTACATAGTTTATCTGCATCTATTTTATCATTCTTCGGTCCTTCGCTTAATAACCGGTTTCGGTATGGATCACATATTACTATCCGGTCTGTATATTCCTTCAGCTCTACATATAACCAATGTGATGTACTTGTCTCTTCTATTGTCAATATCTTTTTACCTGGTAAATTCTTTAAATATGCTTTCAGATCATCAATATTGCATGGTACATCTATTACCTTTGTCTGTTTTGAGTTCTTTGTCATTCTTGCTATTGCCATGTTTACCTGTGACCAGTCTACTGCTATGTAATTATCGTATGTGTCTAATTCTTTTAAATAATCATTGTTACTTATTTGTGTTCTGTTTAATTTTGTTTTGACCATTTGGGGTTTCCTTTCTTTTTGAGATGTCAAATTTAAATACTTTTTAAAGTATTTATACACCTTAAAGAAAGTGAGACCCTTTTTTCTAATTTACCGACTACCTGTGAAAGATTGATAATTTATTTATACCGGACGATTAGAAATAGCACAGGTCGTCGGACGAGTGCATAAACGGAGAATCTCTCATCCATCTCAGGTACTCATCCGATAACCTGTGTTTCATGCTGTATCCGGTGGAGCAAAAAATATTCATATTAATTACGGTAGTCATCGGATGAGCGTTCTACTTCAAACCATCTTTGCGGTCTTTGCCTGATTGCCTCGGCAGTCGGCTTTGCGTAGGTAAAAAAAACCAGCGGTCATCCAGCGGTCACTCAGCGGGCACTTTATGGGCACTCAGTGGGCACTTTACGGGCAGTTTACGGGCAGGTTTTGGGCAGGAGTTTTCGAAAAATGGCTGTAACTCATTGCAATATAAGCAGATAACTCCTGACCAAAGTGTCAAAAATCACCTCAAATATAGCGATTATGTGCAGGAAATGAGGTTTTCCAAAAACCACTCCTGCCCGCGGGTTTTTTTAATGATTGAGTAAATTACTGTCGCTATAATTTTAGAGTTAAAGTAATGCTTGAAGTATATCCTGCTCATTAAAAACACACCCCTTCCGCTTCGCTCCCTCCCCTCTCAAGAAGGGAATCCTAACCTGTTTACTCTTCAAATCTGATAAATTTGTAAAATCTGATGAATTTGATGAATTATTCTATTCACTCTAAACTAATTTGAGCAAAAACTTGACAAGTGCAAATTCCAATATTAATTTTATATAGGTGATGGTTTTTTATCACCTTATTTCACATTGTCGTTCTTTGTCAAAATCGAAATCATGTTTATCAGGTCGCAAGATAAATTTAAATAGTGTTCGCCGGTAGGGTGGAATTGGAGAGTAAAAAAAACAATTTTGAAAAAAATTGGGGGGTCTGTAAATTCAGAACTTTTTTGTAAGTTTCTGAATTTACAATATATCTCACAATTTGTTTAAAAAACGGCAAAATGCCAGTAAAAACTAAATCAACAAAAATAATCCGCCCGAACCTCGGTTTCCTGGGAGTTGGAGAATTCGGCAGAAACCGGCTGGAAGCATTACAAAAATCTAAAATTGCCAATATTTTATTTATATCTGACCCGTCTGATGATTGCCTGAGCAAAGCAAAAAAGATTATTCCTGAAGCAACACTATCTTATAGTTCCGATTCGGTCTATTCATTTCCCGGCATTGACGGCGTTGTAATTGCAACACCAAGTGCACTGCATGCTCAACAGGCCATTGCCGCTTTTGAAAAAGATTATGCCGTTTTTTGTCATAAGCCGGTCGGAAGAACTGCTGATGAAGTTATTTCTGTTGTTGATGCTTCGTGCAAAGCAAACAAGCTGCTCGGTGTTGATTTTTCCTTAAGGTATTCCAAAGCTTTTCAAAAAGTGCTTGATGTTCTTAAAGCAGATGAAATCGGAGATGTGTATTCAGTGGACCTTGTATTTTATAATGCATACGGTCCGGAAAAACCCTGGTTCTATGACGTGATTCTTTCCGGCGGCGGATGTGTTGTCCATCTTGGTATGCATTTAATTGACCTCGCTTTGTATGCATTGGATTTTCCTTATGCAAAAAATGTTACATCAAGATTATATTCCTTTGGAAGGTTATTAAAACCTAACGAAGGCATTGAAGATTATGCGGCGGTAAGTATTGACCTGATTAATGATGTTTCCGTAAACCTGTCATGTTCATGGAATTCATCAATAGGGCAGGATGCAGTAATAGAAGCAACATTTACCGGAACTACAGGAAGAGTTTCTATGAAAAATGTGAACGGCTCTTTTTATGATTTCAGCACAGTGCTTTATAATGGTACACATAAGGAAATCATTTTTTCAGATTATGATGATTGGAGCGGTATGGCTGTTGTTGATTGGGCTAAGAGGATTTCATGCGGAGAAGGATTTGATTCAGGTGCGAACGAATTTATTATCACTGCTGAGGTGATTGACAGGATATATGGAAGGGAAGCAATAAACAATTAGGAACAGTTTAATTTATCAGTTTAATAGCGTATATACTCAAAGAATCTCTATGTATTTTTTGCTGACAGATATATAAATCACCGTCCTTCACCGATTTTAAACCATTATAAATACATTGTTTATAAAAGTTTTGTAAGTAATTTAGAAATTAAATTTAATAAACATTATCAATCAAAACTTTTTTTGTAAAATATATATTTTATTCTTTGAAACAATATTGTTAATGTATTGATATAAGAATTATAAATATTACGAAAGGAAAAATCATGAAAAGGTACTTATTTTTAACGATATTTTTGTTATTTGTTACTGCATTGGTATTTAAGTTCAGTTCGTGCGGTTCGGAAAACGTTATAACACAGATATTTGTAAATGAAGTCGCAGCAAAAGACAGGCTTGAATCGGCTAATTCACAGGCAGTGAATAAATACGGTTCAAATACAAAGCTTGTTCTGATTATGGGAAAAAATGTTAAGACAAACGGAAAAACAGACATATCCGCCTTAAGTGTAGCAACTTCACTGGATTCTGTGGGAGCATGGCTTTATGTTTACCGTGTTCCGTCAGATTCTTCATTACGCATTTATACACCTAATCCCGTTCCGGGAGCAACAGATTGTATTGAGTTAACAGCAGCTTTTGATGTTAATGCATTGCTTACATTAATACCGGATACATCAGCCCGGAATATGATAACGGGAGCATTGTCTCTGGTAACACAGGCAAATGTGAGTATAAATACACCGGTATCATCCCTTGTAAACAGTGATGTTTCACTGGGTTATGCAAATTCAATCAGTCCTGTAATCAAGTTTGACCAGAGCTTTATACCTGATACAAGCTTTATTAACGGAAGTGTATTCTTTAATTCCGGTTCAAGTAAAACAATAAATATGTTCCTTATACCTGCAGCCGGAACATTGCATTTACCGGATTACATTCAGAACCTGTTAGGATTCCCTGAGGACCTCTGGGTTGTTAATTATAAAAAGCTGAATACAGCAGGTGCAGAAAGCAACCTGATACTCGGTACGGTTGTACAGTCAAACCAGGAGATGGGTATTGGCTCAATCGGGCTTTCGAGTAAAGTAATAAATCTCTCGAAATTTGTAAATGAGTGATTATAGTTAACCCGTTGATTATTTGAGCTTTATAAAAATAGTAGCTAAAATAGTGAAACATTTTATTAAGAGGCTATGTAGAAGATGAAAAGGAGAGAATTTATGAAAATAACAAATTTATTTGCGATACTTTTTGTCGTATTTGCACTTTTCACAGTGAAAGAAACATTTTCGCAGAATGATCCGATAAAGATAATTCTTGGCGGTGATAATAACAGCGGCTCAAATACAGGCAGCTCAACATATGATTATGATGGATATGACCAGTATGGTTATGACAGGCAGGGATATGACAGGAACGGTTACAACAGAGAAGGATACGACAGGCAGGGTTATGACAGGAATGGTTATGACAGAAACGGAAACAGCAGGTACAATGATAATTCAGGTTACAACAGTGGTAATGGATACGGATACGATGATGACGGCTGTTACAAAGAAGGGCGGCATGATAACGGAAAACATAAAGGTTGGTATAAACACAAAGGCAAAAAGAACAAACATCACTAATGGTGTTGATTAAATGATGACAAATAAAGGATGATGTAAATTTCCCATAATGAATCCCTCAGAGCCCGGTGTTTACCGGGCTTTATTATTTTACCGGAACTCTTGAACCTTCCAATTCATTGTTTTATAATAAATAAAAAAATTATGGATAAGATAAAAGTTTTATTTGCAGGCACAGGCGATGCATTTGCAAGTGGGGGCAGGTATCATACATGTTTTCATGTCGAATCGAAAGATACAACTTTGTTAATCGATTGCGGTGCAACGGCATTAAACTCGCTGATAAAGTTCTGTGTAGACCCATCGAACATTGATATAATAATGATATCACATTTTCATGGAGATCATATAGCAGGCATTCCGTTTATTATGATTTACCTGCAGATAATGACCGAGCGTTCCAAGCCGCTGATTATATGCGGTCCCGAAGGTGTTGAAGAAAAGATAAAATCACTCAGCAACATTTTATATCCGGGAATTGCAGATTCAAAGCTTGAAGTTGTTTACAAAGAATATAAAGCAAACGAAACATTGAACATTGAAAAAATAAAGCTTACACCTTATAAAGTAATCCATTCCGAAGAAACAAAACCTCATGCTTTAAAGATTGAAATTGACGGCAGGATAATATCTTACTCGGGAGATACCGAGTGGACTGATACTCTGAACGAAGCTGCGGATAATGCTGACCTTTTTATATGTGAATGCAATTTCTATGATGAGAAGATAAAAGGGCATAATGATTATGAAATCCTGCAGAAAAAGAAACCGTCCTTAAAATGCAAACGTATGATAATTACGCACATGGACGAGAAAATGCAGGAAATGTGTGCAGTACTTCCCGATATTGAACAAGCTGAAGACGGCAAGGTTATCTACCTCTGAACATTGGAACTTTGGCATTGATTCTTTGTGTTAGAATAATTAACTTGCTATAAGCAACTATTGTTAACCGCAAGTATATAAGGTAATGAAATATATATTAGATCATGAGAACAGGATTTATTGATTCGGCTATTCTTTTAAAAAACAGCTGTTTGAAAATGGAGGAGGATATTTTAAACCGTTTCAATATTTCTCCGTCAGAATACAAGGGTTTACTTGTCATAGATGAAGGTGAAATATTATCGGGTAAGGTTTATTCAGCAAGAATGGACCTGTCTATTTCACGGGGGAGCAGAATTATTGAACACCTCGTGAAAAACGGCTATCTGAAACATGAGGATTGCAGCGATGACAGAAGATGCAATAAAGTATCGTTAACTGCAAAAGGGATTAAGCTAAGAAAAGAAATCTACAAATTGCTTGATGAATGTGAAGAAGAGCTGTTATCTGTGATTCCGGAAAATGAGCTGGTAAGTCTGAAAAGTATAATAAATAAATTTACAAATATTTTAAATTCTAAATAAAAAAATAATAAATTAAAGAATAAATAATGGAACATTTAACACTGGAAACATTCAAAGAGAAAGTATTTAATTTTGACACTGCTGCTGAATGGAAGTACGAAGGTGAATTGCCGTGCATAATAGATTTCTATGCTGATTGGTGTGCACCATGTAAAGCCGTAACCCCGATACTCGAAGAGTTATCGGAAGAATATAAAGGGAAGATAAATATTTACAAGATAGATACAGATAAAGAACAGGAGTTGTCTGCAGCATTTGGAATAAGAAGCATTCCTTCAATTCTTTTTATTCCCGCTGAGGGAAAGCCGCAGATGGCTATGGGTGCTATGCCAAAAGAAAGTTTTGTACAGGCAATAAACGAAGTATTATTGAATAAGGTTAGTGAAAATTAATAAGACTGGCAGCAAAAACCCGGTGATAAGCCGGGTTTTTTTATTTTCAAAATTACCACGCCGTTGCAGCAGGAACGGCTCTTCACATTCTCTTTTGATATGCTGAATCAAAGAACTTAATATTATATTCCGTCCCATGATTGGTCTTAATGTTCAATGTACCTGCTAATTGGGCGGTAAGTGATTTAATTAACTGCATTCCAAGGCTGTGTGCACTTGTCAGGTCTTTATCATTAGGGAGTCCTATTCCATTGTCCTTCACATTTAACATATAGTAACTCTCTTGCTTATCAACCTTAATTGATATCTCCCCGTTGTTTCCATTGGGAAAAGCATGCTTTAAAGAGTTAGAAACGATTTCGCTTATCAGCATTCCGCAGGGAACAGCTGTATCAACATCAAGCTCCAGATTTTCCAGGTTAAGATTAACAAATATTTGCTGTTCACTTAACCTGTACACATTCACTAACTGGAAAACCAACTTTTGCAAATAATCCTTAAAATCTATTTTAGAAAGAGATTCGGTTTGATAGAGTTTCTGATGAATTAAAGCCATTGCCATCACTCTTGTCTGCAGGTCTTTACAAATATCCTTTGTATGTGGATCAGTAGAATAAGATGCCTGCAGCTTGATTATACTTGAAATTATCTGAAGATTATTTTTTACCCTGTGATGAATTTCCTTTAATAATATCTCTTTATCACGCAGAGATTGTCTTATTAGATTTTCTGCATTTTTCCGTTTTAATTTTTCCTCGCTTTCAAGTATAGCACGTTCAATAACAGGGACAAGACGCAATAATCTTTGTTTAAGTACATAATCAGTAGCACCGTTTTTTACCATTTCGACAGCAATATCATCTCCCAATGTGCCTGAAATAATAATAAAGGGAATATCAGGGCATATTTCCTGGGCAAGTTTTAAAGCTTCACTGCCGTTAAAAGTGGGCAGCTTATAATCGGCAAGTATTAAATCAAATTTTTCATTTTTTATTGCATCTATAAAGCTTACTTTGGTATCAACCTGTGTATAATCAAAATCTATTCCCCCCGTTCTCATTTCGGATTCAATTAATTCCGAATCAAACGGGTCATCTTCAAGGTGCAGAATATTAATTTTTTTGTTCATATTTATGATATTGTTTTCGGAGGAGGTTCATTAACAATTGCCCAGAATATACCAAGGCTCTTGATTGCATCGGCAAATGAATTGAACTCAACCGGTTTTACAACATAAGCATTTACCCCAAGTGTATATCCTTCATTAAGGTCTTTTTCTTCTCTTGAAGATGTAAGAATCACGACAGGGATTTTTTTGTAACCATCAGTATTTCTGATAGTCTTTAATACTTCCAAACCGTTAATTTTCGGAAGCTTAATATCAAGTAAAATAACAATCGGATTATTACCATCCCTGGCGGAAAATTTATTTTTTTTGAAAAGATAATCCAGAGCTTCTTCTCCATCTCTTGCAACATCTACATTGTTTGCCAGATTATATTCTGTCAGTGTATCCAGGGTCAGTTCAAGATCATTCTCATTGTCCTCGACTATTAAAATTCTTTTTAAAGATTCCATATGTTTGTAATTTTAATTTTATTTAAATTTTAGGCAAAGAAAAATAAAATGCAGCTCCCTTCCCAATTTCACTTTCAGCCCATATCCTTCCTCCGTGTTTCTGGAATACTTTGCTTGCTATTGCTAATCCGATTCCGGTACCTTCAAATTCATAGCTCGGGTGTAATCGTTGAAATACACCGAATAGTTTATCGGTATATTTACTGTCAAATCCAACTCCATTATCTTTTATACAGAATATAAATTCAAATTCTTCTTCTTTACAAGTAACCTGTATTACTGTTTGTTGATTCTTTGAAGTATATTTTACTGCATTAGAAAGTAAATTATTTATTGCAAGAGATAAATAAACAGGATCAGCATTTACTTCGGGTAAATTTGAAATTTGCCATTCTATATTACGTTCTTCAGAAATTTCAAGATCCTGCTTTACCGCTACTATAAAACGGTTCATATCAATTGCGATCATTTTAAGGTCACTTCTGCCTACCCGCGAAAAATGAAGCAGGTCATCTATCAATTTACTCATATGCTCTGCAGAAGCAACTATTTTATCAAGACTTTTCTTGCTTTCTTCGCTTATATCGCCATAAGCTAACTTTTTTAACTTTTGGCTAAAGCCAATTATGTGTCTTAACGGTGCACGCAGGTCATGTGATACAGAATAGCTGAATGACTCCATTTCTTTGTAACTTTCATATAAACGTTCATTAAGGGTTGTAAGTTCATGCTCTTTTTCTTTTGAATCGGTTACATCGGATGCAGTAGCATAAACCAATCCCTCATCACGCACTATGGTCGCATACCACCGGAGCCATTTGTAGCTTCCGTTTTTGGTACGGAACCGGTTTTCAAATGATGAAATGTCATTTCCCTTCCTGACAATCCTGCTGGCATTTTTTGAACTTTCGACATCATCAGGGTGAACAAGATCGATATATTTTATTGATAACAATTCCTCAATAGAATACCCGAGTAAATTTTCCCAGGCAGGGTTCAGCTTTACAAACTCTCCCTCCATGTTTGTTATGCTCATCAGGTTTGCAGATAACATAAATATTCTTTCTGTTTCAGCATAACTGTTTAATAAGCGTTCATTAAGCTTTTTTACCTCTATCTCTTTTTCTTTAATATTGGTAATATCTTTAGCAGTTGCATATATTAACCCGATTTCGGGAATCGAAGCTGCCGTCCATTGAAGCCATCTGTATTTTCCATTTTTTGCAAGATACCTGTTCTCGATAAAAACATCTTCACCTGCGGCAAGTTTATTTGCTGCCTGAGTTGTATGTTCAATATCATCAGGATGAACAAATTCAAGATATGGTTTTGACATAAGTTCGTCAATTGTATAGCCAAGGTTCTTTTCCCATGCAGGATTTAATTTTTTAAAAAATCCATCAATACCCACAATACTAAGCATATCCAACGATAAGCTGAATATTCTTTCAGTCTCTTCAAAACTTTTGATCAACTGTTCGTTAAGCTTTCTTAATTCAATTTCTTTTTCTTTTACATTTGTAATATCTTTAGCTATTGAATAACCCAGCCCGGTTTCAACATTAGCAGTAGTTGACCATTGCAGCCACCTGTAATTTCCCTTTTTTGTTCTAAATCTGTTTTCGAATAAATAACCGGTTTTACCTTTTCTGATATCTTTACTTACTTCCCTGGATCTTTCTACATCATCCGGATGAACTAACTCTACATAAGGTCTTGAAATAAGTTCATTTACGGGATATCCCAGGGTTTTTTCCCATGCTGGGTTTGCCCTAACAAATTTTCCGGCAGAATCAATTACACAAATCAGGTCAGGTGACAGCTTAAATATTTTATCTAATTCTTCCTCAGCTTTTTGACGGGCAATCATGTCACGTCTTATCAAAAGATAGCCTAATGTAATAAATAGTAATGCAAATGCTAAACCAGCAGGAAGTATTGTTTTTGTATAATTAGCGGTATAAGCAGCTGCATCTGTATGTAATTTTAATCTGTTGTTTTCCAACTCGTTCATTTTATTCAAAATATTCTTAATATTTTTCATCAGCATCATATTGCTGTCACTTGCAATAAGCAGCAAATTTTTCTCATGATTAGGCTCCGTTCTGTTTTTTATAAATATATTCATATTTGAAATCTTTACTTTCATTAATGAATCAATATATATAATATAATTATTGTTTCCTTTGCCGCTAAAGTTATTTTTTATTTCATTTAAAATTGAATAGGCATCCTTTATTGCCAGGTCATATTCTTTAAGAAATTCTACATTCCCGGTTATTAAATAACCGAGTTGTGCTGCTTCAGCATCTTCAAGATAGTGCTCCAGGTTTAGAATACTGATAATATTAGTGAATGATTTTTGACGGAACGAATATTCACTCAGGTTTTCATCATTCGCTTTTATAATCTCATATCCTAAAACTAAGATTGTAATAAAGGCAAGTAAAAACCAGAAAAGGACTTTATAGTCTAATGATAATTTTATTTTATTCCACATTGGTAATATGGTAAATCAACAAAGATTATAAGAAATTCTTATTATAACTATATTAATTGCTATTTAAAATATAATATACTTTATATAATAAGCGACATATAAAGTACTAATTATAATGAGGTTAATTTGTAATAGAACTTATTTAAAACCAATTGCGTTCCTAATCCATTAAACATTTAATGGAGAATAAAATAAGAGAATGAGAGGAAAAAATGTCATTAAATTTTGATGATTATGCCCAAAAAGGCAATGAAATACTGCGTAAAATTGCCGAAGAAATGGGAGAACCGGGCAATAAAGATAAAGCCGGCAGGGTTTTGAGAGCATCGCTTCATGCTTTAAGAAAACGGCTTCCCGCCGAAGAATCAATGCAGTTCATTGCCCAGCTTCCCATGGCTTTAAAATCGGTATATGTTGACGGATGGAAGCTCAGAAAAGAGCATGAAAAAATTAAAAAGATAGAACATTTTATGAGTGAAGTGCAGGATGAAAGCTCGGGAAGCGGCTTTGTGGATTTTCCAACTCTGGATGAAACACAACGGCTTACAATGTGTGTATTCAGAGTATTAAAAGAATATGTTTCCGCAGGAGAAATGGAAGATATTAAATCAGTATTGCCTGAAGAATTAAAGCAGATGTTTGGAGTTTCCCAGGCAGCGTATAAGTAAGGTTTATCAGCCGTTTAAATCGTCCTTAAAAAGAAATTCATAAAATGATTGAACTATTTTCAATAATCATGTATTATTTATTTACTTTAACAAATTTAACCGGAGAAAATCATGAAAGTAAAAGATCTAATGACACAGGATGTGGATTTTATTAAACCCGACACATTTCTTAAAGAAGCGGCAATAAAAATGAGAGATATGAATGTTGGTGTACTTCCTGTTGGAAGCAAAGACGGGCTTTTAGGTATCTTAACAGACCGTGATATAACAATCAGGGCAGCAGCAGAAGGACGGGACCCTTCTAAAACCAAAGTGAAAGATGTTATGACTCGTGAAGTTGCTGTAGTTCGTGAAGAATCTGATATTCATGAAGCTGCAAATATTATGGAAGAAAAACAAATAAGAAGGCTTCTTGTTATTGATAGAAATGAGAAGATATGCGGTATTATTTCTCTTGGCGATATAGCCGTTGAAAGAGATAAAAATCTAACCGGTGAGATATTGAAAAAAGTATCAGAACCGTCGGAACCGAACAGATAAAAATATATTATGTAAGAGAATATGCTGATTAATAAACTGCTGATTATGTAAAAGAGTTTGATGCTGATTTGAATGAAACAGAACCGGTCTTAAAAAGAATAGGTAATGCGAGGGTTGCCCTTATTGGAGAATCCTCGCATGGTACCTATGAATTTTATATTATAAGAGCGGAGATAACAAAGTGTCTCATCAAGGAAAAAGATTCAACATTATGGAGTTTGTTAAGTTTATTAAGTT
>Ga0105092_10000146_pt1 | contig 33609 bp, 29 predicted proteins | sample PPLLak2March2015_FD_87021 | JGI IMG/M metagenome (GOLD analysis project Ga0105092, IMG submission 87021) | Freshwater sediment microbial communities from Prairie Pothole Lake near Jamestown, North Dakota, USA - PPLs Lake P7 Core (1) Depth... | ecosystem: Environmental > Aquatic > Freshwater >... | reverse complement strand
TGAGAGTTGAGAGTCTGAGAGTTGAGAGTCTGAGAGTTGAGAGTCTGAGAGTTGAGAGTCTGAGAGTTGAGAGTCTGAGAGTTAAGAGTCTGAGAGTTGAGAGTCTGAGTGTTGCTTTCCATAGGGCTTCCTTCCCAGGTACAACCTGGGAAGGAAGCATAAGTGGTAAACTATAAATATCCCGAAATGAAAAATTACTTTATCTTACTTGTATTGCTGCTGCTTCTTTTGAATTCAAGTTATTCTCAAAAGTTAACTAATTTATCTTTAAAGGAGCCGCACAAACATTCCCTAATTAATATTTCATTTCCTGTTTCCTTTTGTGTCCCGGTACCTTTTATTAACTCTTCAATCGGTACTTCCATAGGTTTTAACAAGTTTATTGAACTATCAGTAGTGTATAATTTCTACAGTAATACCAATTACAATGTTAAGGTCCTGGATGTGAGAGTATATTATACATCGAATTCAAATGATAATAAGTTTAAAGGATATTTTGGAATAGGAGCCGGTTATATTTTAACTGAGAGATATATAAAATCAAAAGCAAAGATATTTCCCTTCCTTTCATGTAAAGGAGAGTATGCTCTCGGTAAAGTGGTTTCGATTGGTGGAGAGGTTAAAATTTTAAAGAATAACATGTTCAATAGTTCTGACTATGAATTGCTGCCGATGGCTACTGTAACATTTAAATTACCTGAAACAAAATTTTGATTTCGCGGAATGAAAAAGTTAATTCTTGTATCTGCTGCAATAATATGTCTTATTATAATAATTTATAATGTTAATTACCGTATTTTGAATAACAGAGCTGTAAAAGAAGAAAAACCTTTACCAGTAGAAATTACCAAAATAGATTCTGTTGAAGTATTTAAGAGCAAGCGTGAAATGGTAATATTCAGCAATGGCAATAAATTAAAAACTTATAACATTTCATTAGGAACAGAACCCGAAGGCCCCAAGCAGTTTGAAGGTGATAAGAAAACCCCGGAAGGTAAATATATCTTCGACAGGAAAAATACGGCAACCGGCTACCACCTTTCAATACACATATCATATCCAAACGAACAGGATAAGATAAAAGCCGCATCATTTGGAAAAGCTCCCGGCAGCGATATTATGCTTCATGGGATACCCAATAATGCTGATTTAATCGAATCCTATTATGAAAACAATGATTGGACACATGGATGCATTGCAGTAAACAATAATGATATGGATGAACTGTGGAGAGTGATTGATGTAGGAACACCGGTAATAATTTATCCGTAGCTTAATTTACAATTTTCACTCCTTCCCGGGTACAACCAAGGAAGGAGTAATAAAGTATATAAATTTACGACACTTTCCTCTTATATTTTATCTTCCATTTTAATTCCCAGTTCTTACCATCATCTTTGGACGCTTCCCAGTTCCAGTCAAAGTTATCTTTGGTTATGTTATAGAATACCATTCTCTGCAGGATGTTGTTGCCATCTTTATCTTTTGCTTTGCGTGAGAGAATCATTTTATCACCTTCCATTCCGCCGGTGAAATCAAGGTAGGAACCCATATTATCCACCCATGTTTGAAGCCACATTTTTCTGGCAGGGCTGTACACCGATAAGCTTGTTCCTATAAAGGTCTGATCTGATGTTGAAAAGTTTTCCTGGACTGCACAACTGCCTATAATCTTTGTGATTGTGTTTGTCCCGGTTCCTATTGCTCCGTTCTCGCCATCCCATTCTGCATTCCATTCACCAACCCAGAAATCGAATTGTGATGCTTCAGGTGCTGAGCAGGGTTTATCATTTTGGGAATATGAAACCGTTTGCAATATTATTATTGTAAGTATAAATATAGTCTTCATGTTCTTTCTGTTTTATAATTAGTGATACCTGTTATTGAACCTGCAGAGCAATCACTTGCTCTGCACGGCTGCCCTTGCTAATAACAGGCATCACCTGAATATATTTTATTTAACAAGTATCAGCTTTTTAGTTTGGGCAAAACTTCCGGCTGTTAGTTTATAGAAGTAAACACCGGTCGGATAATTTGCAGCATTCCATTTCACTTCATATGTACCGGGATTCAATTGCTCATTCACAAGAGTGGTTATTTCTTTCCCAATCACATCAAATATAACAAGCTTTACATTTGACGTTTGACGTTTCACATTTGACGGAATATCAAACTTTATCTTTGTTGATGGATTGAAGGGATTCGGATAATTTTGATATAAAGCAAATGTTCCGGGGATTTCAGCATTTATTTCTTTTATACCTATCAAGATTTCATTTAATCCCTGTCCTTCGGTCGCATTATAAAATTTATTTACTGCAACATTCGTAAATGTTTGAGTTAATCCTCTTGACCAGGTAATAACCAGCGAATCTATTACTGCGGCATTTCCAAATCCGAAATGTACATTCAGCATGTTCATTCCGTTAAAGGTGTTCTGTGCGGAGACTTCTCTTATCTGCCATGTTGGAATTCCATTTATGTTTGCTTTGGCTTTTATCCTTGTACCGATTGCAGATAAATTGGAACCGGTCGCTCCTCCTATTCCAACGCATTTTATATTAACCCATTTATAGCCATTGCTTAAATCATTTCTGAAAAGACCTTTGCTTGATGTAATAGCAGGAGCATACAGGTCAAGGTCACCATCATTATCATAATCACCTGCGGAAGCCCCAAAAACCGGTCCGGTGATTCTAACAGCCAGTGCGTCATTTCTTGTGAAAGTACCATTGCCGTTATTTTTATAATACCAGCTAAATTGCCCGCCGTCATTAGTTATATAGCAGTCGATGAATCCATCATTATCGAAATCCCCCCAGACATTAGCCAGAGAGCTTCCCTGGTCTGATACTATAGTACCTACCTCTGCCTGTGTCATATTTGTGTAAGTATCATTTCCGTTATTGCGGTATAACCTGTTATTAATATTACCGGAATAATTTGTTAAGAATGCATCAAGGTCACCATCATTATCATAATCTATCCAGTTCCAGACCTGCCCGTCAACAAGGTCAGTCCCAATATCGGGAGTGTTAATCCTGCTGAAACCCCATACACCGGACTCCTTCAACAAATTTTTATACAGGTAATCTCTTGTCGGCGTATTGGTAGCAGGACCGCTTCCTATAAACATGTCAATGTCACCATCCTGGTCATAGTCAGACCAGATTGGGACAGTAAACGGAGCAAGTGTATCGGTAACAGCAGTAGTATCAATGTTGGTGAATGTACCATTTCCATTATTCAGCAATAAACGGTTTTCATGGTTTATACCTATAAAATTATTTGCAGCGGCAAGAACAATATCAATAAAGCCGTCATTATTATAATCACCGAATGCACAGCCCCATGCGCTGTTATATATCGAATCACCTGTTGCCCCGTTTACCACTTTGGTAAAAGAACCATCGCCATTATTTTTATATAAAGAAGACCCGCGTGCAGAACCTGCAGTAAGCAAAACATCTATAAAGCCGTCGTTATCAAAGTCACCCCAGCTTGTTCCTAAAGATATGTTTTGAACATTAATAGTTATTTTCTCGAAATTGCCATTACCTGTATTTTTATAAATAACAGATTGCCTTGCCACAAACAGGTCGAGCAATCCGTCATTATTATAGTCAACCCATGCGGCACCATTATAGGAGCCAATGGGAAAACCCGGGTCTGATACTACAGGGTTATTGGGGTCAGTAATTTTTACGAAATTTTGTGAATGAGTAATCTGTATGAATGTAAGTAAAGCAAATACCAGGAATTGGAGAGAATAAATAATTCTAAATTTAATTTGCAAAGGCATCCTCCTAATTAAAATTTTTTTGCAAAATATGAAAAAGAATTATATTTCGATTATGTCAAAATTGCTTTTTTTGAGCTGTAAGATTTACGGTAATTTTCCGGGGAGAAGGAATAATGTTTCTTAAATAGTTCACCAAATGAGCTCAGGTCTTCGAATCCTACTGAAAAACATATTTCGCTGATACTAAAATTTGTTTTTTCAATTAATACTTTTGCTGCTTCCATCCTCCTTTTTGTGAGGTACTGGTGAGGTGTTATTCCAAATTGTGTTTTAAATTTCCGCAACAAATGATGCTGTGAAAGACAGGATACTTTCGAAAGCTCATCAAGTGTTACATTATCATAATAATTGGAATAAATATAATCCTTTGCAATATTCAATCTTCTGTACAACTCCATCCTTGTACTTTTTTTAACTGCATTCACACTGTCTGCATCTTTAAAAGTATTAAGCTGAATGCAAAATAGAACATTAAGCATCATATGCAATTTCTCGTTCAATAATACATTATCATATCCGGGAGTTTGAATTGTTTTCCTTATATCATTCAGTAATTTTAAAATTAAAGGATTATGCTGATAAAGCTTTTCAAAGAAATTAACCGGCTCACGGTCTTTCACTTCAGGGTAATCAAGCAGAAAGCTGTCTTTATTATTTAATGAATTAAATACTTCTTCTGTAAACTCTTTTGTAAAATTTACCGTAAACGATTCGACCTTGTTTTCAGACCTGATGTAACTTTCGTACATTGTTCCGTTGTTAAGAATAAGATATGAGTTATCATCGACGCCGTATTTAATATTATCCTTGATATAATATTCAACACCATTAAAAGCGCATTTGATTGAAAGAGTAGTCCAGTGTTCAGGATAATAAATATTGGAATAATACCCGTTCAAAACAGCATTATGGCTGACGAACTGTTTATCCCATTCCTTAAAAGAAAACTTCGGATGAAAAGGGTCAGGAAAATTATTTATTACCTTTAGTTTCATTAAAAATATAAGGATAAACTTTTATAAAAAGTTTCTGATGTAAGTGTAATAAGAAGATGAGTTTAAAGCCCGGATATGGATAAAAAACACCTGCCCCGGAATTGACCGCAGGACAGGTGTAAAATTTTATCACCTGTGAGTTATTATTTATTTTTCTGCAGCAGGCATTGTAAATATGCTGTCTTCAACAGGAATATTAACTTCTATTTTTTCACAGGTTACACTTAAATTTGCCATAGGCCCAACGGATGATTTTACATTTATTGTATAAGGAAATAAATGCCCTGAAACAGACCTGTAATCCCCTAAGAGAATGTCTGAAGTAATTACGTTATCATTCACTCTTTTTGTGTTTGTCTCTTTGATTGTGAGGAAACTTTCAGTATCAATATAATAATAATAAATACCGCCTTCTTTATCAGTCAGTTTTATTTTGTATGCATCAATACCTTCAGTTGTATCAATTCCCATTAATTCAACAGAGCTTCCTTTAGAAGCATAGTTAACCAGTTTTCCTTCAAACTCAGCTCGTTCCTTTATTTCGTTTGACTCGCTGCCTTCAACAATTTCCGGCTTGTTACTGCCCATAAACGGGTTAATCATCCACGCAACAGTTCCATCATATCCCTGCTTCATAACAGCACCCTGCATTGACATTTCAATTAACATGTGGTCCGGTCTTTTTATTGTCTGAGAAAAAGTTATATCCATACCTGCCACTGTCATTTTTCCTGTCATTAACAGGGTCTTGATTGAATTCAAATTTTCTATTCCACCGGTTGCTTCTATATGCTGTTTAATGATTTCATCTGCACTTTGTGAATAAGAGAATTTTACAAATAAAGTTATTTGGAATGTTATTAATAACAGTTTAAAATACTTCATGTGATTAAATTTAATTTTTGGATATGTAACTTTTAATATGTAATCAAATTACCTGAAATGAATTTATTAATAAAGTTAATTGAAAATCTCCCGCATTAAAAAAATAAAAAAATTTTTTTTTAAAATAAAAAATTAGGTTTAAACGTTTTAAACACAAAAAATGGCGAAAACAAGCTGTTTTTACAGAAAATATCATTGTTCGGCACCATAATTCTTCATATTTTTGTATTGTGAATAAGGCAATATACATGACAATACTCATCAAAAAATTGCATATCTTAAAAATTAATTTTCAAAGGAGCTTATTATAATGTTCATGGAAAACAAAAAATTCAACGCATTTGAAATGGCTCAGGCACAATTTGATAATGTGGCTGAGATTCTAAATTTAGATGCTGCAACACGTGATCTACTTAGATTTCCTTTAAGAGAATACAACTTTGCCATCCCCGTTCATATGGATGATGGAACAATAAAAATATTCAGAGGATTCAGAGTACAGCATAATGATGCAAGAGGACCCGGTAAGGGCGGGATAAGATTTCACCCGCAGGAAACAATTGATACAGTTCGTGCACTTGCAACATGGATGACATGGAAATGTTCTGTTGTTGATATACCGCTTGGCGGAAGCAAGGGCGGAGTAATTTGTGACCCTCATAACTTAAGCATGCGTGAACAGGAACAAATCTGCCGCGGCTGGGTTAGAGTAATTGCAAAAGATATAGGTCCGTTAAGAGACGTTCCCGCACCAGATGTTATGACAAACGGTCAGCATATGTTATGGATGCTTGATGAATACGAAGTTATTACAGGACAAAAATATCCCGGACTTATTACAGGTAAACCGGTTGGTATGGGCGGCTCGCTAGGAAGAACCGAAGCTACAGGCTACGGTGTTATATTTACTGTACGTGAAGCTTTAAAAGAATTAGGTTTAAAACCTGAAAATACAACAGCAAGCGTTCAGGGATTTGGCAATGTAGCACAATATGCCATCCAGCTTTACAATCAGTTAGGCGGAAAAGTTATTTGTGTATCATGCTGGGACCAGCAGGACCAGATATCATATACATTCAAAAAGTCGGATGGAATTGACCTTGATAAATTACTTTCAATCACAGACAGGTTTGGCGGAATTAATAAAGATAAAGCTAAAGAGCTCGGGTATGAAATACTTCCCGGTGATGCATGGATTGACCAGAAAGTAGATATTCTTTTACCATGTGCAATAGAGAACCAAATAACCGGTGAAAATGCATCAAGAATAGATGAAAAAGTAAAGCTTATAGCAGAAGGCGCTAACGGACCTACAACACCTGAAGCAGATAAGATAATCCAGGAAAAAGGCATATTTATGGTTCCTGATTTTCTTGCAAATGCTGGCGGCGTAACCTGCAGTTATTTTGAGCAGGTACAGTGCAACATGAATTATTTCTGGGAAAGAGATGAAGTTCTGGGTAAGCTTGATGTAAAGATGACCTCGGCATTTCTCGCAGTTAGTGAACTGGCAAGAAAGAGGAAACTTTATATGAGAGATGCAGCTTATGTGATTGCAATCAGCCGTGTTGCACAGGCATGTAAAGACCGCGGCTGGGTTTAATATTAACTTTTAATTAATTATTTTTATTTTATTCCCGGGGTCATTGCGGCTCCGGGAATTTAATTCTATTTTATACCTCTTCAGGACTTTTACTGTGAAAGAAAATGTAATATCATCATTTAGCCGTGTTTCTTTTAAGACCGGTCCGGGATTCAGCTTTATAGGGTCAGGCGAAATTGGCGGTAAAGCCAAAGGGCTTGTATTTATTAAAGATATTCTTGAATCAAATGAAGATATAAAAAAAATAAAAGATATTCCTGTTTCTATTCCTAAGCTTACAGTATTGACTACAAGTATTTTTGATGAGTTTATGGAATTGAATAAGCTTTATGATATTGCTTATTCACATGAAGCAGATAATGTAATAGCAAATGAATTTCAGAAGGCAAGCCTGCCTGCTTCATTGGTGGGAGACTTGCGTTCGCTTGTAAAGTCAACACATATACCGTTTGCAGTGCGTTCTTCAAGCTTGCTGGAAGATGCAATGTATGAGCCGTTCGCAGGAATTTACGGCACAAAAATGATTCCGAATAATCAAACGGATATCGACTCACGTTACCGGAAACTGACCGAAGCAATTAAGTTTGTTTATGCTTCTACTTTTTTCAAGAGAGCTAAAGATTATATAAGAGCAACAGGCAAGAATATAGAAGATGAAAAGATGGCAGTAATAATCCAGGAGGTTGCAGGAGAGAAACATGACAGCCGTTTCTATCCTGATATTTCGGGAGTAGCACGGTCATTTAATTTTTATCCTGCAGGAAAGGAAAAAGCATCAGATGGTGTTGTTAACTTAGCTCTTGGACTTGGAAGAACAATTGTTGACGATGGTGTGTCATGGAATTTTTCACCTTCACATCCTGCGGTACAGCCCCCTTATGCAAATATTGATGAATTAATCGAAAACTCGCAGAGGACATTCTGGACTGTAAACCTTGGTACTCCTGCCTTTTATGACCCGACAAAAGAAACTGAATACCTGCTGCACCTTGATATACACGAAGCGGAAAAAGACGGCACAATGGAGTTATGTGCATCAACATATTCTGCTGAAGCTGATGTATTGAAGCCGGGTTTATTTTTAGCCGGTCCAAGATTTATAAACTTCGCTCCGATATTAAAATATAATGCATTGCATTTGAACATGCTTATGAAAGCAATGCTGAAAGTTTGTGAAGATGCAGTAAAATCTGCAGTGGAAATTGAATTTGCAATAACCATAAAGGGCAATGAAGCATTGCTTAGCTTTTTACAAGTAAGACCCATGGTTGTTTCAGATGAGGAAGTTGATATAACTGATAAAGAGTTTGAAAATAAAGATAACTTTTTATCTTCAACACATGTGCTTGGCAACGGTACTGTTGAAACAATATTTGATATTGTATTTGTTAAACCGGAATCATTTGAAACAAAGAACACACCTTTAATTGTAAGTGAAGTAGAAGCCGTTAATATTAAGTTAACAAAAGAAGGAAAGCCGTATTTACTGATGGGCTTTGGCAGGTGGGGAAGCTCTGACCCGTGGCTTGGTATTCCTGTTGAGTGGGGTCAGATATCGGGTGCCAAGGTCATTGTTGAATCAATGCTTCCGAATATTAATGTTGAGTTAAGCCAGGGTTCACATTTCTTCCATAATATTACAAGTTTCCAGGTATTATATTTTTCCATTCCTTTTAATGAAAGTTCGAAGATAGACTGGCAGTGGCTTGGAAAAGTTCAGACAGTCGAAGAAAAAAAATATATTAAACACGTCAGGTTAATAAAGCCTTTGCTTGTAAAAGTAGACGGGCGTACAGGAAGAGGAGTTATCCGCAAGATGATTGAAAAAGCCAAGTCAATAGATAAAATTCTTGCATCATTACAGGAGCGTGCGAAAGAGCTCAATTGCTTATACAGGATTGAAGAATTTCTGAATCAACCCAATCTTGATTCAGATACAGTATTGCAGGAAGTAGTTAAAGCAATTCCCCCGGGATTTCAGTATCCTGATATTTGTGCCGCAAAGCTGTCCATTGAAAAAAAGATTTACCAGACTGAAAATTATGCAGATACAAGATGGATGATGGAAGCCGATATTGTTGTACAGGGAAATATTACCGGCACACTCAGAGTAAATTATCTTAATGACAAATCTGAGCTGGATGAAGGTCCTTTTTTAAAAGAAGAACGAAAGCTTATTAATACAATTGCCGAACGTATCAGCAGCTATATACTCCATAATAAGTTAAAAGTCGTTTTTAAAGAGTGGAAAGATTCGCAGGAAGGTATATCAACAGGAAGCCAGAGAGATGAATGGAGAATTGCACTTGACTTGCTGAGGGAAACAGACCGTAATCTTTACCAGCTTATAGCCAGGAAGATGATGAACTTCTTATGCTGGAGCGGTATTAAAGAAGCAGAGGAATTACTGCTTACTTCGTCTATTACAAAAAAGGGCAAAGACAGGAAAGACCGTTCGATTATAGAATATGAAAACCGTCCTTTAGAAAAAGAGAACCTTCAGGTAATAAGTGAACAGGTATTTAATATTGCCGCAGATAATTTAAGTGACGAAGAAATATTATACAGGATACAAAAATGGATTCAGGAAGATAAATCAAGCTTTCTTGTCAGGATACTTGAAAACCTTGGTACAACACTTCCCGAAATAGCTGATGCAATAAGGAGATACATCAGCATATCACCCGAAGAAAAACCTTTATCCTCATCTATTGTAGAGGGGCTTCATGTTTCATTGATAAGAAGGTTCTTATCAGACCAGCTTCAATTTATCAGTATAGCAAAGAATTATGTTGAGATTAATGACTTCTACAGCCTGCTTCAAAGGATGATATATCCTTTAAAAAGCCATGGCAAGCTTGGCGGCAAAAGTGTTGGTTTGTTCATAGCTAATAAGATATTAAAAAAGAATGAAGAGCATAAAGACCTGTTTGCAGGAATAAAAACCCCGAAGACATGGTATATTACATCCGATGGTATTATAGATTTCCTGCATTACAATAATCTTGAAGAAGTCTTTGAGCAAAAGTATAAAGACCTTGACCAGATAAGGCAGGAGTATCCGTATATTGTCCAGGTATTTAAAAACTCTTCATTTCCTCCGGAACTTGTAAAGAATTTATCGGTAGCAATTGATGATTTCGGGAGCTGCCCGTTAATTGTAAGAAGCTCAAGCTTGCTTGAAGACAGAATGGGTGCTGCATTTTCAGGGAAATATAAAAGCCTGTTCGTTGCAAACCAGGGAACAAAACAGGAAAGATTAAACGCTTTGATGGATGCAATTGCGGAAGTATATGCTTCTGTTTTCAGTTCGGACCCGATTGAATACAGGTCTGAACGCGGATTGCTTGATTATAATGAAGAAATGGGTATCATGATACAGGAGGTTGTTGGCACAAGAGTCGGCAAGTATTTCTTCCCTACATATGCAGGTGTTGCTTTCAGTAATAATGAGTTCAGATGGTCTTCAAGAATTAAACGGGAAGACGGGTTAATACGTTTGGTTCCGGGGCTTGGAACACGTGCTGTTGACAGAGTCAGTGATGATTATCCTGTTCTGATTGCACCTGGACAACCGGGATTAAGAGTAAATGTTACGGTTGATGAAGTTCTGAGATACTCGCCTAAAAAGCTGGATGTAATTAATCTTGAAACAAACAGGTTTGAAACAATAGAAGTAAATGAGGTTTTAAGATTATACGGCAATGAATATCCTTTTATTACAGATATTATTTCTGCAGTTGAGTTTGACCAGATAAAAAAAGTAATACATATTGATTTTGATTCAAACAGGTACGATTTTGTTGTTACGTTTGATAAGCTTATAGGCAGTACCAATTTCATCAAAAAAGTACAGGCAGTAATGAATGTATTGAAAGAGAAATTAAATACTCCTGTTGATATAGAGTTTGCATCAAATGGAAATGATTTTTATTTACTGCAATGCAGACCTCAAAGCTATTCAAAAGAAAGCATGCCTGCACCGATTCCGCAGGATATACCAAACGAAAAAATTATTTTCACTGCGAACAGGTATGTTTCAAACGGCAAAGTACCTGATATTACACATATAGTTTATGTTGACCCGGATAAATATACTGATATACCTGACCTTGATGGCTTGAAAGCTGTTGGCCGTGCTGTAGGACGGTTAAACAAGCTTCTTCCCAAGAGGCAATTTATTTTAATGGGTCCCGGAAGGTGGGGCAGCCGCGGCGATATTAAGCTTGGTGTGAATGTTACTTACTCCGATATTAATAATACGGCAGTGCTTATTGAAATTGCCAGAAAAAAAGGTAACTATATACCTGACCTGTCATTTGGAACACACTTCTTCCAGGATCTTGTGGAATCTTCAATACGTTATTTACCGCTTTATCCTGATGATAAAGAAATTATTTTCAATGAAAAGTTTTTACGCGGAAGCAAAAATATATTAAAGGAAGTACTTCCCGAATACAGCTACCTGAGCGATGTAATAAAAGTTATTGATGTACCTGAATCGGCAGACGGGCATACATTAAAAGTATTAATGAATGCCGATCTTGATGAAGCAATTGCTTATATTTCCATTCCGACAACAAAGCGGCAAAGAGATGCTGAGATTATTCAGAGGTCTGGTGCAAGGTCAGATGATTTCTGGAGATGGCGTTACAGAATGGCTGAAAGAATTGCATCAATGATAGATGCCGAAAGATTTGGCGTGAAGGCGTTTTATGTTTTCGGAAGCACTAAGAATGCAACTGCAGGTCCTGAAAGTGATATTGATATTATGATTCATTTCAGGGGAAATGAAAAGCAGAAGGAAGAGCTTTTGATGTGGCTTGAGGGCTGGAGCTTATGTATTTCTGAAATGAATTATCTGAAAACAGGTTATAAGATTAAAAATATTCTTGATGTAAAAATAATTACGGATGAGGATATTGCAAACAAGGATAGCTTTGCGGTTAAGATTGGTGCAGTAACGGATGCAGCGAAAGCTCTTTCATTAGGTAAGTAAGATTCAATTACGAATGACGGATTAAACCTATCTTCTTTTTCCCCTGCATGCATGCAGGGGAAAAAGAAATGCATTAACACCCACAAGGTTTCAGGGCAGGCAAGTTAACGAACTCTACACACTTCAATGCACTCCACACTCTCAATGCACTCCACACTCTCAATGCACTCTAATCACTCTAATCACTCTATACACTCTAATCACTCTATACACTCTAATCACTCTATACACTCAATACACTCTTACAGCATATCTTCAAAAAACTTTTCCAGTAATTTTTTTTGTGATTTGGTATATGTATAACCTTCATCTTCAAGAAGCTTAAGTCCCTGCATGCCCTTTTTTAATTTAGGCTCTATTTTTATGGCAGCTTTTAAAATTTTTTCTGCATCATCATTTTCATTCATTATATACATAGTTAAGGACATCCCAAGCAATGCATCCCAGTCTTCATTATCTAATTCAAAGCTTTTACTTAAAGAAGCAATAGCCAGCTTATACTCTTTATTTTCAAACAGCATCCAGCCAAAGTTATTATATGCAATTTGTTCATCCGGGTTTAGCTCAATGCATTTAACGAAATCTTCTTTTGCCTTTTCATATTCTTTTAAGTTATTGTATGCTCTTGCCCTTGAAAGATATGCACCATAATATTTGGGAAACATTTCTATTGCTACGCTTAGGTCCTGAATTGCACGCATATCATCACCTAAATATGAATAGGTACGCCCCCTGTCATAATATACTTCTATGTAACTGTCATCAAGAGAAATTGCTTTGTTAAAATCATTCAGAGCACTCTGGTAATTATTGGTATAAAGATATGTTTCACCGCGTCCTTTATATCCGTAAGGGTCTTCGCTGTCAATTGATATAGCAGTATTATAATCTTCCAGGGCTTCTTTATATTTACCCAGTTCATTATACAGGTTCCCTCTTGCAATTAATGCATCAGTGTCTTCATGCTCCAGCTCTATAGCCATATTCAGATCTTTTAATGCATCTTCATACTGCTCCAGTTTTTTATATGCTAATGCACGGTTGTAGTAACCTATTGCTGAGTTAGGAAGTATCTTCAGGTAAGCAGTATAATAGAAGAGAGTTTCTTTATAATTTTTTGCGAGATAAGCATTATATCCTTTAAAGAAATAATCGTTTGATTCTTTAAGCTGAGGATTATTTAAATATTCGTTACGTACACTAAAAATTTCATTGATAGGAATTGCAAAGTTTAAATTCTGCCCTTCTTTAACCTGGAAAGTACTAATGCCGACCAGCTCCCCTTTAGAATTTATTATAGCTCCGCCGCTGCTTCCCTGTGAGATGCTTGCACTTATTTGTATATAAGTATCTTCATCAAAGCTGCGGATTCCGCTTACTATACCTTCTGATATTGTATTCTCATAACCCATCGGACTTCCTATTGCGTAAATTTTTTCCCCGACTTTTACGTTTTCACTGTTGCCTACTGCTATTGTCTTAAAATTCTTTTCATTTACTTTCAGAATCAGAATATCTTTTTCAATATCAGCTGCTTCAATTGTAAAATAATTAATAAATTCTTTGTTGTGATATACAGCAATCTTTTCACATTTTGAAAATACATGGTAATTTGTGATAATAATCCCGCTGTCATTTATCACAACGCCGCTTCCCTGTTTCATCGGCTTACCTTCAAAATCATAAGCTACAATTACAACAATAGCATCATTAACTTTTTCGAAAATTTCCTGCGCGGTTAGTTCCTGTGAGTAAACGGGATTAGAAAATATATAAATAAATACTGCAAATATTGAAGTGATTGTAAGTTTTTTTAACATATTATTGCGGCTAAATTATAATTTATAATATAAATTATATATTCTTTAATAAATATTAAAGTCTTTTAGAGTGTGATTATGAGATTCATCATAATCATCATATTCTTCAAATTCATCAGTTCAGTCAGATTAGAAGCTTCAACTCAAAGTACACGAAGGTAACAAAAAACACAAAGAAAAGCTTTAATGATTAGAGGACAAGGGGTAATTCGTTAATGTATAATGTATTTATAATAAAAAGATTTTTTTTGATATTTCGAAAGATCTTTAATCCTGAAAAATCACCCCTTGATTTCAATCCCTGCAGGAATTATAAAGCAAGGGGTGATTTTTCAATATTATAGTCTTTAAATATTTATCTAATTCTTCAGATATGAGAAATCATAGTTATTAAAACGAATCACCCCTTGTCCTCTAATCATTAAAGCTTTTCTTTGTGAACTTTGTACCCTTTGTGACCTTTGTGTTAAAATTTCTTTTTAATCATAGTAATCATATTAATCTGAGTTAATCTGTGGCTCAAGCTTTTCCAATTCGATATTGGCAATTCGATATTCGAGATTGAAAAAATTCTCCCTTTTAAACGTGGAAAGATTTATATAAATTAGCATATAATCCAAAATATATTGAAACGTTTATTAATATTACTTATTCTCTTATCTGCTGTAACAATAACCGTTTATACGCAGGATACAGAGAAAAGCCATGCTCAGTCAAAAGTAAGAGCTTATGTTACAGATGAAGCAGCTGTTCTTTCTTCATCCGAAATCAGCTCACTTGAAACAAAGCTTGCAGATTTTGAAAAAGAAACTTCCAATCAGGTTGTCGTTTATATAGTTTCTTCACTGAACGGTGAATCACTTGAAGAAACATCGTTTGAGATAGCTGAGAAAAACGGCATCGGGCAAAAAGGGAAGAATAACGGAGTTCTGTTATTTATCGCTATTAATGACAGAAAACTCAGAATTGAAGTAGGCTATGGCCTTGAAGGTGCTTTACCTGATGCCTTATCAAACCAGATAATCAGGAAAGAAATCACTCCTAGCTTTAAGCAGGGAAATTATTATGCGGGAATTAATGCCGGGGTTGATGCAATTATCAAAGCAACAAAGGGTGAATACGTTCAGGAAAAAAAAACTAGTGAAGATAATAAAAGCATCGGAATTGGTTTTTGCGGACTTCCAATATTAGTAATAGTTATATTCTTTTTCTTTGGAATATTTTTTATAATATCTATTATCAGGCGTTTGTTTGGCTGGACAGGAATTGGCGGAAGCAATAGGGGCTGGTGGAATTCAGGAAGCGGAAGCAGTTGGGGGAGCGGCAGCGGTTGGAGCAGCGGCAGCGGCGGTGGTTTCTCAGGCGGAGGGGGATCGTTCGGCGGCGGCGGCTCTAGCGGAAGCTGGTAAGATGGGTGCAGGTTTGTGGTTGCAGGTTTGTGGTTTTAAGCTGCAAGTTGATGGTTATAAGTTTAGGCTAGAAATTATAAAAATATTTTTATTGCTGGATTTGTTTTTAAAATTGTTTGTTGCTAATTGCTCATTATTAATTGATTTAGAAAATCCGAAATGAAAAAAGAATGGTTAAGTAATTTTTTGTCTCCCGGCGACCTTGATAAAATCAAGGAAGAGATTAACAATGTTGAGCGCAGAACTTGCGGTGAGATACGTTTAAGCTTAAGGGATAAAAGAAATTTTTTCGAAAAGCTTTATAAATGCCATGAGCTTGCTGTCCGTGATTTCGAAAAGATGGGTATGACAAATACTAAAAATAAAACAGGCATTCTTGTTTTCATAGTTTTCGGGGAGAGATATTATGATATACTGGCGGATGAAGGTATTTACAACAAGATACCGGATTCAACATGGAATAACCTCGAAGCAAAGCTTAAAGAGGAATTCCGTTCAGGTAATTATTTAACCGGTATACTGCAAATAATTGACAGGATGGGTGATGCGTTATGCAGGGAATTCCCGCGTGAAGATGACGATGTTAATGAACTGTCCGATGAAGTTGTCGTGCATTAATTCTTCTTTTTGAACACCAGCGTTAATGGGACCCCGTCAAAGCCGAAGAACTCGCGTATCTTTCCTTCAAGGAACCTCTTGTAATTTTCTTCAATATCGGAAGGATTGTTTGCAAAAAATCCTATTACAGGCGGAGATGCTTTTAATTGCGTGATGTAATTTATTTTTATTTCTCTTCTGAACCTTGAAAACGGAGGGCTGACTTCAATAACTTTCTGCAGTCTTGCATTCAGCTCGCTTGTCTTTATTTCACGGGCTCTTTCCTTATATACTTTTAATGCATCTTCTATCACCCTGGATATACGCTGTTTTGTTAAGGCTGATATAAACAGGAACGGGAGATAATCAAATGTTTTTATATGCTCTTTAATTTTAATCTCGAACAGCTTTGCTGTTTCGCTGTCTTTTTCAACCAGGTCCCATTTGTTAATCACTATCAGTATTCCTTTTTTCATCTGTGCAGCTTCGGAGATAATGTTTACATCTTCCTTATCAAGCTTAAAAGTCGCTAGTTTTATATCAGATGAATTGCTCAGCTTAGTTACTATGGTTGCGGCATCAATCACTACAATTGCAACATCGCACTTTTCAATACTTCGCCGGGTTCTTATTGCAGAATAAAACTCGAGGTTCTCGGCTTTTCTTATCTTTGCTTTTCTTCTTAATCCTGCAGTATCTATAAGAACAATATCCTGCCCGTAATACTTGATAGTTGAGTCAATTGAATCGCGTGTTGTGCCGGGAATATCAGTTACAATATTTCTATTCGTCTGGGTCAGTGCATTTGATAAAGAAGACTTGCCTACATTCGGTCTTCCGATTATGGCAAACTTAGGTATCTCATCTTTTCCGAATTCGTCCTTCACGTCATCCGGAATATTTTCTGCAACCAGGTCAAGCAGGTCACCGGATTTTCTTCCAACCATTGCAGAAACATCAAGAGGCTCGCCAAGTCCCAGCTTGTAAAAATCGGGAAGATAAATCTCAAAGTTATGGCTGTCAACTTTATTGGCCACTAAAAACAATTTCTTCCCTGCATTAATTTCCTTGTTCATTTCTTTTCTCAGCAGTGATGCAAGCTCAAAATCAAGCGGAGTTACACCGGTTTGTGCATCGACAACATACAAAATGACATCCGCCTCATCGATTGAGATTTGCACCTGCTCACGGATTGCCGCTTCAAATTTATCTTTGCTGTTGGGCACATAGCCGCCTGTATCAATGAGGAAGAACTTTTTGCCGTTCCATTCAGCTTCACCGTAATTGCGGTCTCTTGTTACCCCGGGTGTATCGTGAACAATAGCCAGCCGTTTGCCAATCAAGCGGTTGAATAAAGTCGATTTCCCCACATTTGGACGCCCTATTATTGCTACTATCTTATTTGCCATAGCCCATAAGATAGTTTTAATAGTTCAGGGTTTCAATGGAAAAGGAATGCTTGAAAAAATGTCCATTTATTGTGTATTAATATAAAAATTGCTTAAGACTCATTAATATTTTCATGATATACCTGACACTGACCGGATTTAATCATGTAAATTAAACAGAACTTGATTCGCATTATCCGCATTTTAATTATATTAAACACATTAACAATTATAGAAAATTAATTACAAGGAGAGTAAAATGGATAACTTAATTAAAATGGTAGTCGATAAAACAGGTATTTCAGCAGAACAGGCAAAAGGTGCTGTAGATACGGTTCTTGGATTTATAAAGGAGAAAGTGCCCGGTATCGGAGACCAGATAGACGGGCTGCTCAAAGGAGAAACAGGGGATGTTGTGAAAAATATTTCCGGCAAATTGGGCTTTTAATAAATAAATATAATTTATTAAACTCCGGATTGGAAAAATATTCCTGTCCGGAGTTTTTTTTAGCTTTATTTATACTGAAGTAAGATAAAAAACTCAATTTTATTTGTGAGTTATATTAATTATGTTTGTGTAAGTTCTTATTATTATATGGATATTAAAAATACAAGTACTAAAATTACGTCATCACTATCAATATTTACCAATAAATTAATTGATTATGCAGGATTATTCCCGCCTGCATCTCTGGGTATATATAACTCATATTCTAATTTTCTTAGATATTATGACAGTCCTTACGGCTTTATGCTGTCGAGATTTATTATTCCTTCCAAAAAGCTTCCCGAGCTTGCTGATATTTACAGCCATTTTGATGTGACAAAACAAGCTCCTTTATCAGTTTTGTTTACAGGCGGCGATACAGCTAAACAATTTATTGATGAACTTAAGAATGATATTAAGTTAGTGAATGAATTTATTACAAAACATGAAGAGCGGGTTATACTTGAAAGCTTTGAAACAAAGTTACCCGCAGATCTTTTCAGTGATTTAAAGGGAATTAAAGAATTCTTCGTTGCAATATCTTCATTTGTTGAGAAGGAATTAAAGTCAACGGTAAACATCTTTTTTGAAGCACCGCCGGATATAAATATGCCGACTTTAATAGATGCATTGACAGAGTTTAACAAAGAGCACGGCAGAAGTTACGGCTATAAGTTAAGAACAGGCGGACTGGAGGCATCAGCTTTTCCGGATGCAGGGCATATTTCAACTGTGCTTAAAATTTGCAGGAACCATGAGGTACCCGTTAAATTTACCGCAGGCTTACATCATCCGCTGAGACGCTATGAGGAAAGTGTTAAAACAATAATGCATGGTTTTTTAAATATCTTCACTGCTGGTATTATCAATTGTACTCATGATATCAACCGCCACGAAATACAGGAAATACTACTGGATGATAATATTGATAATTTTGAATTTCATGAAAATTATTTCCAATGGAAGAACCTGGTTGTATTGAACAGCTCAATTTCCGATGCAAGAAAAAGATTTCTAATCTCATTTGGAAGCTGCAGCTTTGAAGAACCAATAGAAGATTTAAAAGAATTGGAATTGCTGTAATTACCGAATTTCCACGAAAGTGGAAATGCCGAAAAAATAGAAACAAGATTTTAATATATTCCCGCTGTTGCTGATTTTTGGTGATAGCGGGAATTGAAATATATATTATAAATTATGCAAAAATCATTTATCGAAGTTTCGCAGGATTCACATTTTCCAATTCAGAATTTGCCTTATGGAGTTTTCCAATTAAAGAAAGGCAGTGTGCCGCATATCGGTACTGCTATTGGTGATTACATTCTTGACCTTACTATGCTTGAAGAGCGGGGGTTGTTTCTTCTTACTGCTTTGGGAGCCGAGAGAGTATTCAGCGAAAGAACATTAAATGCTTTCATGTCAAAAGGCAAAGAAGTAAGAATGCAAATACGGACAGTTCTTCAGACAATTTTAAGTGAAGACAATCCTTTGTTAAGAGATGATGAGGAATTAAGAACGGCGTCACTTGTAAAAATGGAAGATGTGCAAATGCTGCTGCCTGTTGAAATAGGAGATTACACCGATTTTTATTCATCCAGAGAACACGCAACAAATGTAGGTATAATGTTCCGCGGTAAAGATAATGCACTAATGCCCAACTGGCTTCATTTACCTGTTGCTTATCATGGCAGGGCAAGCTCTGTTGTGGTCTCAGGTACAGATATTCACAGGCCTAAGGGACAGTTAAAGCCAGCTGATTCCGATAAACCTGTATTTGGACCTTGCAAATTGCTCGACTTTGAGCTTGAGACAGGATATTTTATCAGCAGCGGCAATAAGCTTGGTGAGCCAATTCCAATTGATAAAGCTTATGAACATATTTTCGGAATGGTTTTAATCAATGACTGGAGTGCGAGGGATATTCAAACATGGGAGTATGTACCGCTTGGTCCATTCCTGGCAAAAAACTTTGCGACTTCAATATCGCCATGGGTCGTTACAATGGAAGCATTGGAGCCGTTTAAAACAAAAGGACCGGAACAGGAACCTGAGCCGCTTCCTTACCTGCAGAGCAAAGGTGATTGGGCTTATGATATAAATCTTGATGTATTTATTAAAACTGAAAAGCTGAGTGAACCATTTAAAATATCAGGCTCTAATTTTAAATACATGTACTGGAACATACTCCAGCAATTAGCTCATCATACAATTACAGGATGTAATATGAGAACAGGTGACTTGCTTGGCTCCGGAACAATAAGCGGTCCCACACCAGATTCATACGGCTCAATGCTTGAGCTGACATGGCGCGGTGAAAAACCAATCAGGCTGCCCGACGGTGAGGAGAGAAAATTCATACAGGATGGCGATGAAGTTATAATGAGCGGCTATTGCAAGGGGGATGGGTATAGGGTTGGATTTGGAGATGTTAGAGGAAGAGTACTGCCAGGTTTATAAGGTTTATAAGGTTTATAAGGTTTGTAAGGTTTGTAAGGTTTGTAAGGTTTGTAAGGTTTGTAAGGTTTGTAAGGTTTGTAAGGTAAAACAAATTGCGAGCTCAAACATTTTCGGATATTTAGTTTGATTAGAAATAATGTTAATAAATTCTTAATGATACTTAATATGGAAAGCGTGGCGGGTACCCTCTGGGTCATCCCTACAATGATTAGGAGTTTTAAGAGTCTTTGGAAAATAGAAAGCAAAGACCTCATACCTGATTTTCCTTACATCTATTTGATATCTTTTGCAAGATTCTAAATGCTGCACACAAAAAAAATCTCTCTTTAATTTCAATGCTTATGAAACTAAAGAGAGATTTAGAGAAAATCAGGGAATATGATTATTCTTTTTTCATCTTTCCGTTTTTATCTTCTTTTACCAGAATAAAAGAGGTTGAATTACACAGATCAACATTGCTCATTATGTATTCAGTCCCTTTATCGTCATGAAATCTAATATCCCACATACATTCAGTCATGCTGACCGGAATACTTAACCTGACAGCATCGCTCTCTGAAGTTATATTTTGAGAAATAAGATTATTCCCCCACATGTTCCGTGTTGTTGGTGAAGCATACACATCAACTATTGTCATACCTGTACCGTTTGTTACAAGGTATTCCCTGGTATCCTGTGCAATGGATGTCACGCTTAATGTAAGTAATAATACCACTGCAATGATGAAGCTTTTCATAAGTACCTCCAAGGATTAAATTTATAATAAATAGTAGTTTTTTTAAAGCAGTAAAATCATTATATCATATATACACAGGTTATTTGGGAATAATATTTAGTTTAAAAAACCGGACATGAAGGGTAAAAGTTCATTAAAGAAAGATCTAAAAGCTGAAGATGTTGTTTTACGAGGACTAAAACATCAACATAAATTAATCGTATAAGTTAGTCCTTTATAGATATAAATTTGTTCTTTTTTTTATATGAAATATATTTTGGATTAAATATGTAATTAAATATAATTCAATTTGTTACAGTATTTATATGAAATTTTGTTTATTTTATTATGAATGGATATCCAAAAACATATAAATCATTGGTTTGAAGGAGCTGAAAGTGATTTAATTGCTGCTGAAATTATGTTTAATAATGGGCATTATAATTATTGTTTATTCATTGGACACCTTGTATTAGAAAAAGCATTAAAAGGTGTATATGTTAAAGTATTAAAAGCAGTACCGCCTAAGACACATAATCTTGTTTTTCTTGCAAACAAAATTAATTTGAAAATTACTAAAGAGCAGGAAAAATTTCTATTTGAAGTAAATGCTTTTAATATTGAAACAAGGTATAGTGATTATAAAACCGATTTTTACAAAAAATGCACAAAAGAATTTGCTCATGAAAATTTTGAAAATATTAAAGTAATATACAAATGGATCAAAGAACAATTATAAATGAAGAAATATTAAATATTGTAAGAAGATATATTGCAGAGTTAGGAAAAAATAACATTCCTATAAAAACTGCATTTCTATTTGGTTCATATGCAAATGGAAAATATGAAGAATGGAGCGATATTGATATTGCTTTGGTATCTGATAAATTTGAAGGAGATCGTTTTTATGATAGACGGAAAATTGCTGATGTTACTTTAAGTTTAGATGTTAGAATTGAACCTCATACTTACCGGGTTGAAGATTTCAACGAAGATGAAGATTTATTTGTCAGAGAAATATTGAGAACAGGTATTAAAATTGTCTAATATCTCAGAAAAGCATCTTTCAGTTACACGAACTGCTCGTTACTACACTTCAGGTGAACTTAATAAAAATATAAATACTATCTGGTTTGTTATTCATGGGTATAGGCATAATGCACACAAGTTCATAAATCTTTTTTCTGAGCTGGCTGAAGAAGGTGATTATATAATTGCTCCTGAAGGGTTATCGAGGTTATATGTTAGAGGCGAGGCGGGTGATGTAGGTGCCTCATGGATGACAAAAGAAGACAGGGAAAATGAAATAAAAGATTATGTGAATTATCTTGATAAATTATTTTATGAAGAAGTTGAGCTAAAGAGAAACGAATTTAACTTTAAAGTAAATGCATTGGGTTTTTCACAGGGGGCAGCTACTTTAACCCGGTGGCTTGCTTATGGAAAATCGAAGGTTGATAAAATAATTTCATGGACAGGAAGTATCGGTCATGATGTTGATTATTCCGCTTCTGAAAATTTTAAATCTACACCGATCCATTTGGTATTCGGGAACAAAGACCCGTACTTTCCGGGTGATTATTATAAATCACAGGTTGAAATACTGCGGAAATATGGAATTGAACCCCAAATACACTTTTTTGACGGAGGGCATGAAGTGAGTGCGGGATTGATAAAGCAATTACGAATGACGAGTTACGAATGACGAATTATTTAATAGATATTGTAAATTCCATTTTAGAAATAACATCACTCACTACAAACGTTTTTCAGCCAGTTAATAATATTTTCTTCAAGAACGATAGACCTTTTCGGCCACACCCAATACGCTTCAGGAAAATTCCATTCACCTCCACGCAATGTTTGATTAAAATGAATATTATGCGGTAAACCGGGAATTATTTTTATTTCAAATTGCTGCCCTGATTGAGATAAATATTTTTGCATCTTCTCAAAATTTCTTTCAGGCGGAACAAGCACATCATCTTCTCCAAAAATTGACAGTACAGGACATTTTACATTTTTTAAACCTTCCTCAGGGTCATAATTATTTTTTCTCCACCAAACCATATCTGAGTCGTTGTATGATTCAGGTAACTGAAGATATTGTTTCCACTCCTTGTTTTGCAATGGTGCTAAAGTTTTTTGAAAACTATCCCATTTCTCTTTGTTATTAACAGCTTCGAAGTATTGTTTATTGTTTTGCAAAGCTGAATCAATTGCTTCTATTGAATAATTCTCCTGTTTCATATGGTATTCTACCGCGTCCATTTGCTGTTCCCATACACTCACAGACGGTCCTAAGAATAAAACAGCAAAGGCAGTATTATCAATTTTAGCAGCACATATTTCAGCCACCCATCCGCCGCGGCTTGCTCCAAGTACTCCTATTTTATCTTTCTTTACATCTTCTCTTGTCATTAAATATTTGATACCTGAACTAACATCTTCAGCCAGCTCATAAAAATCTGCATCATTATTCCCTGTTGATGAATCTATACCGCGTTTATCATATATCAATGCACCATACCCATGTTCTGCAAGAAAGTATGCAAAATACCTGTATCTCCAGTTTCTCCTGCTTTGCGGCTCATCAGCGCCATGAATAAGTATCACAACCGGAAATGTAATTTTACCAAACGGTTTAAAGAGTGTTCCCGCTATCTTAATTTCTTTATTATAAAAAGTAATATACTCGCGGTTAAAAAGCAGTACCGGAGCTGTCATTTTCTTCAAATGAATATTTATTGACGGGTCCCATTTTTTGTTTGTACCGGTAATTTCTCCTGTTAAAGTATCATATCTTGCATCAAAATATCCCATGAATGTTCTGAATTTCATATTGGGAAAAGCGATATCTATTTCAGTAACCGGTTCTTCGAACAGTCCCATATCCGGAATATTGTACGTCCCTTTGATGGAATCACTTTCTTTATAAAAATTAAACTCAACCAGCTGAATTGAACCGAGCCGGTCTACTGCTCCGTGCCAGTACCCGGTAATATCGTTATTGGAATAAATGCATTTAGAAACAATCAGCAGTAACAATAATGTATAAAGCTTTACTTTCATTTGAATTGAAATCTGAAATGTTTTTAATTAATCTTGAACAAATATAATAAGCTATGCACAGAATGCACATAAAGAATACCTTTGGAATACCTTTAGAAAATATAAATATTGAAAAATGAAGTTTATTATCAATAAAATATACAGAATAGATACCGATGAAAACTTAGTGCAAAAGCTAAGCAATGGGGAAGTTACCGGTACTGAAAAAATAGAATCAAGAATTACTGAAGTCCTCCTGATTCTTGCCGGCAGTAATAATAAAGTAATAAGCAGGGAATTATTAATTGATAAAGTTTGGAACAATTACCCGGGCGGTGATGACGGGCTTACACAAGCAATTTCATTTTTAAGAAAGATTTTGAATGATAATTCAAAAACCCTGATAGAAACAATTCCCAAGAAAGGATATAAGCTGAATGCAGAAGTTGTTTTTCCGCAGGATGATGAGAAACATATTCAGTCCGAAGATATGAGTGTCCAATTTAACAGGTTAAAAAGAACAAACAAATTATTATGGGCTGCTGCACTGATATTTTTAATTTTCGTGATCTGGCTGGCTTTTTTCCAGACTCCTAAAACTCATTTTACTCCAAAACCCATGTTTGAAAATAATAAAGATACTGTAAACGTTAGAACTCCTGAACCTGATAAAAATCCCGTACCTCCTGCAGCTAAATAAAATATTTTTCATAGTGAATTAGAACTATAACAAATGGAATCCAAAAGTAATCTTTCACTTCTTCACAATATCAAACATCTTGAAAGCATAAATATTATTTCAATACTCGGTCTTGTGTATATTGCTGTTCAGCTTATATCCGGTTTAAATTATCCAATCTTCCGTGATGAATTTTATTACATTGCCTGTGCAAATCATCCGGCAATTGGATATGTAGACCAGCCGCCGTTTTGTGCGTTAATTCTAATGGTATGGAAAGCAATCTTTGGTGATTCGTTAATTTCTTTAAGAGTATTGCCGGCTTTATCCGGTGCTTTATTAATGCTTGTGACTGCCTTAATAACAGCAGAAATGGGCGGTAAAAAATACGCTCAAATACTTGCCGCTGTTTGCACTATGGTTGCTCCCGGCTATCTTGTTATGAACGGCTTTTACTCAATGAATTCATTTGACCTTCTGTTTTGGGCTTTGCTGTTCTACGTTTTGATTAGAATAATAAATGCAGGCAATTCAAAACTCTGGCTTTGGTTTGGATTAATTGCAGGCATTGGATTGATGAATAAGATTAGCGTAATGTTTTTAATAGCAGGACTTGCACCTGCTTTACTGCTTGTACCGGAAAGGAAGCATTTTAAAGATAAACATTTATGGACCGGGGGATTGATAGCTCTTGTAATATTTACTCCTTATATAATCTGGAATTTAACTCACGATTTGCCAACGATTGAGTTTACGAGAAATGCATCCGGGTTTAAAAATGCAGAAATTCCAATTACAGCTTTCATCTTTTCTCAAATACTTGAGATGAATCCTTTTATTGCAATTGTATGGTTAACAGGATTGATAACACTTTTTACTTCCAAAGGATTAAAAAAATACAGAGTATTTGCTTTTGCATACATAATAATCTTTCTTATTTTTGCATTTCAGAACGGGAAGCCGTATTATCTTTTCCCATATTATCCTGTATTGATTTCAGCAGGAGCTGTTTCAATTGTTAATTTTTCCAATCAAAGATTAACATGGCTAAAGCATGTAATAACTGCTGTTGTTGTTATAGCAGGAATATTCTTTTCACCGATTGCAATTCCTATATTACAACCTGAAGGAGTAATTGCTTTTCAAAAAACTTTGGGAATAAATCTATCGGCAGGAGAAAAAGGAAAGCAGGCGTTATTGCCGCAGCATTTTGCCGATAGGTTTGGCTGGGAAGAAATGGTTGAGAAAGTTGCAAAAGCTTATAACTCACTGAGTGATAGTGATAAAGTAAATACAGCTATCTTTGCACAGAATTATGGAGAAGCAGGAGCAATTGATTATTACGGTAAAAAGTACGGTCTGCCAAAAGCTGTATCGGGACACAATAACTACTGGCTATGGGGTTATGGCAATGAGAACGTGTCAAATTTTATTATCCTTGGCGGTGATATAAACGACCATTCACCGGAATTCGAAGAAGTTAAATTAGCAGATGTACACACACATAAATACGCTATGCCTTATGAAAGTGATCTGAATATATTTATTGCAAAGGGATTGAAGAAACCGATTAAGGAAATATGGCCAAGAGTGAAAGAGTATATTTGATTACAGATTACAGATTACAGATTATGCCACAGGCATCCTTCGGACAGATTGCAGATTACAAATTGCAGATTGCAGATTGTAACCGCGTTACTGCAAATTCTTCCTTGTTATACCGGCGGTACTAATATCTTATGGCATCTCTTTTAATATTTCTTCCAGTACATCAATAAACTCTTTCACGTCACTTTCTTTTACTGTTAATGCAGGGTCAATTCTCAATACATTCGTTCCATATCTTTGAGCAACTATAAATCCTCTCTTCAATAATTCTTTCCGGACAATTGATGCATAAGATTCGGAATCTTTCCTGTCAATAAACTCTAAGGCAATCATTAATCCCCTTCCGCGGATTTCTTTGATTATACTGTAATTGCACTTCAGTTCGTTGAGCTGATTAAATAAACCATTTGAAATGAACCTGCAGTGTTCAATTAACTTTTCATCTTTAATAATACGGATAACTTCTCTTGCAATAACAGCACCCAGCACATCATTTTGGTGAGACTGTGCGTACTTTATAGGTTCACGTTTTAGTGCATCAGCAACTTTTTTATTAACAGCAGTAACGCTTACCGGATAACCGTTGCCAAGCCCTTTGCCCATAGTTACGATATCCGGTTTAATTTTGTAATGCTGAAATCCAAACCATTCACCGGTACGTCCGATACCTGTTGTTACTTCATTTACTATTACTAAACCGTTATTTGTATGTATCTTTTCAATTATATTATCGAGTAATTCCTGCGGAGGGAATCTGACCAATCCCGAAGAACTGCCCGGCTCAAATAGAAATCCTCCAATTCTTTCGAATGGTACATCATCAAGTAATGTGTAATAATTTTTCCTTTCACTTTCACAATATTTAATCCAATCGATACAATACCATTCGTCTTGAGATTTTTTACTTGCAGAGCCATATGCACCGAAATATGAATCTGTAAATGTTAACATCAAAGGTTTATTGGAAATTTGCTGAGCAATCCTTACTCCATACTCAATTGCTTCACTGCCGGAGCAAAGAAATGTGCACATCCCATATTCAAATCTTAATAAAGATAATATTTCATCAGCAGTTTCTTTCACTAGATTGTTTGAATAGCAGTAACCGGTATGTGTGATTTTGTGTATCTGCTCTTCTATTACCTTATTGATACGAGGATGATTGTGTCCGATAGAAGTGCACCAGACGCCTGATTCAAAATCTATATACTTTTTATCATTTGAATCAAACAAATAGCATTTATATGCTTTAACAATATCATCAATAACAAGCTCATGCCCGGGATACCAGAGAAGGTTTTTCATGTTTAAAAGATAATTTAATTCTTTAGAGAATTATGCAAATTACTTGGTAAACTTAACAAACTTAATGAACTTAAAGAACTCAATAAACTTTCTCAATTGATTTAATTTTCTTTATAAGTTATTTTCGTATATTAGAACAATTCGATTAAATAACCCTCCGGAAATACCGGAGGGTTATTTATCTTATAACGTTTCCAATTAAATATAAATAGTGGATTTACTTAAAGATTTAAATACTGAGCAAAAAAAAGCGGTTGAGCAGATAGATGGTCCGAGCATGATTGTTGCAGGAGCAGGAAGCGGTAAAACAAGAGTTTTAACCTATAAAATTGCGTTTCTAATAGAATCAGGTATCAGCCCGTTCGAAATACTGGCGCTTACTTTTACTAATAAAGCTGCTAATGAGATGAAACAAAGGATTTACAATCTCGTTGGCACTAATGCCGGCAGTTTATGGATGGGTACATTCCATTCCATATTTGCACGCATACTCCGTATCGAAGCACAATATATAGGCTTCGACAGGAATTTCTCTATCTATGATGACCAGGACAGCAAGAAGCTTATAGAAGATATTATGAAAATGCTCAGGATTGGCTCCGAAAGCATTAAACCCGATACAATCTTTTCTATAATAAAGAGCTTAAAGAATAAGATGATATTGCCCGATGCTTTTTTTTCTACTGCGGGTAACCCAATAGAAAAAGCTGCGGCAAATGTTTATGAAGAATACCAGAAGACACTCTTCAGAAGCAATGCAATGGATTTTGATGACCTGTTGATTTATCCCATAATATTATTGCAAAAGAATCCTGAACTGCTTGCGAAATACCAGAACAGGTTTAAGTTTATACTTGTAGATGAGTTCCAGGATACTAACATTGCACAATACCGGATAGTTAAAATGCTATCCGAAGGATACGGCAATATAACAATAGTAGGTGATGATGCACAAAGTATTTACAGGTGGCGCGGTGCTGAGATTGAAAATATCTTACGCTTTGAATCGGATTTCCCCGAGTGTAAAGTTTTTAAGCTTGAAGAAAATTACCGCTCGACTAAAAAAATCCTTTCGCTTGCTGATGAAATAATTAAGAACAATAAGAGGCAAATTAAAAAAACGCTCTTCACAAATAATGCCGAAGGTGATGAAGTTGTTCTTGCCGAAACTTTATCCGACAGGGATGAAGGGCAGATGATTGTGAAATGGATACTGCAGGAAAGCCATCACCTAAAACTGAACTTCAAGGACTTTGTGATTTTATACCGTACCAATGCCCAATCAAGAACGATTGAAGATGCACTGAGGAAAAACTCAATCCCGTATATAATTGTAGGCGGAGTTAAATTCTACCAGCGTAAGGAAATTAAAGATGTACTTGCGTATTTAAGGATACTGGTAAATGTGAAGGATGATGAAGCAATGTCAAGAGTCCTTCTACTGAGAGAAGGTATAGGTGACCAAACCCTTGACAAGCTTAAGAAGTACGGCAGGGAAAACAATATGTGCCTTGGTGAATCATTGCTTGAGCTGTACACAAAAAATAAAGAAGACTATAAGCCGACTAAAATAAATAACGAGCTTTCACGCCTTGCAGTGATGGTTGAAAGATACAGGGACCTGATGAATGAGCTATCGCCAAGTGAGCTTGCAAGAACGATTGTTGATGATATCGGGATAATCAGGGAGCTGAGAAATGAAGGCACCGAAGAATCGATGGACAGGATGTATAATATTCAGGAATTGCTTTCCGGTATTTCGGAATATACGGACGAAAATGAGAACCCGACACTTGAGGGATTCCTGCAGGAAGTAAGCCTGGTAACAGATATCGATAAATACGATGACAAGAAGAATGCTGTAACACTAATGACAATTCACTCGGCAAAAGGGCTTGAATACCCGGTAGTATTCATCACAGGATTGGAAGAAGGAATATTCCCGCTGATGAACTCAACCATGTCGCTTGAAGAGCTTGAAGAGGAAAGAAGGCTTTTCTATGTTGCGGCAACAAGGGCGATGCGTAAGCTTTATATGACCTATGCATTGCAGAGATACAGGTTTGGCTCAATGTCGTACCAAATGAAATCAAGATTCCTGAATGAGCTTGACCTTACAAAGATAAAATACAATAAGCATGTTCACGGAAGACAGCCAAAGAGCAAGACAGTTTCAGTTGAAGGTTCATCTATTAAGTACGAATATTATGATGAAGACAACGGCTCTGATGAGAAAGTGATATTCAGGGATAACGGAATTAAGAAGGGTGCTGTAGTATATCACAATAATTTCGGCAGGGGAAGAGTAATTGAAACCTCCGGCAAAGGTGATACAAGAAAAGCCCAGATACAATTTGATAAAGTAGGTGTGAAGAATATTATATTGAAGTATGCAAATTTAAGAGTGGAATGAGTGTATAGAGTGTATAGAGTGTATAGAGTTTATGGAGTGCGGTAACCGTGTTACCGCAAAGTGATTAATGCAAGTTTCAAGAGTTTCATTTTTACAATTTATTATTTATTTTTAGTAGATGAACTACTGGTTATTAAAAACTGAGCCTTCCGTTTATTCATTTGATATGCTGGAGAAGGATAAGCAAACAATCTGGGATGGCGTAACAAGTCCCGGCGGGTTATTCCAGATAAAGCAGGTAAGAAAAGGGGATTTAGCTTTTATCTACCATACAGGTGATGAAAGACATGTCGTTGGAATTGGTGAGATAATTTCTAATCCTTATATAGACCCGAAGTCCGGCAACCCCAAGCATTATGTTTTTGATGTTAAGCCTAAGATTAAGCTGAAAAGAATGGTATCACTTGAAGAGATAAGAGCAAATAAGAAGTTCAAAGATTCCCGCCTGCTCAAAGAGCAGCGGCTTTCCGTCCAGCCGATGCCGGAAGACCTGTGGAATCTAATAATTGAAATGGGCAATAACTAAAGGAGGATTTACAAATAATGGCAATGAATTCGTTCGATATAGTATCCGAAGTAAACTGGCAGGAAGTTGATAATGCTGTTAACCAGGCAAGGAAAGAGATACAGCAAAGATACGATTTCAAAGGTTCAAAAAGCTCAATAGAAATGAGCCAGAAGGAAAAAACACTTACGGTACTTGCAGATGATGATTTTAAGCTGAGAGCTGTCGTTGATATAATGCAGAATAAATTCATAAAACGCGGTATTCCACTTAAAGCATTTGTATATAAAGACCCGGAGGAAGCTAGCGGCGGAATGATAAGACAGCATATTGATGTCCAGCAGGGAATAAGCAAAGATAATGCAAGGCTTATCACAAAGCTCATAAAAGACTCAAAAATTAAAGTACAGGCAGCTATTCAGGATGACCAGGTAAGAGTTACAGGGAAAAGCAAAGACGACCTGCAGAGTATAATGCAGATGGTAAGAGATGCAGACCTTGACTTTGCCGTTCAATTTACGAACTATAGGTAAAAATTAATCATAATGAAATACTTAATTTTTGTCGCTATATTTATCTGTTCAAGCATCTATTCAAAAGATGTGCTTGATGTTATTTATATAGATGCAGGACACGGCGGCAGAGACCCCGGCACAATGAATATCATGGTCAAGGAAAAAGATATCAATCTTCCTATAGCTTTAAAGCTCGGGAGCATGATACAGAATGCATTCCCGAATACAAAAATATATTACTCACGCACCAAAGATGATTTCACCGACCCGAAAGAAAGAGCTGCACAGGCAAATCAGTTAAAAGCTAAATTATATATTGCAATACATGCCAACCATAAGAAAGAGTACGAAACGGTAAAGAACGGATTTGAAATTTATATCTTGAACAAAGACCGTTTGAATGAAGCTGTTGAGATAACATTGAGAGAAAATACTAATTTGGTATTCCAGCAATACGGAAACGACGAAACCGATAAATATATTTTTTCTTCTCTAGCCCAATATGGTTACCTGAAGTATACCGAATATCTTGCATCATCCGTACAGATAAACATGATTGATATGAATACTCTTTTTTCCAGAGGAGTAATGCAGGCAGGGTACTGGGTTTTGCTTGGTGCCTCCATGCCGTCAATTCTGGTTGAGTGCGGCTACATCTCAGATGAAAATGATGTTAAGATACTGACATCAGACCAGGGACAAACAAGTATTGCAAATGCATTATTTGAAGGATATAAATCCTACAAAATTTTGTACGAGATGCAGTAAATTTCCATTATTTCCTCCAGTTTTCTGCTTTTTTTAATCCATAAGCCATCCAAAACAGTATTAAACCCAAAGAAAAAATATTCTTATTGCTAAAACAATAATTTAGTATTATATTTAAAGAACTAATTTAACTAAAATGAATAAGTCCTTTATAATAATAGCGTTTGCCATTTCGTTTGCCATTGGCGGCTGCGGAAGTAAAGATGAAGGTGATAACAATAGTAAGAACTCCCTTCAAATACTTGCAGATAAAGAAAAAGAAATTAATGACCGTGAAGCACGTGTCCGGTTAAAAGAAATTGAGCTGGAAGAAAGAGAAAAGAGGCTCAATCTTGTTGAGAACGGTCAAACACCGGCAGATACTACTACTATGAGCCAAACACCAACAGATACATCAAAGCAAACTGCAGATAAAAAAGAAACTAAGCAGGAAACTAAAAAAGAGATACAAAAAGAAATTACAAAGAAATTTGAAAATCCTACTGCTACAGTAAAAGATTATTATGAATATATTAAGAGAGCGATAAATGAAACCGGCAACTTTGATGCTAATATGAAAAAGGCTCACAATTATTTTCCATCCCGCTCATCTGATAAAATGAAGGCAAACTATAAAAACGTAAAAAACTTTACGATAGTGGAAGAGCCAAAGGTTGTATCACAAAAGGACGGCAATGCAACCGTAACAAGCAAAGTAAAACAGGTTGATATTATTAAAAAAGAAGGCAAAGATGAAGAGGTTACAAGAACAATGACCGTAACATATAAACTCACTGCAAACAGTAAGGGAGAATGGGTTATTACAAGCAATTTGGTGAAGATAGAATAGAGAATATTTAAAATCTCATCTTTTAAAAGGAAGCAATTTTTGCTTCCTTTTTTTTGTCCTGCCCTTTTTTTTTATTTTTTTCTTTTTTTGTTTCAATATCTGACCCCTGGAACTGAGCTCCGGATAAATTAATTTCACGACCTGAAGATTATGATTCCGATATTAACAAAGAACGACAATGAGTAATAAATTTCAGCAGCAATCACTACTTTATAAAATTAATACAGAGATTGCCGCTTGTCAAGTTTTAACTAAAAATAGTTTGGAGTGTATAGAATAATTCGTCAAATTCATCAGATTTATCAAATTTATCAGATTAGAGGATTAATATAGAAAGCAGTTCCCCCTTGAGGGGATTTAAGGGGTGTGAGTTTAAATAAGCCGGAAATACCTTAAAGCATCACTTTAAGTCTTAAATTATAGCGACGATAAACCGGTTATTTTGTTTATTTTTTCCCGGAAATCAGTGGGCAGGAGTAGTTTTTCGAAAACCTCGTTTCCTGCATTGAATCGCCATATTTTGAGCCATTTTTAGCACTTTGGTCACGAGTTATCTCTTTATATTGCAATGAGTTACAGCCATTTTTCGAAAACTCCTGCCCAAAACCTGCCCGGAAAGTGCCTATAGAGTGCCCACTGAGTGCCCATGGAGTGCTCGCTGAGTGACCACTGGATGACCGTAAGAATTACGTCCCGCAAGACGGGATTTCGACTGCGGCTTAACAGCAGCTGTCTCAAAATGACGAATTACGAGTTGGTGGTTTACTCCTTTCCAGATT
>Ga0105092_10000145_pt1 | contig 33621 bp, 30 predicted proteins | sample PPLLak2March2015_FD_87021 | JGI IMG/M metagenome (GOLD analysis project Ga0105092, IMG submission 87021) | Freshwater sediment microbial communities from Prairie Pothole Lake near Jamestown, North Dakota, USA - PPLs Lake P7 Core (1) Depth... | ecosystem: Environmental > Aquatic > Freshwater >... | reverse complement strand
GTACAAAGCTCCTGCCGCAGCTCGCCGTCCACAAAGTCTGACAGCGATTCGAGCAGGTAATGGCAGTTCTCATGATTTTTCATTACTTTGCTTCTCCATCCGTTCGGTGTAATAACCGGACAACTCTTCTCTCAAACGCATCCTGGCCCGAGATAACCGAGTTTTCACAGCAGTTTCACTCAGATTTAAAACGTCTCCCACTTCTTGCGTGGAAAGTCCCTCGATATCCCTCAAAAGAAAAACGATCTTTAGACTTTCCGGGAGTACATCTGCTGCCTTATCGAGCAATTCTCTCCCTTCAGATGACATCAACTCCTCTTCAGGCAGACAGCACCAATCTACAATTTGGACCGGTTCCATCTCTCCTTCGGGGGTCTCGACCGGCTCGTCGATGGATACCTGGTCAGGTCGTTTGCGGCGAAGGTGCATAAGAGCTTCGTTGGTTGCTATCCGGTACAACCAGGTTGAGATCGCAGAACGCCCGTTGAACCCTTTGATGTGACGAAAAGCTTTAATGAAAGTTTCTTGAAGGATGTCTTCAGCATCCTGTGGATTGTTCAACATCTTAAGCGCCAACCGGTAAATTTGCGCCGAATACGCCTCCACCAGCCGGGCAAATTCACCCCGGTCACCGGCCTGCAAAGCTTCCAAGGAAAGCTCGTTTTGATTTTTGCCGTCATTCATTAGATGCACCCTTCCCGGAAAAGTTGCGTCAAGATCCCCTTTCATGGTAAGTATAAATATACCATCTATTGCAAGGTCAGATCATGTAAAATTGATGTGTAAGATTCCGCTATTGTTAAGAGCCCAGGATAGCTTCATGCTAACTCTACAAAGTCCCTTCTACCAGCTCACGATAAATCCCAAAGAAACAACCTGGAGTCTATATGGACCAACCCTTAACGGTCCATCCCTGGAAGATGTCCAGCTGGCTGTGCACTATCATCTTGGGAATTCATCGTTCAAGGCATTGAAGGCTGGCACGCATTTATTAGCAGGGACAGTAGAGGATTCAGTCTCGCTGCATGGTCCCCTTAAAAAAATCGTGGTCAGAACGCCTGCCGACCAGAACGGAATCCGTTTTTCGCTGGAATTCGCCCTTTCCGAAATATACCCGTTGATGCTGTTGAAAATAAATGTCGAGAATCGAGGCCCTCGACCTGTTTATCTGGACCGTATGGAGTTCCTCAACAGCGGCTCACCCTATGCACCTCGCCCAAATCCTATTGCCATGTTGTTAGGGAGACGGGAGGCTCCAAAATTTCCGCATGGCGCTATAAGGCCCTCTCCGAATCCCGGAGAATTGGCGTTTTACTCGAACGGGTGGCAGTCGTGGTCCTTCTCCGGGGTTCTTAAGGAAAGCCAGCGATTTCGCCGTAGCCGGTTGGGTTTACTTCGCACACCGGTCGAGATCGGCACGGGCACACCTGTGCCACGAAAACCCGGTTGGTTCGGAAGCGATATGTTCGGTATTCTAGCCGACCGGCAAAACAGGATGGGAATTCTCGCAGGTTTCCTTGCTCAGAAGCAGCACTTTGGATCTCTCGAAGTTTCCACAGATCATTATTCACCCATCCTGAGGTTATGGGCGAATGGAGATTCTGCTCGCCTGGACCCTGGAAACTCGGTGGAAACAGACTGGGCCTGTATCTATTTCCTTCAACTGGATTCAGAAAACCCGCTTGGACCTTACATGGATGCAGTAGCTCGAGAGAACGCGGTATCTACCAGGCTTTCTGCTTCTAATCGTATAGACAGAGGGAAAATACCAACCGGGTGGTGCTCCTGGTACGATTTTTACCTGGATGTGAGCGCTGATGATATCCGTCAAAACTTGAACCGGATGGTAGATATTCAACATGACATTCCATTGGACATCCTTCAAATCGATGACGGCTTTGAATCTCGGGTGGGAGACTGGTATACATTCTCAAAGCGTTTTCCAGATGGGGTTTCTCCACTGGCTGCGGAAATTAAACAGGCCGGCTTTTCCCCAGGACTTTGGCTCGCGCCGTTCATCGTTCACCCCCGTTCCCGGGTGGCTCGCGAACACCCCGATTGGATTCTACGGGGGATGAATAGACTACCTGCGAATACCGGATATCTATGGAATACTTTTCCGCATGCTCTCGATCTTACAGTTCCGGCGGCGCTTGAATATGCTGCTGGAGTAATCGATACGGCAGTCCACCAATGGGGTTTCCCATATCTGAAGCTGGACTTTCTATTTGCGGCAGCGGTCTCCGGGCGCTACAAAGATCCGACTCGGACCAGGGCACAGGTGCTGAGATCGGCGATGGAAGCTGTACGTAAGGCGGCTGGCGAGGATGCATTCCTGGTCGGCTGCGGCTGCCCTCTCGGACCTGCCATCGGGCTGGTCGATTCGATGCGGATCAGCACGGATGTCGAACAGCGTTGGGAGCCATCCCATTACAATCTGGAGCTCCCCTTTCGAGGTGAACCGGCAGTACCTTCGGCAAGAAATGCCATTCAGAATACGCTCGTCCGCAGCCCAATGCACAACCGGTGGTGGATCAACGATCCGGACTGTCTTCTTTTAAGAGAAAGCACGCACTTGACGGAAGCTGAAGTGCGGACCCTTGCGTCGGTCATTGCATTGTGCGGCGGCTCGTTGTTGGTATCCGATGATTTGAGCAAGGTCTCGAAAGACAGGTTGGATGTCCTCCAGTCTCTTTTACCCCCAATCGGGAAAGCCCCGAGCCTGCTGGACTTATTCGATGCTGTCACGCCCAGTCGTTTGCGGCTCGATCTGGATGGGCCAGAAGGTCAGTGGCATGTATTAGCGTTGTTCAATTGGGATAACAGTACCCGAGATTTATCGCTTCAACTGGAGTCATTTTCACTTGATCCCGGTGAAGAATACTTTGTTCGAACCTTCTGGGATGGAAGGGTGATGCGTGTGAGGAAAGATGTTCAGGCTGCGCGTGTCCCGCCGCACGGAGCAGTCGTTGCTGCGCTGCGTCCCCACAAACCCGGAAGCTCCATTTACCTGGGGAGCAGCCTGCATATTTCCCAGGGTTTGGAGCTGACTGCCTGGGATGATTCCCCCGGATCCCTGCGTTTGCGCCTGGAACGTCCAGGTAAGGCTTCCGGCATGGTAGACTTATATATGCCAAAAGCGCCAGGAAGAGCTTCTTTGAATGGTGAAGCCGTAAACTGGACAGTAATACAGGAAGGCATATACCGTTTTCCGATCGATTTCATAAAGACTGCTGAACTGGAGATACCTTATAAATGACTCTTGAGCCTTTCTTTTCACCGGAAGGAGTTGTCGTTGTTGGTGTGTCTCAGGATCCTTCCAAACTGGGATACGCGATTGCCCGTAATCTGGCATGCTGTGGTTACAAAGGTGCAGTTCACCTGGTCAATCCGCGCGGTGGTGAGGTGCTGGGGAAGAGTTTACACCAGGGCATCCTGCAGGTTCCCGATCCGGTTGACCTGGCAGTCCTATTGATCCCTGCACCTTCTGTTCCACAGGCGCTTCTGGAATGTGCTGAGCGGGGCATACGGGCGGTCATTATTGCTTCTGGAGGCTTCCGAGAAATTGGCGCTGAAGGTGCAGAAATCGAGGCGCGCTGTCTCGAGCTGGCCCGCGAACACAATATACGGATTGTCGGACCGAACTGTGTGGGTCTGCTCGATACGCACTACCCACTAAATACCACCTTCCTGCCGCCTCCCGGACCAGATGCCGGTGATGTTGCCCTGATCTCTCAATCGGGAGCGTTGTGTGATGTGGTCATCGATTGGGCGCGAGGGCAGGGATTCGGGATTTCTCGCCTGCTCAGCCTCGGTAACCAGGTGGATGTGACTGAGACAGATATGCTCAGCCCGCTTGTGGACGATCCCGAAACCCGTGTGATTACGCTTTACCTGGAAGGGATAGTAGACGGAAGACGGTTTGTGGAGGAGGCAGCTAAAGCTTCTCGAGTCAAGCCGTTGGTAGCACTCAAGGTAGGAAGATTCGCTGCAGGTAGAAAAGCAGCGGTGTCTCATACTGGAGCCCTGGCTGGAGAAGACCGAGCTTATTGCGCAGCATTCAAAAAAGCAGGCGTCATCCATGCAAATACAACCGAGGAGATGTTTGATTGGGCACGCTGTCTGGCGTGGTCACCGCTTCCAAAAGGGAGAAGAACGGCAGTGCTGACCAATGCTGGAGGTCCGGGAGTGACTGCAGCAGATTCGATCGAGGCTTGCGGACTCGAACTTTCGACCCTCAGCGACAGCACCATATGTGAGCTGCGCAGTATACTGCCTGCGGCAGCGAGCGTTTACAACCCGGTCGATCTCCTCCCTACTGCCACACCTGAACTGTATGCGTCTGTCCTTAAACGCCTGATAGACGACCCCCTGGTGGATAACGTGCTTGTCATCCTGCCGCCTCCCCCCAAGTCTGTTGCTGGAGAGTTTGGCAAGGCATTGGTTTCGGTCATCAAGTCTTCCGAGAAACCTGTGCTCGGTGTATTAATGGGTGACAGCCTGATTTGCGAAGCAGTTGAATTATTTCGAGCAGCACGTATTCCCGATTACAGGTTTCCTGAGCGTGCCGCCTCAGCTTTGGCAGTACTATGCGAACGTGCCGAGTATTTGCGAAGGGCGGAAGAGGAAGATGTGGAGTTTGAAGAACCAGAAGGGATATGCAAAGAAGCTGCTCGTGCTGCCTTCGACGGTTTCAGAAGCCGGCACAAAGGCGGACTCATCCCACAAGGTATTGCCCGCAGGATTCTGGAATCCTACGGCATTCCTTTCCTGCCAGAGGGAACCGCCCAGACTCCCGAAGAAGCATCTGCAATTTCACTTCGGATTGGGTTCCCAGCAGCTTTAAAAATCATATCTCCAAGTATCTCCCATAAATCTGATGTCGGTGGTGTCAGGCTCGATCTGAAAAATGAAGCTGAGGTTGAATTTGCGGCAATCCGGATGATAGAAGATATTCGCAGAGCTTGTCCAGGGGCAGAGGTGGAAGGTTTGTTGGTGCAGAGAATGGCGCGTGTTGGTCAGGAAGTAATTATAGGTGTTGTACAAGACAAGCAGTTCGGTCCGCTGGTGATGTTTGGCTCAGGAGGCGCTGAGGTTGAAGGACTGAAAGATATCGGATTTGCGCTTGCGCCGGTAACCATGAAGGAAGCTGCCCGGTTGATGGACAGTACCTGGGCAGGGAAAAAGCTGTACGGATATCGGAATCTGTCTCCAGCAGACCGGAATACTGTGCTGGAATCGATTTGCCGGATATCCTTACTGGCTGCAGACTTCCCTGAGATACATGAAATGGAGATCAACCCACTGCGAGTTATGGAGGAGGGGAAAGGCGCATTTGCTTTAGATGTAAGGTTAGTTGCTGCGAAGACGCTATAAGTCGAAAGCACCCTTGACAATCTCGGTAAGCTGCCTTAACCCTAGCTCTACCGGTGAGGTTTGAATGGCTTCACTCATTGTGTGCGCACCGCTGCCGTGGGTAAGGCCGATGCATATCGCCGGCAGTCCCTGGCTCAAGGGAATATTTGCATCTGTCGAGCCGATGTTCAAATAAGACTCCAGCTTCAGACTGCTTAATACTTTGACTGCTAACTGAACCAGAGGGTGATTTTCAGAAATTTTTCCAGGCGGCCGAGAACCTACGATCTCAGCCCGAACCTCTACGCCAGGGCGGTTTGCATCTTTTACCAATGCTTCAACCTGGCTGATCATACGTTTCAATACCCTCGGCGATTCGGAACGCAGATCGAGTTCTAGGCGAGCTTCGGATGCGATCGTGTTGACCGAAGTGCCTCCCGAAATGACCCCGATGTTCATTGAACTGCGCGGTGAACCAGGGACTGGAATCGCTGTAATCCGGTTGATAAGGGCTGCCAATTCATGAATTGCCGATGGACAGCCGAAATCAACCCAGGAATGTCCCCCGCGAGTGTGGGCTGATATCCGGTAGCGTTGGACACCCAGCCCGCGGTGATAAATTTGCTCCAGTGCCATCCCTTCCAGGATAATATATGCACACACCTTAGCTTGAAAACGATCGACCACCCGCCGCATACCGCGTAGATCTCCGAGCCCTTCCTCGCCTGAGTTAGCTACCAGCCAGATATCACCTGGCAGACCGGTTTGAGCAGGTGAGTTGATCCCACCGGTAAGAGACCAGATCAGGCCAAATAGTCCCGCCACGCCAAGTGAGTTATCCCCAACACCCGGACCGGCTATTCGTTCGAGGCTCCGGGTGACTGTAAGATCCGTTTCAGCAGGGAAAACTGTATCGAGGTGCGCACTGAGGACGAGGGGTGGTTTATTCCCTTTCCCTGGTAAGCGTGCAAACACGTTCGCCAGTAGGTCGATGCTTACATCTTGTAAACCTTGCTCGGAAAACTTCTGGCGAATGAATTCGGCCCTGTTAATTTCATAAAATGTGGGTGCTGGGATCTGTTGGATCTGTACGGCTAATTCGAGAACTTCTGCTGCGATCGTATCTTTCATGCTCGAGAGACTACCCACCTTTTAAACATAGTTTCCGTATTATACCTTGCGGACGTTTCCCTTCAGAGCATCCAGCCGTGCATTTGCAAGCCCAGGTAGTGCTTCCACAGCATAGAAGGCACCTTGACCCTCAATCACCAGGGAAGAAGCAATATTCCCGTACAGGACGGCCATCAGGGGATCGTAAGTCTTCCGGTAACCAGCAAGAAAACCTCCGCAAAAAGCATCACCGGCTCCCGAAGGATCGAGGACCCGCGCCGGGTAAGCTGGGATCTCCCAACGGCTGCGGGTTGCCGAATCATAAAGGAGCTGCCCGCCTTCACCGCGCTTGATCACAATAAACTCGCATCCAAATGCTGCCAATGCTTCGGTCATCTCCCATGGATCTGAACTGCGCCCTATAAAAAGTGACCGGATTTCATCCTCGCTGGGTAGAAAAGCAGTCAGCCCGGTTATCAGGGAAGGGAAGTCGTTCCAATAGATCGGGTTCATATAGCCGCGAGATGGATCGAGCGTAATGGTCGTAAAACCAGCCTGGCGAAAGACTGCAGGAAGCAGGCTGTGAGTCAGATAGTCCAGCGGACAGAGATGTGCAGCGGTAGCCTCCAGGAAGCGAGGCGGAATATCAATCTGGCGCAGGGAAGTAGCCTTGAGTTGAGTCCGGCTGTCGGGTGTTGTGGCTGCGGGCGGCCGGTAGCCAAGCAAAGATTTGGGAAACGGCAGACCCAAACGGGCAAAATGCGCAACCGGATCCTCGGTACTGCGGTAGACACGACCTGAATAAACATTGAAACTGCGCAAATCAATTGCTTCTGGCAGCACACGTATTCCACTGACATCGAATCCGTAGTTTTTATAGGATTCTATCCACTCCTGAGGGTAATCCTCTCCAACCCTTGCAACAAGTCCAGGGCAGGAATCGGGCTCCCATACGGTAAGTCCAGCCGCAGAATAAATCACATTGCCGCCCGGTACATCGAGCAGACTTTTGCCAGATGGCAAGATCACATATTCGCGCGTTAACTGCCCGGCAAATATGCACCTGGGTGCTTGCCCATCATTCATGGTGTTCCCTCAGACTGGATATGACTGTTTCCGTCAGATTTTGCGTTAGCTGTGACAGTTCTTGGGTACCGGATGAGCGTACCAAGGTATGGCCTGCTGCCGTTCTGAACAATCCATCCTTCAAGGTTAATGGCCAGTGTACCCGCAGCGCTGATCCATTCACCGTTGTACTTGCGGGCGATATGAATATGCGTACCGGTGGCAGTTCCACCTTCGCAGGAAGGATGTCCAACACGATCCCTTGGATTCAAGACGGTCCCTTTTTGAACTCGTCCCTCCGTTGCCAGGTGCAGGTAGAAGATATTCCACCCGGTACGCTCGTCTCCGTCTCTGTCCAGGTCGAGCACGACAATGGCGGGTTCAGATCGCGCGACCACACCGGCAGCAACTGCGGTTGCCCACTCGTCGGTTTCCATACAGCCCCCAGCGACCGATGGAGGCGCAAAATCAATAGCCGCGAGCGGAGCACCCTGGCCCCATGCAGTATGCGGGCCGCCGGTATACGCCCATTCTTTATATAATTCGAACGGTAGTGTAAAGGGCGGCTGCACCAGGCTGCCTGGTATGTGCGCTTCAGAAGACTGCCAGGGATCACCGAAAAGTTTTTGGTAAGTACTGGCAAACCCTTCTGGGGATACGGCATAAGCGTAGGCTTCTGGTGAGAACAAGTTTGCGAAGAAATGCTGCAGCGAGACAGTGCCAGCATTTTGCCAGGGGTCCGGTCGTTCGATCCTGCCGTTGTTCAGCTCGAAGGTCGTCAGTGTGCCTTCTCGATACGCATAATAACCATTGTTCAAGGCATTAGCAGCCCAAACGAGCTGCATATACACCCCGCGATGGTAGTCATCCTCGTATCCCAATGGATATTCTTGACGACCAGCAGGGATGACTGGCTCAGACAAAGCACCCGATTGGTAATCGAGTAATGCCAGCAGCATGCGAGGGCTGACGCTGAAACTGAGGGCAACATAGTCCACAATTTCTGCACCGGTACGGTTTCGTCCGCTTGTGAACTCGACAACGTACTTCAGCCAACCCGGCTGTGATTCGACAAAGGAAGCTGTTTCAAATCCGATTTGGAGCGGTCCGTTTACAAACAAGCAGTCAGGCAAGATCTGGTAAGGTGTGCCCCAGAACGGCAGATAGTAGATGGGTATCTTCATCGGCATACCTGGAGGCATAGTTGTGGCATCGGCAGGGATGATCGGATTTGCGATGCGAATTTCTTGTTCTGTGGTGTTGAAGCGGGCTACCAGAGCAGGGAGGGTATCACCTGTTTGAGCCGTGTAATCTACCAGCTCGCCCGGACCATAGGGAGGCCGGGTAGGGAAGGGCGTTACTTCGGGAACTGGCGTATCTTCAGAGTCCAGGAGTTCGCCATCGTTTGATACTACCTGGTCTGCAGACAAGGTTGGTACTGTACTGACCGATGATTGAGAGGTGCATGCGCCAATAATCAGGCAGATGAAAACAGCCAGGCAGGACAGCCGGACGGATAACCGGGTCATCGATTAGGGTTCCTCCCGTTCTCTGGTGATCCGGCTTTCGAAAGCGCTGAAAACGCTGGATTTGACGGTTTCTCCGTCTCGAGTTAGTGTACCCTCATAAGGAGCCTTGCCCGCGTGGGCTATCCAACCACTGAGGTTAAATGGGATGGGTCCATCTGCTGCTATCCACTCGCCGTTATATTTGCGAGCAAAGTGAAGATGAGTCCCGGTCGCCTGCCCACCCTCGCAGGATGGATGTCCGATCCGGTCTCCAGTCTCGACCTGGGTGCCTTTTAGAATCCGGTGTTTCGTAGCGACATGCAGGTAAAGGAGCGCCCAACCGGTCTGGTCATAACCGTCGCCGTCCAGGTCAATAACGACGATACCGCGCTCCGAACGCACAACCAGCCCTGGAGCCGCTGCTACGATCCAGGCATCCGATTCGACACAGCCTGACTCCAGGCTGCCAGGCGCAAAGTCAATCGCGGCGAGAGCTCCCTCGTGCTCCCAGGCGCCGTGCGGACCGCCCGTATAGCTCCACAACTGGTTGACATAGAATGGCAAGATCAGGGGAGGCTGCTCCAAATCAGGTGGATAGAGCGGTTCGACGGTGAGAGCCCTTACCCAAGGATCGCCGAACATACGGGTGTAGAGAGCTGGGAAGCCGTCCACCAGGTCAAGCGCTTGCACCCAACCGTTGGTATCGTAATTCCGCGAAAAGAAATATTGGAGTGCGACCGTGCCGGCGTTTAGATCGGGTGCAAAACGGGCAGAGACACCATCGGGGAAATATAGATCGGTTAGCAAGCCTTCTCTCCAGCCGTAATATCCGATCATGATTTCTTTAACGGCCCAGGTAAGCTGCGTATACAGCCCGCGCTTGCTCAGGTCGATAATACCCATCGGATACTCCTTCAAGGCGAGGTTGCCTGGCTGACCGTACACCCAACCGCTCTGGTACTCGAGCAGTCCGAGCAGTAAGTGCGGGTTAATGGAGTTATCTCGGGCTACCCGGGCGATGATATCTGCTCCCGATGTGTTCCCTGTAGACTTTAAATATTCCTGGTACGTCGACAGATAGCCGCCAGCTTCATTTGCAAAAGCCTGGATATCGAAGTTGATGGCTGAGGGAGAGAAGACGATCTCGCTGTCTGGGATCAGCCGCTGTGAAGAGGTAGTATTCCCCAGGCGGTTGGGGATGATGAGGTAGGTATTTGGGGCGAGCAGGGATGTCTCAGGGATGGGATTGATATCGGGTGAAATAATCTCCGCAGGATCGACTCCGAAACGAACGGCGACGGCCTTAATGGTGTCACCGGCAATGGTCGTGTAGAGGTAAGGAGTCAGATTGACTGGTGTTTGAGTAGGAGTGAAGTCTTCAGGAGTGGAAGTAGGGTCTACGATGACCCCGTCTGTAGGTGTAGGGGCGAAGAAGGGTAAGCTGGCTGTTTCTTCGGTTGAGAGAGACACCACCGGTTCAGCAGGGGGAGTAAAAATGGGGTCATTCGATGCACCCAGAGCACAAGCCATAGAAATTGCTGCCAGGAGTACGCCGGAAATCAGGGGTTGGAGCCTGAGCTTCCGGGAAGGTTCTGCTGTGGAACATATCTTATCGTGAGATGCCATTGACCGCAGTCCGTCCCTCCCATGCTTCAACAACATTGCCATCCTTTTCTAGGTAGCCGTTGTAAACACTTCCGGAACCGCGAGAAACCCAGCCATCCAGGATAAACGGTAGAGTCTGGTCGGCAGGGATCCACTCTCCATTGAACCGTCGCGCCAGGTGAAGGTGTGTACCGGTAGAGACTCCCCCTTCGCAAGAGGGATGCCCAATCTTATCTCCGGCATGCAAATAAGTGCCTGGCTGAACCCGGTCGCGGGATTCTATATGCATGTACAAGACCGTCCAGCCGGTCCCCTCCAGACCGTCGCTGGGACTTCCTCCTGACTCGATATCCTGTACGACTGCGCCGAACTCTGAGCGAATGATTGGGCCATCTGCGACCGCAACGACCCAGGCATTAGACTGAAAGCAACCCAATGCTTCCCCGGGTGGGGCGAAATCAATAGCCGCCCAGGCCGAGCCGTCTCCCCATCCCCCGTGAGGACCTCCGGTGAAAGACCATAGTAAACCCGGCTCGAACGGCAGCGTCATCACCGGTTGGCTCAGATTGGAAGGCACAAGGGGTTCGTAGGTATAATCGAATGGGTATCCAAAGAGGTTGTAGTAGATAGCAAAAACCCCTTCGAATGAAACAGCTTCCTGCCAACTGGACCGATCGTACAACTGCGAAAAAAGGTGCTGGACAGCGGCAGTTCCCGCGTTTATTGTCACAGCAGGCAGGATAACCTCGCCATCTACGATCCAGTTGCTGACTCCGTTGACACGCCAGAGGTAGTATCCCCGGTTCAGATTGTCTGCTGTCCAGGCAAGCTGGCGGTAAAGTCCTTCACGCCAGCTGTCATAGACTCCCATTGGAAAGTCGAGAGTCTCATCTGGGGGATTCGGGTTGGTAACCCAACCGCTGCGGTACTCAAGCACTACCAGGAGGAGGCGTGGGTTTACGGAAAATTCTCCGGAGATCCGCTTGACGATCTGCGCGCCGCTAACCGTGAAACCGTCGACCTCTTCGGTGTAGCTCGCAAGGTAGCCTCCGCGCTGCCGGATAAATCCTTCGATATCGAACTCCATAGCCGCAGGTCCGTAGACCAGTTCGGAATCGGGAATGACTTTAAAATCAGGCCCTGTACCCACAGGAACTGGCGGCGGGATGAGCAGGTATTGTCCAATTTCCAGGTAATTCGGGTTGCTGATATCGTTCGCATCAACCACGTTATCTAATGTGACCCCGTACCTCTGAGCAATCTTGTTTAACGTATCGCCAGCCTGAACATAATATTCTTCAGCTTCTGTTCGCAGCGGCTGGAGTATGTGGGGGGCGTCTGGTGTAGGACTGGTAACGGGCGTGCCGGGAGCTCGCGCAGCGGGCATAGAAGTGATTTGGGGGGCTTGTACCTGCACGGTTGGAGTTGAAGGGGTTGTTTGGGACACATTCCAGGGTGCCTGTGCTGGTCCCACATTGCGAGCGCATGCAAGTTGAGCTATGAACACCACACCAAAGGCAACGGTGATAAGTTTTAATGAATGAGTTCTTTGATTTACCGACATGGGTTACCAATAAAGTCATTCTACTGTAAAGAAGAAGAACCGTCAATTATGACAGAAGTCATCCAGAAGTCTGTAGATCAGAAGCCAGAAGGCAGAAATCAGTCAGCAGTTAGCAGTGAACAGTTTTCGGTACACTGTTTTGCCTTGTTGACTATTTGACTCGATACCTGATTGCCTGATTGTCTTGCCAACCAATCTCCTGATTACCCAGGACCTAAGATCTACTTCCAACTCCCCTGATTGACTGGTTGACTAATTGTCTATTGACCGAATCTACCCATCTCCTAACGCCTCATAAGTTATGAGTGAAATATCCGAGATTAGTTTCTTAGCTGCTTCAAAATCTACCCATTTCACCCCATTCCCAATGACGACGATGACGTAAGCGCTGTCGCCGGCCACGATGAGTCCCGAGTCTGCTACCACATCCAGGCCATTTTCGAAGGTGGTGCCGGTTTTATGCGCCATAAGTTCTCTGACCTCAAGCGGCAAACCACCCCCCAACCGTTCTTCATCGCCGCTGGAAGGAGTCCTCAAAATTTCGAGCAGGGTAGTGGTCGAGACCGGAGAGAGTAGCTCACCAAGGTAGAGGTGTTTCCACAGCAGTGCCAGGTCCATGGGCGTAGACTTGCGTGGTTCGAAGGTCGTATTTTCCGCTCCCCACTCCTTCAACAATTCCTGGATACGCAGACCGGAGGCATTTTTCAGGAACGTTTCCAGGCTGGCTGTTGCAGCTTCCTCTGACTTGATCAGCATGGCTTCCAGAAGCTGCTCGAAGGTCCTCTCCCCCGGAGCTGGCGAATCAGTGAGCTTTATCTGCGGGTGAGCATCCAGATAAGCAAAAACTGCCAGGGCAATCGGGACTTTGATCGTCGATGCCGGGTGGAAAGGTTCATCCCCTTGAATGGATACCATTTGCCCGGTGTTCGTTTCTTCTAAATACACTCCCCAGGTTCCGGATGGGGCTTCCTCCAACATCAGGCGGATGTGCCTCTCGAGTGTTCCGGCTTCGCTGCTGTTGGGAATATCCGAAACAGCGACAGGCTCATCCAAGCCCATGATATTCACAGGCACCCATATCCAGCTGCCCAGCTTCAACCGGCTGACGTCCATACCAGGATTAGCGGCTGCAATCGCTTCCGGGGTAGAGTAGAATTTCGCAGAGATGGTGAGTATGGAATCTCCAGCCTGGACCCGGTATTCGTATAGGCTTCCAGGCGGTTGGCTTAACCCTTTTACCCGCAAGACATCGAAACCGTCATGCCCGGTGCGGCCTAAGACCGGATCTTTCCATTCTTCATAGATGACTCCATTCCCTGGTTGGGAGGGGTCGTAGAGCAGCAGCTTTTCGATCAGGTAGACTCCATTGTTTCGATACTGGTTCGCAACGGTGTAAGCCCTGCCAACCTCATCAACCTCTGTTACCACAAACATGTGTTCGAAACCGTTGTCTTTCGCATAGGTATAGAGGAAATCGCCCGGGCGTAAAGGCCAGGCGGTGAAGTCAAATCCGCTTAGGGCTTCACGATAGCGAAAGAGCTCGTAGTCATTGCCTGGGAAAAAATTCCACGGGCGTCCATCATGCTCGGGGTCAGCAAGCCAGTAACTGTGCAGATCTTGCCACAGACCACTACCCGGTGGAAGGAGACCAGCTTCTTGATAAAGTGCCGCAGCCAGCGGCCCGCACATCAGGGATGGGTCCTCCCCCTCGCTTTTTAGGTAATCGATCTCTTGAGCTATTTGAAGGGAATCGGCATGAGTCGTAGTGATGAAGGATTCTGCTTTTGCCTGCATCCTGATGAGCCAATTTACCTGGGGGAGGGCGGGCTGGAGGGCTTCAGGAGGGCGTAAGTCAGAATACCCCGATTCAACCATCCACTCGCAAATCAACGGACCGCCGTGTGGATCGAGAGCAGGTTCCCCGCTGCTGTCTGTATAACCGGCATAACCTCTGAAATACCCTGCCTTTCCAGTTAACTGCTCGATCGCAGCTCCAGAGAGTTCGGGGTCGCCGACAGCAATCGCGTGAATGTGAATGCCCGAACCCGGCAGTTCGTTCCAATCTCGAAGCCAGGCTGCAAAACCCGCAGTACGCAAGGCCCTGATGAGGGGTTCGATCTCGCTGTAAAGTACCGTGTAACTGCCCGGTTGGATGACGGAGATATCGACCGCACCACCGCCCAGGTGTGTCCCAAAAGAAGCGGGACCATTGTCACTGAAGCTGCCCTGCGTGATGGCACCACCCGTAATACCGATCTCACCGCGATACATTTCTTTTGCATATTGGAGCATAGCGTAGGTACGCTGGTTAATCGTGAAATCCCCTATTTTTACAAGGGAAGTATCCTCAGGTGGTTTCTTACAGCCAGCCGGTTCAAGAAATGACGGCACTGTTGCCGTTGGTGTTTCTGTGGGTTCTCCTGTCGGAACAGCGGAAGGAATGGGTGTGTGTGTGCTTGTGGGTTGGGGAGCAGTCAGGGTGGAAGAGGGGAGAACGGTTGGTGTTGCGGAGCTATCGGGGTCAGCTACAAGTGGTTCGGATGTGCATGCTGATAATGAGAGGCTAAATAGAATGATGAAAAAGAGGAATGGATTAGCGCGGCGCATAGAAGCGATTTTATCACTCTTAATCGCCAGCTTTTAGCTATAATACCCCTATCTTCTTTTCGAGGTGCCTATGACCAACCAGCTTGTTGAGTGTATTGCCAATTATTCTGAGGCAAGACGCCCTGAGGTCGTTGATGCGATCGCAGAAGCGATCATCTCCGTTCCTGGTGTCCGTTTTCTCGATCGACACACTGACCTGGATCACAACCGGACAGTCCTGACATTCGTTGGACCGCCAGAAGGGGTAGAGGAAGCAGCTTTTCGCTCCATTGCGAAGGCAAAGGAACTGATCGATCTCGATCAACACAAAGGCGAGCATCCCCGGATTGGGGCAGCCGATGTTGTCCCTTTTGTCCCGATCTCTGGTGTGAGCATGGAGGAATGCGTCGAAATTGCCAGGCGTCTGGGCAGCAGGGTGGGAAATGAGTTGGAGATCCCTGTCTATTTGTACGAAGAAGCTGCCACTCGCCCTGAACGACAAAACCTGGAGAACATCCGCCGCGGGCAGTACGAAGCTCTAAAAGAGGAGATGGGATTGAAACCGGAGCGAGATCCGGATTTTGGACCAAAACGAGTCGGCCCGGCAGGCGCGACCGTCATCGGCGCCCGGTATCCTCTGATTGCCTACAACGTCTACCTGACAACGGATGATGTGTCTGTTGCGAAGAAGATCGCCAAGGCCGTGCGCCATTCGTCTGGCGGGCTGCGTTATGTAAAAGGTTTGGGACTTCTCGTCGAGGGGAGAGCCCAGGTTTCAATGAACCTGACCAACTTTCGAGAAACGCCAATAGCCAGGGTGGTTGAGTTCATCCGGCGAGAAGCGGAACGATATGGAGTCAGCATTCACCACAGCGAGCTCGTAGGACTTATCCCAGAGGAAGCTTTGGTCGATGCTGCCGTCTGGTACTTACAGATGGACCAGTTCGAGCTCGATCAAATCCTGGAGAGAAAGCTGTACACCCAGGAACAACCCGCTGTCGAGCTGCAAACACCGGAGAGCCCAGAATCATTTTTGAATGATCTGGCTTCTGGTACGCCAACACCTGGGGGAGGCGCGGCTGCTGCTTACACAGGCGCTGAAGCCGCAGCCCTGGCAGCCATGGTGGCGCGGGTGACAATCGGAAAGAAGAAATACGCCTCCGTTGAAACGCAAATGCAAGCCATTATGGAACGGGCAGATAGACTGCGCAGCACATTGTATGCCTGCGCAGAGCGTGATTCGGCTGCATTCAATGAAGTCATGGAAGCCTTTAAGCTGCCAAAGAATACGCAAGAGGAACAAGAGATCCGAAAGCAAGCAGTGGAAGATGCCACGCTGAAGGCCATCTGGGTACCCATGGATGTTGCCAGAGGAGCTGTGGAAGCTATGGAACTGGCACTCGAAGCGGCTCAAAAAGGGAACGTAACCGCCATTTCCGATGCCGTTACCGGGGCATCTCTGGCACGTGCGGCACTTGCTGGAGCAGGGTATAACGTCAGGATCAATGCGAATTCGATCAGCGATAAGACTTCCATCGAACCCTATCTCAACGAACTCGTTTCTTTGGAAAATCGGGCAGACGAAACCCATAAACTAGTATTGGAACAATTTGAGGAGCGTGGAGGCATCTCGTTAAAATGAGATTCGCCTCTCTCATCAAGCTTACTGGCGTTTGCCTGGTTCTGTTTGCTTGCAGCCAGGCAGACCCTCTGGGTACTCCAACCCCTGCTGTACGAATAGAACAGCCGGTGGAAACGGAAATCACCGATACTCCAGACGTAGAACCTTCTGCAACTGTGGAAGTACTTCCTACGATCACGCCAACCCCGGTGCCTTCTTTATGGATCCAACCGTTCATACCCGAACAGCTTAAAACTTCCATTCACCTCCCTGAAGGCATCCGTCAAGTGCAAAGTAGTCTTGAAGCCAACCTGCGCCTGGAGGTGAGCGACGCCAATCCGGCCAGCCGTTGGATCTATGCGGCTGTAGCGCCTTTCCCTACCCTGGTTGAGGGTGTTGCATTCGAGGATGTTCTTGGAACCTGGAAAGGCGAAAGCTCAGGGCCATTTTCCGGAGCTCCGCTGATGGTATCCGAGGACACTCGAGAAGTCCTCTCGGCTGTTTGGGGAGAACCGGCAGCAGGATTTGTACAGGTCTTCCCAGAGGACGAGTTGGACGAAGCAGCCTGGAATGAAAGACCCTCCTGGGCGGTCGTACCGTTCGAAGCCCTGGACCCTCGTTGGAAAGTATTGGAGGTCGATGGATTCTCTCCGCTCCGTAAGGATTTTGACGCAGCAGCATATCCATTGACAGTCCCAATTTCCCTGGTTGGCGATGTTTCACTACAAGAACAGGTGAACCTTGAACTGGCGATCCCGGCCTCCAACCGTGACCCAAGCAAGCTGACCACTGTAATGCTGACAGGGGTAACAGCACTGGTGCGCGGCACTTCGAATACCATGTATTCTCGGGGTGTAACCTATCCGGCAGAAGAGATTGGCTTTGTACTGCAAGATGCCGATATCCTACATGTTAGTAATGAAATTCCATTTTTTGCAGACTGCCCATTGTACGAATTGAATTTCCCGGAGCTGCGTTTCTGTACAAATCCGCGCTATATTGGTCTTTTAGAGGAAATCGGCACCGATGTGATTGAGCTGACCGGCGACCACTTTGCCGATTGGGGTGATGAAGCAACACTGTACACGTTGGAGTTATACAACGAACGTGGCTGGCCGTACTATGGAGGCGGAGCGAACCTTGAAGATGCCCGCCGCCCGGTCATGATCGAACATAACGGCAACAGGATCGCGTTTATTGGCTGCAATGCAAAGGGGGGAGGTTATGCAACAGCCAGCAATACCCGCCCGGGAGCCGGGGAATGCGATTGGGAATGGATGGAAACCGAAGTGAACAGGCTCAAGCAGGAGGGTTACCAGGTCATCGCCACTTTTCAACACCAGGAGTACTACGAATACCAGGTACGGGAGCAGTACCGCTGCGATTTTCTGAGGTTAGCTGAAGCTGGGGCAAGCATTGTCAGCGGCAGCCAGGCGCATATGCCGCACGGATTTGAGTTTTCCGGAAGTTCTTTCATACACTATGGGCTTGGGAATTTATTTTTTGACCAGTATAATTCGATGCCGGGTACAAACGATGCTTTTCTGGACAGGCATGTTTTTTATGACGGCAGGTACCTTGGAGCAGAACTGCTTGCTATTCGCTTCATTGACTACGCCAAGCCTGTATTTATGACCGCTGAAGAGCGGCAAACCTTGTTGGAGATAGTATTTTCGGCAAGTGGATGGTAAAACAGGAGGAAATGCTATGGGCTTGAAACCCGATCATTGGATCCGTAAGATGGCACGTGAGCAGCGTATGATCGAGCCGTACGTCGACAGCCAGGTGCGCCAGGGGGTGATCTCCTACGGAGTTTCCTCCTATGGCTATGACATCCGCATTGCCGATGAATTCAAGATTTTCACAAACGTTTTCTCTGCAATCGTCGATCCCAAGAACTTTGACCCGCGTTCTTTTGTGGATTTCAAGGGGGACGTGTGCATCATCCCCCCGAATTCATTTGCACTTGCCAAGACAGTTGAATATTTCCGGATTCCGAGGAAAGTACTGACAGTATGCCTTGGAAAGTCTTCTTATGCGCGTTGTTTTCGGGGAGATACACGAGTCGCACTGGTTGATGGGAGCTCTCCAACGCTTGAAGAAATGGCGAAGCGATCAGAATATGGAGAGGCTTTCTGGGGTTACAGTATCGGGCAGTATGGAAGGTTAATCGTCACACTTTTAGAAAGCCCGAGATATATTGGAAAAGATAATTTGGTTGAGATATTATTGGATAACGGAGAATCCATTTTCTGTACTCCTGACCATCAGTTCCTTGGAAGAAGCGGGCAGATGATCCAGGCAGACCGAATAACCCCCGGAAGCTCATTGATGCCATTATATAGGCAGACTGCCAGGGGTTATGAAATGGTTTACCAGCCAATAAATGGTGTCCTTTATCCCACGCATCGCCTTTCCGACGAGTGGAATCTAAGGAATGGTCTTTATAAAGAACAATCGAAGACTCACCGGCATCATCTAGATGGGGACCGGCGAAACAACCGGCCGTGGAACATCATCCGTATGGATGCCCGGGAACATATTCTCTACCATAATCAGAATAGTTATGGGGAAGATTTCGATCCTGATGAGCATTCAGCATCAATTCGGGAAGCTTTAGCCAGGCTAGCAACGGACAAGAACTGGAGAGACCATTTTAGCCGGGTACAAAAAGAGCGTTCACTAAACTATTGGCACGATGAACAATACAACGAGAGTAGGGCTAGAGTCCTTGAGAAACGTCAAAATCCAAGTGATGAAACAAGATTAGCGCATCGTCTGGCAATGCAGAAGAGGTATAGTGATCCCGAGGAGAGGGAACGACAATCACAGTTAATGAAAGATGCGTGGGCGAAAGATTCTGGCCCACGTCGTGAGAGACAGGCAGAGATAGCTCGTCGAATACGATTAAGAGAAGAAATAACTGCTGATGTAGTACGTGATGCTCTCAATCATACAGGATCGATCAGGGGAGCAGCCAGGTACTTAAATTGTGATCGAGCTGTATTCCGCCGTTTTCCAGATGTACTCCAGGAATTTCGCGGGAGGAACAGATTCAACCTGAAAAACCATAGGGTAACAGCAGTACGACCTTGCCGCGGTGAGCACGACGTATACTGCCTAACTGTTCCAGAAGCCGGGAATTTTGCTCTCGAGTCTGGGGTTTTTGTGAAAAACTGCGGTCTCATCGTGAATGTAACTCCCTTCGAGCCGGAGTGGGAGGGATATGTAACCCTGGAAATCTCGAATACTACCCCGCTGCCGGCGAAGATTTACGCCAATGAAGGGATTGCTCAGGTCCTTTTCTTTGAAGCGGACGAAGAATGTGACGTTTCATACGCAGATAAGAAGGGGAAATACCAGAAGCAGCAATCGATTGAGCTGCCGAAGCTGTGAAAGACGACCGCCGACGGACGACCGTTTTCTCACCGAAATTGTATGGGCGGGTCTCCGAAATTCCTATCCAAGCAGAATCTATTACCTTGACCCGCCTGCCAGGTGGAACAGTACCTTGCAGAGGTCGGGCCATGAAACCTCGGCATTCATCTCGTATGGAATATCACTCAGTCCGCTGACCTTCGCAAGGTACCCATTCATTACTCAAATTCCCCACAGTTGATCCGCCAGGTCATCCAAACTTCTTGCTTCTGAAACATACGATAACCATGGAGCAGCAAGGACGTCGAAACGGTGCAAAAGTGTCATCGTCATTGCTTTTTGCGCAAAGGCCTCCTGATAAAACGAAGGAAGCTTGTATGCCTCAAGGAAAACCTCCAGCAGGTGTTTATCCCCCTTGAAAAGGTCCAGGTGCAGGGCAACCAGCTCATAAAGAATATTTCCAATCATTGCATCGCCCCAATCAATGATTCCCAATGGGACCCAGCTATTTGTTTCAAACCTACCCAGTAAATGATCAAGGGTCAGGTCGGCATGGATCAGGTGTGGATTGCTGACAGGGTCGATGAGCTTTTCTACGGGGAGAAGATAACCATCGATTTCTTCTACGAGCTTATCCGGTAAGGAGTTCCAGGACCGGTGGTTTAGGCAGCAGTTTGAGGCTAGTTTGAACAATAAATCTCGAAAACTGGAAATGGATGCTTGAAAGTGACCAGAAACAGGCAAAGGAATGGAATGAAGGATGCGGATGGATTTTCCCAACTCCGATGCTGTGAATAGTTTTTCTTCCACGGATAATCGTTCTTCAACTTCTGCGATGCTGAAACCGGGAAGGTAAGTAAAGATCAGATAGGGCCAATAGGGAGGACTATCGAGGAGTGTACCTGATGCCAATACTTTCGGAACAGGGATCGAAGGGTAACGTTCGAGCAGCCGGTTTGCTTCCCGTTCTGTCTCAAATGCCTGGTGACCTTCGAACAGCAGCCCGAAGAATTTTACAACATATTGGTCGTCGACGATAAAGGTGGGGTAGGTTCCTGGAATTCCGGTGCGTACATTTCCCTGGATTTGGAAGTGCCGGGTACAGGTTTCGATGACGTTCGGCCTCCACAGATCCAGGTCTGTGAAGTGACTGCAATAGAAGTCGTAGCTTTCGAAGGATTCGAGTGGATTAGCGGTAATCACCGGCTTCTTTTTCGCAGTCGAACACCTCGCTGCCGCACTTCGAGCAGGTCTTCTGGTACCACGAGAAAGTTTCGCCGCAGACGGTGCAGCTCCAGCGAATTTTTTGATCTTCGAGCCACTGCTCGGGGCCGCGTTCTGCAAGCACTTTCTGGTTGATGATTACCATGACATGGTGTGGGACTTTGTCATGGTTGAAGTTTTCCAACCGCTGGCAGGGGAATTCTTCACACTCGTAGCAGTAATCAAGCCCTTTGCTTTCTGCACAGGTGCGTAATTCACAATCCCGGCAGTAAATCGAGAGAACATCACTTTTACAGCCGTGGCAGCGCATTTGAGCAGGGTCAACACCCCATTCGGATGTTTTCTCATCCAGGCGGTTTTCCATATTTGCGTGAAGCACTTCACAAGCGCCGCAGTAAAGACCACAGTATGTATCATAACGATAAGGTTTCTCGCTCATACCATTCTCCTGCTGTATTCTACCCACCTTGTTTAGATATTGCTACTGTTTTTTGTCCTGAATTCAAGTTACTTTTTCCAGGTTTCTTGCGTTGAGTAGTAGCAGAATCCTTGATTTCGGTAGTTGCGAAAGTGCTTCGTGAGGGTTGTGCTTTTTTCCATTTTACTCGATAATGAGTATTCAGAATACATCAAGGTGGAAGTGAGTAGAAGATGCCAGGGAAACCGCAAAAAAAGAAGGGTACAGAGACCAGCTCTTTCGGAATCAGCGCGCGGATCAGCCACGACGCCTCCAGGTTCTATGGAAGCCGGATGTATGAGGGGATGGGGAAAGAGTCAACCGCTCCACAACTTGAAAACTCATTGCCCGAAGAAGCGGCGGACAAGATATTCTGCAAATCCAGTGAAACAATGGATGAACTGCCTGACCATTGTGTTCACCTGATGGTCACCTCGCCCCCCTATAATGCCCTGAAGACCTATGATCAAGACCTGACACTGGAGGAATATCTGGGCCTTTTAAACCGGGTATGGAAGGAAACCTACCGGGTGTTAGCGCCAGGGGGCAGGGCGTGCATCAACATAGCCAACCTTGGAAGGAAACCTTATATTCCACTGCATACATACATCATCGAACAAATGGAAAAAATTGGATATCTGATGCGCGGGGAGATCATATGGAATAAAGCAGCATCCGCTTCTGCATCGACAGCCTGGGGAAGCTGGCGGTCGGCGGCAAACCCGGTTCTTCGAGATGTCCACGAGTATATCCTGGTATTTTCAAAAGGTAGTTTCAGCCGTAAGCGTCTTGGGAGGGAAAGCACCATTACCAAAGATCAGTTCCTGGAATGGACAAAGAGCGTCTGGACCTTCCCGGCTGTTTCAGCGAAAAAAGTGGGTCATCCAGCACCCTTTCCGGAAGAGCTGCCACGCCGGTTGATCCAGCTCTATACATTTGCAGGTGAAGTTGTCCTCGATCCGTTCGCGGGCAGCGGGACAACCTGTCTTGCAGCGAAGACCGATGGTCGCAGGTATGTAGGGTACGAGGTGGATGAGGCGTATGTGAGGTTGGCGGAGGAGAGGTTGAACGACTTGAGATCGGTATTTACATCAAAAAGAACTGGAAGGGAATGATAGGGAATTTACGGTGCGGGTATAATTTATGATAGGTCAACATGCTGTTTCAGGTAAAGGGCTTTAAGTTGAAAACTGCTAGTCAACTCACTCCGAAAGAAATTGAAGCTTATCGTCAAGCAACCCACCGACGTAAAAAGCAAGAAGAAAAGGCGCTTTTACAAAGAAAAGAAAAGGCGTGGGTATTGGCCCGACAAGCGGCAGAACTTCTGAGGGATAAATTTAGCGCTACTAAGGTCGTTGTTTTTGGATCACTTGCGAATGACAAATACTTTACACCCTGGTCAGATGTCGATATCGCAGTCTGGGGTCTGAAAATGGAGGATACCTTCCATGCAATCGGAGCTGTTTTCGATTTGAGCGATGAAATTGCATTAAACCTTGTCGACATTAATACGGCTCGGCGATCGATTCTGGAAACTATACAGAAGGAAGGGGTTGATATATGATCCAGATTTACGCAGTAATCAGGGGGAGAATATCCCAGGAACTCGAAAATCTTGATAGAGTTGTCAAACGAGCAGAACTGAGCATGAAAAAAGCGCAATCAGATCCTTTGGATGCTGATCTTTTTTACGATTCTGTAGCATTAAATTTACATGATTTCTATGCAGGGCTCGAGCGACTATTTCAATACATTGCTGTGAATGTTGACAAACTCGTTCCTTCCGGAAGTGAATGGCACAGGGAACTGCTGAACCAAATGGCATTGGAAATTCCAGGGATTCGACCAGCAGTTCTATCAAATGATGTGGTCGAAAAGTTGCATGAGTACCTACGATTTCGCCATGTCGTCAGGAATGTTTATACATTTCAATTCGATCCCGAGAGGCTTTCACGCCTTGTAAATAACCTACAAAATATATTTTCACAGACAGCACAGGATCTGGAAGACTTTTCTAAATTCCTGGAGAAGACATCTCGCGAAAGTTGATTCTACAGAAATTTTTTTCAAAACTTAGTTGATGATATTAGGTAAAGATTGTTTTTTGATCAGGAAGAGGGTGGAACAATTTTGTAGAGTATAACGTCAGGGATAGTAAGATCATAAAATATTTGGTGAGAGGGGAAATTAGGAGAACTATAAATTAGCTGCAATTCGTTCATTGCTGGTATGCTATAGAAAGTGAAACAGATGATGAAACTACAACCCTTAATTGTTATGTCTATCCTGGCTGCGCTTCTTCTTGGCTGCACCGCACCCCCAACAGATTTGCTTCCTACTGTAACCCTTTCTGTACCGACAGATACTCCTGCGATTCCTACATCTACATCTGAGCCTCCCACTCCAACATCAATGACTGAGCCTCCCACTCCAACATCAACGATTGACCTCCCAACCAGCACACCTGCACCTCAAGCAACCAGTACATCGGAACCTGTCGAACGTCCGGATGAATCGATCCAAATCCTATCACCCGGACCCGGTTCGAGGGTCCTCAGCCCCATTCAAATCTCAGGTGAAGCAGATCCAACTTTCGAACAGACTCTGGTTGTAACAGTCCTGCTGGCAGACGGAACGGAACTGACGACCGTTCCAGTTCAGATTATGGCGGATATCGGGCAGCGCGGACCTTTCTCTGCTGAAATTCCGTTTACTTTTTCCGGAGAAACGCAAGGGTTTATCCAGGTATATGCGACCAGCGCGAGGGATGGAGGTGTTACCCATCTTTCTTCGGTTGGAGTAACCTTTGCTGATAGTGGTAGTGAAAATATCATCCCTGTTGAAGCAGGACCGGAACAAATCTTTATCTCACAGCCTCAGCAGGGGGAAACAATCACCGGTGGAGTAGCTCACGTGGAAGGTTTCGCACTGGCAGGCTTCGAGCAGACGTTGATCGTAGATGTCCTTGACCAGGAAGGGAACGTGATCGGCTCCCAGCCGCTCATTGTCCAGGCGCCCGATTTAGGCCAACCGGGTCCGTTCACAGCCGATGTTCCTTATACTTTAACGACAGCAGGAGCAGGTAGAATCGTTGTTCGCGATCCAAGCCCAGCCTTTGGCGGCGATGTCCATTTGAGCAGTGTTGAGATCGATCTGGAGTGATGGAATCGCTAACTATATTATGATTCTTTATAAGAGTTGAAAAAGGTTACTTCAGTCAGGCTCTTTTTGGGGGTTGGTTTTTGCCGGTTTTGAGGATAACCAAACACGAGTATTTCTGAGGGAAGGATGTTGGGTGGCAAGTTGAGCAGAGCCGCTAACGAACGGACTTCAAAACGCGAGACCCAGCAAGCTCCTACTCCATGCTCTAAAGCAGCCAACACCATGTGTGTTCCTGCGATTTTGGTCTGGTGTTCCTCCTGATTGAGCGACCAGTATAAATCCTGGTCCATTTCAGCAACAGCGGATGCATATTCGGGAAAACGATGCATCTGGATCACTCTTCCACCTCTTTCGTTTTCCACAAATGCGGTGCAAAGCACAATGAGCAGAGGAGCCCCAGCGATCCATTCCTGCTGGTGGGCGATCTGTGCGATCCGGTTGATAAGAGTGGGATCTGTGATAACACCAAAACGCCAGGGCTGCTCATTGCCCCCAGAAGGTGAAAGCCGGCCTGCTTCTAGAATATCATCCAGAACCGGCTGAGGAACAGGCTTTTGTAGATAGCTGCGAACGCTAAAACGCTGGCTGAGCAACTCGGTAATTTTTCCCATTTATACACCAAAGTGATTCTGTTACGAACGATCGAAGAACATTTTTTGAAATTCGGCATCTAACCCCGAAGTTATTTCCTTCAACTCTAGCTCTGTACTTTGGAGAGCAGCGGCATATGCAAAATGGAACATTGGACCGCGCTCAGGGCTGTCCAGGTTCATGCGAGCGTGCGAATCATCAGGCATCAGGAGGGCGAAGTACTTCCCGATAAAAGGAATGAAAGTGAAGACGTCCCAGGGAATGTAAGCCTTACCGGAGCGCAGACCAGGGTGTGTAAGAATTGTTTTATCGAGAGGATCGATGCTCCCTGACTCTTTGCTGCCTCCGACCTTGTGCAGCCAAAGAGACACATAATTACTGTGGGCATAAAAATCTTGAAGGGCGTGGCTTAAGCGCCCAAAAGCAGCCCAGGCAAGGTTCGGATTTTTTGGTTCTCGAAGGGACTCGAAGAGCATCTTTCTTTGCTTATTGACATAGTCCCACCCTTTTTCAAAAGCACTGTCATCGAAGTGATACTCTGGGTGACCAATCAGTCCCTGCAGGCTGTCTTGACCCAGGTTGGCTTTGATCACAGCCTGCACAGCACGCTGGCTGAAGCTTCTCGTCGTTACTGCCTCAATGATCTGAACATGATACCGGCTTTGCATCAATCCACCAGGCTGATCAGGTCTCTGATCTTATCCAGGGTGACAGGACCGATACCGGGAACATCCAGTAAAGCGTCAATGTTTTGAAAAGGTCCATGCTCCTGGCGGTAGTCAATAATTTTACTCGCTGTGCTGGGACCTATGGAAGGAAGTGTTTCCAACTCTGCCTGGGATGCAGTGTTGATGTTGATCAAACCGCTGCCCGGCATGAAGGACGGTTGCCCGGCAGATTTTTCAGGGACATCAAACGGTTCGGCAAAAGAGGTGGATCCTTCGTCGTTCTGAAAGGGGACATATACTTTTGAACCATCGACAAGCTGCGAAGCCAAATTTAACCGTTCGCGGTCAGCGGTATCCAGGAGGCCACCTGCTGCTTCAACTGCCTGGAAGAGGCGGCAGTTTTTGGGGAGTGTATACAACCCGGGTGATGCAACCGCTCCTGAGATATCGACGACAAACAGCGATTCGGTTGGTGGAGGCAGCAGGACGATCGCCTCTCCGACCGGTGGACGCGAAAGCAGAAAAATGGATCCGCTCAGCAGCACGAAAAGTGCGGCAAGAGCAGCTCCCTGCCAAAGTTTCAAGGATTCCTCCTGATGATATTGTGTGAAAAGGATAACGCGAGTCTTGCAGAATACGATTGGAAATTATTCCAGGTCCATTTCTTGGCACAGGCTGAGCCCAAGTCGTTGTCTCGATGAATCTACCTGGATGACCCGTACCATCACCTTCTGCCCTTCACGCAGGACATCGAAGGGATTTGTTTTCTGGCCGGCCTCAGTCATTTCTGAAATGTGGATCAGCCCATCAAGCCCTTCTTCTAACCTGGCAAAAGCGCCAAAAGGTACAACGCTGGTAATCACAGCATCAATGACCATACCAGGATTGTATCGGGACTCGGCAGTTTCCCACGGGTTAGGGCGAAGCCTTTTAAGACTGAGAGCCACGCGTGAACGGTCTTTGTTTACCTGGATTACGTATGAATCGACTTCTGCACCAACCTCAGCAACGTCGGCTGGATGGCGAACCCTGCCCCAAGAAAGTTCAGATACATGGATCAGACCTTCCACACCACCTAGGTCGACGAACACACCAAAGTCAGTAACATTGGTCACAAACCCATGCACGCAGTCGCCCGGTTTCAATCCATCTAAGAGCACATTTCGCTTCCCAGGTTCGGCCAGGGCAGCACGTTCAGATAAGACAATCCTGCCCCTTTCCGGATCACACTCGATCACCTTGAGGGAGAGGGTTGTACCCAGGTATGGTGTGAGCAGCGGCGCCATATCGGCGATGTCGCTCTCGATCTTTTCGGCTGTGAGATCGACCAGATGGGAAAGTGGTACAAAACCTTGCAGGCCGCTGCCTTCAACGAGCAGCCCCCCACGGTTATAACCGGAGACTTTCAAGCACAAACTTTGATCCTGCTCGTAGTATTCTTGAGCCCGATCCCAATCGATGTGCGGTTGTTTTATTGAATGAGGGATCCCGGTCTTACCCTCAGTCTTCGGTGGCGATGGAGCGCGACCGTTATGGTTGCCTCTCTCCTCTTCTTCTGCCAATACCGCCGCCCACCATGAATCATCAGGCGGCACTGGGTCCCCCTCAAGCCTGCGGTAGTTTTGTTTATTCACCTTTAAGTCCACCTCTTTTTGGTTGGTTTTGCGAGAACTGCCATTAATTTTACATTAACTTATTGATTTTCCGCCAGTGATTTTACTCCTCCATTTTCGTCTTCTACTGCTTTTTCTTCCATATCGACGATCATGGCAGCGACGGCTTCGATGGCAACCCGCTGTTTGCGGTACAGATCTGCTTCAGACATCGCCAGGCGCATAGCGATATCACGGACTTTCTTGCCTTCCAGGAACTTCATCTCCAAAATATTATATAAAATCCACTCCCCTGTGAACCTCCTTTCCCCTTCTGGACGGGTAGCCTCAATGGCCTGGTTAAGGATCGAGCGCAGCGCTTTTACGGGGTTTCCTTCATGCTCAGCGAGTGCGTTTTGAACGATCTTAAGACGGAGCAGCGGGCTGTTGGTCAGCTTTGGACCACCCCAGTAATGACTGAGTGCGTCCTTGACCCAACGGGCAAAGTCTCGGTCTGAACCAGGCGCTTCATCTGATGTTAGAACATTCGCTCCGTCGAATCGAGATGCAGCGCGCAGCCGCTGGATCATATCTACCTGTGGGGTGATGGAATGAAGCGACATTACAGCGAGCTGCTGCCTGTTCCGGTCTCCGATCGCGAGAGCAGCACGGTTGGCGAGGAGGCCGAGGGCTTCACGCTGATAACCTTCCAGCTCGCTGGAGCCTTCTTTCCGTACACCGAGAAGACCCAATAAATCCTGATTTTCATCGCTGCTGTCGAAGAGTGGTACTAGCCAGAAATCCCCCCATGAAAAAATCCCCTGATCGTGTCCATTCTTGGAGACAACCTCAAGCAGCTCATCCGAAAATTCTTCATTAAAAACGCTGCTGCTGCCGATAGTTACAACGATTTCCAAACCTTGCTGACCAAGGGTGACAAGAAAACCATTCTTAGCTTGAAGCCGGTCGCAAACTGCTGCCAGTACCGATTCGAGAAACTGCTTGAGATCGCTGGTCGTCAGCAGCCGCTCTTCTAGGGAATGTAACAGCTGCATATTGGCCCGGTCTCCGCCATGCAGCAGGAAACGCTCAACGACCGGGGCAAGGATGGTGATCATATGCTCGATGATGAGGATGCTGGCAACCATGACAAGAGGAACGGCGGCAGTATAGCTAAACCCAAACGCCAGTCCTGCCCTGCGAACGATGGTCGTAATGCCAAGGACCGCTGAAGCAGTTACAGGTCCGCGCATCAGCCACTTGATCAGCCTGCGCTTTACCACACGATCAGGCCAGGCTACACCGAAGTAAGCAACCGAGTAGGCCATCATGATTAGTAGTACATAAACGATCAGGTTAATGGAAATGACAGCAAACCAAAACAGGTAAGGATGGTTAGCTGCAGTCCCAGAACCGAACAATAAAAAGGGATACGAGCCGAGAGCAGGCGCCAGCGCACCTGCAACCAGATACTGCAGCCTGCGTTTCCCTGCACTCGTAACTGTACGTTGGTAGGACGAAAAAAAGTTGATCCAGGTCCAGGCCATACAAGCAGCATAATAGGCTGTGAAAACCCAGGTGATGGTCGTTCGCTCGAGGTGAGGAGCCGGCTCACCTTCAGGCACGATAGGACCCACCAGTAGATTAAGCGGAAGTGTGAGAAGAAAACCAAGTGAGACCAAGTAAGTCAGGCGGACAGCGATACGCTTCCAACCGTAAGAAGGACGTCCAGTGATTGCCTGTACAGCATCTGAAATTTGTACATACGCAGCAGGTAAAAAGGCAATCCCGACCCATTGGAAACGCAGCCAGAACTGCTTTCCTTCAATGGATGCGGCTGTGCTCGATATCGTATCTCCAACAAAGACGATGACAACACAGATCAGAATGATGACAAATGAACGGGTAACCCTATCTCTCAGGTTAAAAGAAAGCGTATACAACAGCAGAGATACGGCTGTGATAGCGACACCCGCAGATAAGATCTCGCTGAATGTTTGTAGGGATGAAAGGATCAGGTCAGACATACCGCAATAACCGATAACTATGTAAGAAAACCTACCTCACCGATCGGACAAAAAAGAGGGCTATATCCCGATTGGCATAATACCTATCATTGTACCCACAAAAATCAAATCCGAGCTTCTGAGCCAGGCTAATTGCCGGGTAATTTTTCGGCTGCATTTCCAGGATCAAACGGTAGTTGTTAAATTGGCGTGCCCATTCTTGACTTGCCAGGATCAATGCAGTACCAACGCCCTGCCTGCGCATCCGGCGCGTCACCACCAGGTCAGTGACCCAATTTGTGATAGGCGCGACGTGGTTGGAAACGCACAGGTACCCCACCGGCACACCTTCGTGGACTGCAGTGAGAACAGCGTCTCGTTCTGTCCATAACTTTTCGAGCTCTTTTGGGCTGCGAGGGTACTCAACACGCACAGAGCGCGGCAGCTTTATCTGTTTGAAGCGCACATCGATAAGCTTCTCTTCATTCACGATATCCATCTGCCAGACATAATCACTGGTGTAATCGTGTTCTAACTCTACCAGGATTGGTATATCGGCGGCATTCGCGGGACGGATCTCAATTTCTGGCATAGCAGCTCCATATTGTGATCAAGCTATTTCCATTATAACTACTCAACAGGCTCCGAGTTCACATAAATCTGTATCTGGCAGGTCCCCAATGTGGTGCCTTCGTTATCGGTAGCGACCAGGCGTAAAACATACTCACCGGGTTGGAGGGTATTTGTATACCATTCCCCCAGGGTGGCTTCACGTACTGCCCCGCGCCCGGCCTGGATTGGAAGCCAGATCGTCTCGCCAGGCCTAGCAACTTCGTATTTATAGAATGCCAGGTTAGGCATATCAACTGTACCAATAATTGTTATTTGCCCGCTGAGAGAATCACCATTCTTTGGGTCGGTGATCTCGAGCTGGGAATAGATGCATCCTTCACCCACTGGAGTGGGTGTTGGTGGAACAGGGGTTTCATCGGATTCAACATCGGATACCAGCGAAGGTCCAAGTGTATATGTAGGAGTTGCCAATAAATCAATCGTTGGTGTCAGTAATGGGTTTGCTCCAGGTACCGTAGGCGCTACGAAGGTAACCATTGTAAACTCAGCAATAGCAAAAAACAATATCAATACCAGCATGGTCGCAGCGCGGTTTAAACGGGTTTGAGCGTTTTCGCGTTCAAGTCCAAAAGCTGCCTGGCGCATCTCTTCCCATGCCAGCATGAACCGCCTGATTTCCCAGATTGCTAGCGCCCCCAGTAGAATGTAAATGACGTATTCGTACGTCCGAAAAAAGCGAAGCGCATCTTCCATTTCGGAACCTGGTGCTAGGTTATACTGATTCGTTTTTTCAATTCGGCAGCTTCTTTAAGACTCCCCGGACCACTGAAATCAACCGGGGGACAATTTGATTTCCTGCTTCTAACACTTCCTCGTGCGTGGTGAGGGTACTCCCATCCAGGTTTGCTTTGTTGCTTATCCCGGATATGCCAAGAACGCGCATACCAGCATGCCTGGCGGTGATCACCTCAGGAACTGTAGACATCCCGACCGCATCGACGCCAACTGCACGCAAGAAGCGGAGATCGGCGGGGGTTTCAAATGAAGGACCTGCCAAACCAGCATAAACACCTTCATATAGCTCTACACCGGTGTCGCTGGCTGCCTGGTGTGTCATCTCGCACAGTACCCGATCGTAGGCCTGGCTCATATCCGGGAACCGTGGTCCGAACTCTTCCAGGTTTCGCCCGCGGAGAGGAGAGAGACCAGCCATCCCGATCAGGTTCAGGTGATCGACAATTAACATGAGATTTCCGGGTTCGTATGCCGGATTGACTGCGCCGGCGGCATTGGTAACGATCAAGGTTTCTATTCCAAGCCGGTGCATGACTCGTACCGGAAGACCGATCTGCTGTATGCTGTAACCTTCATAATAGTGCGCTCGACCCTGCATGATGAGGAGTTCTTGGCCTTCGAGCTCACCGATAACGAGTCTTCCCTGGTGTCCAGCTACTGTCGATACAGGCCAGTATGGTATGTTAGCATATGGGATAATTTCTGGTCTTTCGACAGAACCGGCAAGCAGCCCTAATCCGGAGCCGAGAATTAGAGCCGTTTTGGGTTGGTGGATCGTCCGTTCACGGATGAAACTGGCAGTTTCATCGTACTGAAATAAAGTAAAATTTTCACTCATTTGATTGCTCCAAAGCTGAAAATAAAACCTTAAAAACATACGAGGCGCGCCAGAATAATCCAGCCTGCCTTGTCGATGATGCTGGCGTAGTGCTAAGTACTCCTGCGATTCTTTGAGCAAGAGGGATTATATCACGGCGATGGAACTACGATTATCCAGCAGTGATCACTTTAGCAAACGCATCCACAGCTTTCTTCACAGCTCCATCATCGATCCAATAGTGAGTGACCAGGCGGAAGCGGCGCCGACCGGTGTCATGGACGAGGACACCTTGCTCTTCCATCCTGATAGCGATCTGAACGGCATCCAGGGGAACAGATGGAGAGACGTTGAAGAAAACCATGTTGGTATAAGGTGTACCGGGATCAAGCTCGAAGCCGGGGATTTCTCGCAGACCATCCGCCAGACACTTTGCCCGATAGTGATCCTCCGCCAGCCGGTCGACCATGGTATTGAGAGCGATAATACCGGCTGCTGCCAAAATGCCAGCCTGGCGCATGCCGCCTCCCAGTTGTTTACGGATACGTTTCGCCTGCCTGATAAATTCGCGGCTGCCGCATAAAACCGATCCGACCGGGGCGCACAGCGCTTTGCTCAGGCAGAAGGTGATCGAATCGGCAGGCTCGACCAACACGGAAGCATTGACTCCAAGGGCAACCGCAGCGTTGAAGATCCGGGCTCCATCTATGTGAAGGAGCAGATTATGTTCCTTTGCCAGCTTACCCACCGCCTGGGTATATTCTGGGGTCAAAACTACACCGCCGCAGCGGTTATGGGTGTTTTCCAGGGTGATCAAGCGGGTAATGGGTTGGTGATCATCATCCGCGCGGATAAAGGAGCTTATATCTTCCAGGGCAAGTGTTCCATCAGGCTGGTTTGGGATCTGGCATGAGTGTACCCCTCCCAGGGCAGAGATACCTCCGGCTTCGAACAAGAAAGTGTGAGCTTTGTTGCCAAGGATGACCTCATCTCCCCTGCCGCAGTGAGTGAGGATAGCAGCCAGGTTGCCCATCGTACCAGAAGGTACCAGAAGCCCGGCCTCCTTGCCCAGTTTATCTGCTGCTAATTCCTGGAGTTCGTTGATTGTAGGGTCTTCCCCGTAAACATCGTCGCCGACTTCGGCCTGAGCCATTGCCCGGCGCATTTCGGGAGTGGGTTGAGTTACGGTATCAGAACGGAGATCGATCAGGTTCATAGGTATCATGTCCATTGTTTTTTAGTGAGGTTTAGATGGTAATTATCCTGTGGAAATATCTCAGCGCCATACTACCATACATTTTAGAAACTCGCTGTCGTTTAAAAAGCTTAAGATTTGTTCGATTTCGGATTCAGTACAACCAAACAGGATCTTAATCTCTACGTCATTTTTTAAGACATCGGCAGTACAGAGGATACCGCAGATCATCTTTTCGGGAAGAGAACCTACCCATATGTCGATCCCGGCTCCATCTCCGCCAGTTGTGCCCTCGAGATATCCATAATCCAATGGATAAATCATGTGGGGGTAGCAGGGGTGAGACGAGCCTGCCGGGCGGTCGATCACGATCTTACTTTGTACTGTAAGCCGGTCGAGAAGAGTCCAGAACTCGGGGTTTGGTTTTTTCATGGATAGGAGCTGCAGTGTATGTGTGTTTCAGAAGGACGCAAGATAAATTAAGCGAGTGATTTTTGTTTGCGCAGTTCCTCTAAGACTTCTTCAAGCTCGGAAGGCAGGGGAGCTTCGAAGCTGCGCGGTTCATCTTCACCGGGAAGTTGAATCTTTAACCGTGCCGCATGAAGAAACTGCCGGTTTATTGGAATGGTTGGTTTCCGGTGCCCGTAAACGGTATCTGCGGCAACCGGACAGTCCAGGAATGCCATGTGGACGCGGATCTGGTGAGTCCTGCCCGTAATTGGATGGACTTCGAGCAGGGTATGCTCCGG
>Ga0105092_10000144_pt1 | contig 33645 bp, 26 predicted proteins | sample PPLLak2March2015_FD_87021 | JGI IMG/M metagenome (GOLD analysis project Ga0105092, IMG submission 87021) | Freshwater sediment microbial communities from Prairie Pothole Lake near Jamestown, North Dakota, USA - PPLs Lake P7 Core (1) Depth... | ecosystem: Environmental > Aquatic > Freshwater >... | reverse complement strand
ATAAGAGAGCAGCGCGGACCGCGTTTGCCGGAGCCCTGGGTTACAGGAATTGAGGCGTTGGAGCCCTGAAAAGGCGAGACAAGATCGGGCACACTGTGTCGCCCTTTCAGGGCTCCAACGCCTCAATGCCTGTAACCCAGGGCTCCGCAAAAAGCGCTCCGCCCTGGGCTCTTATGTCGTCGGCCCTTCAGGCCTGCGATGGTGCCCCCTCACCCTGTCACCCCCTCACCTCGTCACCTCGTCACCTCGTCACCTCGTCACCTCGTCACCTCGCCACCTTGTCACCCCGTCACCTTGTCACCCCCTTCACCTTGTCACCTTGTCACCTTGTCACTCCCTCACCCCTGCCCCACCGGCATTTCCTTCCCCGATACCATGCACTTCTTGACGTCCAGGCGGCCGGTTTTCATTTGAACGAACGGGCGGCCGGCTTTCAGGCCGACGGTGCCATAACCGGAGGCAGTGGCGAGAAAGGCGCGAAAATCGTCTCCTACTCGCGAGTCGATGTATAGAGTCTGGTCTACCGCGTCGTAGCGAATTCCGGTCAGCCCCTGGATCAGCCCGTAGCTCGACAATGCGCGCGCATACCAATGCCCGCACTCGTACTCGTCAAAGGGATTGCGGATCACGCCGTCATACCGGTCGCGGCAAGTACGCACGATGTCCAAACCTTCCTCTGCCATTCCTTCGAGCATCAGGTGTGACGCGACCTGGTATTCGATGCCGGTCCAGACCTCGTTGCTGTAGACGAACGGCAGAGACAGCTGGCCGCCCTTTGGCCAGGTGCAGAGCAGCAGCCCGCCCTCGCTCCCGATGGCGTAAGACGGGCGTTGCGGGTTAGAGTGATCGCTGAGATCCTTCTTCAGGTTGTGCCGATGGATCGCTTTGAGGCTATTACGAACCTGCTCCTGATTGATGATCTCGCCCAGGCCGCACATCCCGGCTATCCAGAAGCCCAGCACTCCGTCTGAGAGGCACCCCCTTCCGTACTGGTACTTGGGCCCTTCTTTTTGCAGCAGATCGATTGCCTCCGGTGAGTAGTCCGAATTCCAGGTACCCTTTGACGCCTCGACCGGATCCTTGGCCTTCAGCCCCTGCCACTTGATCTGCTGGATGAAGTATTCGCCATCGAAAAGACTCTGTTCCATGAAAGCACGGCCCTTTTCAAGGAGTTGCGTGTACCGGCCGGTATCTTCCCCGAGAGCCTTACCCATGCGTATTGCGGCAGTCAGTGCTCCCAGGTAGAAGCTTGTGCACATGCCGTCCGCCCCCCAGAACTCGATGTCGTAGGTATTATGGTGCGGCTCCTCGACAACTCCTTTTAAGCCGGGGTCCCAGGTCTCGATGCAGTAGTCGAGGCTGTTCTTGACGCGCGGCCAGATTCCGCGCAGCCACTCGGTGTCTCCGGAGATCCGCCATTCCCGGTGGACTTTCATAATGCCGCCGAGTTGTCCGTCGGCCGCCGCGTGGAAATCGTGTTTCGTCTCGCGAATGGGAAGAGCGGTACGGAAGGTCTGATGGCCGCGCTCGTCCTGGCTCTCGCGGAACTCAGCCTGCCGGAGGGTCCTTTCCAGGTCAGGAAACAGGTGTGGAATCGCCTGCGCATAGTTCCAGACGTGAGTGCAGGAGCCATGGCAACAGCCCCAGTCGTCGCCGCAGCCTTCGAAGCACCAGAGCCGGCCATCGCACTGCCGCCGCACGGTCGGCGATTTGAGGATAGTCAAATTGGCCGCGATCGCCTCCACCACTTCCGGCGGCAGCGTGGTGTCGTAGAAGGTATCCCGGAAGAGCGCGCTTCCCGCTTTCAGCCGATCGTAGTCGTCCCGCCAGTGTTCAGCCACCTTTTCGATGCCCGCAAATCGTCCGGCGTACCATGGGACGTCGAACTTCCTGTCCGGGCAACAAGTGGAACCTGGTTCGCACCCCTTCGGCTCCCGAGTTCCTTCCGGATCATCCCCGTAACGTAAGTCAGTCTGGGGGACAAACCAGGCGAACATCAGGCGGACAGTCTTCTTCTCGCCGGGTCTCAGAGTGAAAGGCACGAAGATCGAAGCGCCAGGCGCCTTTTCATTGACCGGGGGGCGTGAGACGGGCTGATGCTCGAGGATTGTTTTCCAGATCATGGTCACCGAGTCCCACCAGCCGCCCCGAAACCAGCAGTGATCCACGACCGCTGCCTGGTCGTCCACAAACGCGACAAACTCCCCTTGATCCTGGGGCTTCTCCTTCGTACCTGTTTGCGCAAGGATGAAGCCTTTCGGGAAAGCCCGAATGGAATTTCCGGTCTTGCCGATTGCCATGAAATTCTTGGCGTTATAGGAGAAGAGCAAGGACAGTTCCCGGCCGGCCGTATTTTCAAATTCATACTCAAAACCGCCCACCGGCAGGCTCGAGCTGTCCGCGTCGCCCGGAATGAAAGGGCTCCAGCCGGTCAGTTGAATCTTGAGCGGGACGTCCGGGTCCTGAAGGCGTACGCGGGCAAAGGGGAACCGGGCTTCAAATTCCGCTTGAGTAAACCGGGGGAAGCCGTAGCTGGTGCCGCCGGCCCCGTTGCCTGTCCCCCGCATGCCGAACACCTTCCATTCTGGAACTGGCCCCTCGAGCACTTTTGCGCCGTTTTCCAGTCCCTTTACGGAAATAGCGGCGAAAGTACAGGGCTCATTGAAAATGTCAGGTTTGTTGCGAAGGCTGAAGTGTGAGAACGCCCCGGTCCCCTCCAGGCAAATCATTCCCGCGCCGATTCCACCGATCGGAAACGCGAGACGATTGAGATGAAGGTCGCGGTACGGGGCATTGAACTCGCGTTTCCCCGCCTGTTCACGTAGTTGTGCCGCCTGTGCGCCCAGCACGCAAGAGCCAGTGACGGCACCCGAAGACATTTTGAGGAAATCCCGCCTGATGAATCTCATGAGGGGATTGTAGTGACAACCTTAACGGAGCCGCAAGCGCAGCGTTTTTGCACCGCTGCGCTTGCGACTCTGTTAGAACGTCAGTTATAACTTGACGCAATGCCTCAGGCTACGCGAGCACGCCACGCGGTTCTGATTCTCACACTGCTCCTCTCGGCCATCGTCTATCTCGATCGTGTCTGCATTTCGACTGCCAGCCTGGTGATCAAGTCCGAGCTCGGCTTGTCCGACTCGCAAATCGGCTATGTCTTCAGCATTTACACGATTGCGTACGCCCTCTTTGAAGTTCCCGGCGGATGGCTCGTCGACCGGTACGGCGCACGCTGGATGCTTACGCGCATCGTCGTCGCCTGGTCTTTAATGACCGCCGCAACCGGGCTGGCCTGGAGCTTTTCGTCGCTGTTTGTGATTCGGATGTTGTTTGGAATGGGGGAGGCGGGCGCCTATCCCTCAATGGCGTGGGTCTACGGGCGCTGGCTCCCGGCTCGTGATCGCGGACGAGCCTTCGGCCTGACGGTGATGGCCGGCCTGCTCGGCGCCTCGTTCACGCAGCCTGCAGTCATCTCGCTTCTTGGGCAGATGAGCTGGCGTCACATCTTCCCGCTGTTCGGGGCGGTCGGAATAGTCTGGGCGATCGTCTGGTTCTCTTGGTTCAGAGACAATCCCGCCGCTCATCCCGCAGTGAACGAAGCCGAACTGGCAATAATCGGCAGCCAGTCGGCCGAGGCCGGACACCCCCGGGTCCCATGGAAGCGATTGTGGAATAACCGAAGTCTACGGGCGCTGTGCCTGATGTACTGCGGGACGATATACGGGTGGTACTTCTACCTCACCTGGCTTCCGCAGTATCTGTACCGTGCCCGCGGGTTTGATCTGAAGGCGGTTGGCTGGCTGTCGGCTCTGCCTCTGGTATCGATCGCCGCAGGAGTCCTGACCGGAGGCTGGGTGAGCGATATTCTCGTCACGAAATGGGGGCCCCGCCTGGGGCGGCGAGTCCCGGGGCTGGTTGGCCTTCCTGTTGCGGCATTAGCGATTGTTCGCGCGATAACGGTCTCGGATCCGGTCTCGGCGGCGTTCGCGGTGGCGGTGGCCGCCGGTTCCTCCGCCCTCGGGGTCGCTCCAGCGTGGGCGACCTGCCTCGATATCGGACGCCGGAACGCAGGTGTGATCAGCGGGGCCATGAATACGTTCGGGAATTTGGGAGGCGCGCTGAGTCCCATCGTCGTCGGCATTCTTCTCGACCATTGGCATTCCTGGAACGCCCCGCTCTACACCGTGTCTGTCCTCTACCTCGCCGCTGCCGGCGCCTGGTTCTGGATAGATCCGGGCGAGAAGCTGGACCGACTGACCGACTGACCGACTGACCACTGACCGACTGACCGCGCGATTTGACTTTCCTTTTGATCCCCGGATATTCTTCAAAACAAGTATCTTCCTGTAAAGACGAAGGTTATGAAAATTGGCGTTCCGAAAGAGATCTGGGCCGGAGAGAACCGAGTCGCGCTCGTGCCGGAATCGTGCAAGAAGCTGTCCGGTGCGGGGATTGAAATCCTGGTTCAGCGCGGAGCGGGTGCTAACGCTTTTTTCAACGACGACGCTTACACGGCGGTCGGCGCGAAGCTGGCGCCGGACGCGCCGACGCTCTACCGGGAAGCGGACCTTATTCTGAAGGTGCAGCCACCATTGGTGGTTCCCGGCCAGGTGAACGAGGTCGAGTTGATGCGCCCGGGGAGCATGCTTCTGACAACGCTCATGCCCACCCGCCATCTGGGAGTGGTACGTGAACTGGCTGCCCGTCAGGTCACCGCTTTTGCGACCGACGCGATTCCTCGTACGACGCGCGCTCAGAGCATGGATACGCTGTCCTCGATGGCGAACATCTCGGGCTACAAGGGCGTCCTGCTTGGCGCCCTTGAGTTGCCGAAGTACTTCCCGATGTTCATGACTGCGGCCGGGACAGTATTTGCGGCTAAGGTCTTCGTTATCGGAGCGGGCGTCGCCGGTCTGCAGGCCATCGCGACTGCCAAACGCCTGGGTGCCGCTCTCACCGCGACTGATGTGCGCCCGGAGGTCAAGGAGCAGATCGAGAGTGTCGGCGCCCGGTACGTAGGCGTCGAGCTCAAGGAAAGCGCCGCCGCCGGCGGCGGTTATGCCAGGGAATTGTCAGAAGAAGACAAGCGCAAGCAACGCGAGCTTCTGGCTGAGCAGCTGGCAATGTCCGACGTCGTGATTACCACTGCCCTGATCCGAGGTGTCATCGCTCCGAAGCTGATTAGCGCGGAGATGGTCCGGAGCATGCGCCCCGGGTCTCTGATTGTCGACCTGGCAGCCGACGGGGGAGGGAACTGCGAGCTGAGCAAACCTGGTGAGACGGTCATCGAAAACGGCGTCAAGATCATCGCTCCGCTCAATCTTCCGTCGACGATGCCGGTCCATGCGAGCACCCTCTATTCGCGCAACTTGACCGCTTTCGTCACGGCCTTCTGGAAGGACAATCAGTTCAATCTTGATTGGAACGACGAGATCCTCAGCCAGGCTGTCATCACCCACGCGGGGGAAGTCCGTCACGCACTGACCAAGGAGGCTCTAGCAAAGGGGTAGAAGAGTCCTGGGAGCGCAGGCATCCTGCCTGCATTGGGGCCCGCAGGCATCTTGCCTGCTTGTGCCTCTGCACTTTCGATTGTGTCCGCGGCACGAGCAGGCAGGATGCCTGCGCTCCCAGGTAATGGTGAAGAACGGAGAACCATATGCTTTTTCATCTGCCGCTTCTGCTGGCGGCTCTGCAAACGGGCACGGCATCGACTCCCCAGGCCGGGCAGGATCCGACCTTTGATTACATGTCGATGCTGTTCGTGTTCATGCTCGCGACCTTTATCGGGTTTGAAGTGATCCGACGGGTGTCACGACTGCTTCACACGCCCCTGATGTCACTGACGAACGCCATTTCAGCCATCGCGGTCGTTGGTTCGATCATTCTCGCCGGCGGCGACCATCCAACGTACATCAACGTCCTTGGGCTGGTCGCGGTCGTCGCTTCGGTGACCAATATCGTCAGTGGATTCCTCATCACTGACCGCATGCTCAAAATGTTCAAGAAGAGGGAGCCCGGCCGGCAATGAGTCAAAGCATGATTCTCCTGGTCACGACCGGGCACAGTGCGAGCCTTTATCTCATCCAGTTCGCTTACCTGGTTGCGACCGCGCTCTTCATCTTCTCGCTGAAATGGATGAGTGACCCGAAAACCGCGCGACATGGCGTGTTTGCCGGCGTGGGCGGCATGCTCCTGGCCGTGATCGGCACGCTGATCAACCCGGACTTGGTCAATTACACGTCAATCGCCATTGCAGTCGTGATCGGGACTGCGATCGGCGTCCCGCTGTCGTGGGTACCGCTCACCGCCGTACCCCAGCGGACGGCGCTTTCCCACGCCTTCGGTGGCCTGGCCGCCGGCCTGGTGGGAACGGGAAAGTACTACCTCTGGCTCCAGGAAGGACCGGAGCAACTGACCGCCTTTCGTATGACGGCGATCGCCATCGAGATCATCCTGGGATTCCTCACTTTCACTGGCAGTCTCATGGCGGCAGGGAAGCTGCAGGAGTTGCGCTGGATCCCACAGCGTCCGGTGACATATCGGGGCCAGAATCTCGTTAACCTTTTGCTTCTTGCCGTAGCGATTGGTTGCGGCGCCGCCCTGGTGGTCAACCCGACCTGGTCGATCCTCTTTCCGGCCATCATTGTTCTCTCGCTCTTGTTCGGGATCCTGCTGATTATTCCGATCGGCGGCGCCGACATGCCGACCGTGATCTCACTGCTCAATTCGTACGCGGGCCTGTCTGCCGTGGCGATGGGTTTTGTTCTCGATAACAAGCTGCTGATTACCGCCGGAGCCTTGGACGGCTCATCCGGCTTCATTCTCTCGGTGATCATGTGCCGGGCGATGAACCGGTCCTTCACGAATGTGCTTTTTGGAGCCTTCGGACAAGTCCAGCAGTCGGGCGCCGTGACAGAGAAGAAGACCGCCAAGACCGAGACGATCGAGGGGGCGGCGCAGATCCTTGAGCAGGCGCAACTCGTGGTGATCATCCCCGGTTACGGAATGGCGGTGGCCCAGGCTCAGCGAATGGTCCGAGAACTGTTCGACCATCTGACCAAGCGCGGTATCGATGTGAAGTTCGCGATCCACCCGGTTGCCGGCCGCATGCCCGGGCACATGAATGTGCTTTTGGCAGAGGCGGAAATCCCGTACGATAAGCTCGTCGAGATGGACTCGATCAATCCGGAGATGTCGCAGGCGGATGTGGCCCTGGTCATCGGCGCGAACGACGTGGTCAATCCGGCGGCCAGGCACGACAAGAGCAGCCCGATTTACGGCATGCCGATTATCGATGCGGACAAAGCCCGAACTTGTTTTGCGATCAAGCGGACGATGAATCCCGGATTTGCGGGGATCGAAAACGAGCTGTATTATGCCGACAAGACGTACATGTTGTTTGGCGATGCGAAGGCCGTGGTCGGCGCACTGGCGAAGGAGCTGAGCGGCGGCAGCGGCATTCACTGAGGTGACAGGGTGATGAGTTCGATTGGGCGCCGGATCCTGACCGATGTTCATTTTTGGATTCCACTGGGAGTCTTGGTTGTCGGAACTCTGGTGCTGCTGCTGATTCATTAAGCAAGGTTAGAAGGTTCAAAGGTTCAGGGTTCAGAGGTTAAAAGCGTCGATCTCCAACATCGAACCCTTCAGGCCCTCAAACATTGAACCTTTGAACCTTTGAACCTTTTTTGAACCGTCTAACCTTTTAACCGGGGACACGAATGGCTACAGGCACCGCGGTTGCTCCCAAAAAGGGCGTGATTTCGCTTCATCGGCTTGGCGTTTTGTGCGGACTGGGCGCAGGCGCCTGGCTGGGAGCCGCAGAAGCGCCGACGAAACTCGTCACGCTGGGCTTCTCGCCGTTCCTGATCTCCCTGGGCATGGTGGTCGGCGTTTTCGTCGCCCGCTGGACCCTGCCGATGGCGCTCAAGGGCACAACCTATGTCTTCAGGGATCTGCGTGAGAAGCCGCACCTGATCGCCTGGGCGATCCTGGCCGGCGCACTCTGGGCGGTGGCCAATACCCTCACCATTTTTGCCATCCGGGATATCGGCCTCTCCGTGGCATTCCCGCTCTGGAATACCAACAGCCTGGTCGGGCTTTTCTGGGGCGTTCTCCTGTTTAAGGAGCTCCGGGGTGCGGGCAGCGGGCCGTGGACGAAAGTCCTGGGCGGAGCGGTGGCAATTGTTGTCGGAGCCTGCATCCTGGGACTCGCGACGAGCCAGCAACCGGCCGGCTTGTCTGAACGCGCGGGGGCCGGGATTGCTGCCGCGCTTGGGGCCGGGCTGCTTTGGGGCACGATGTACATTCCCTACCGGAAGGCCTACATCAGCGGCATGAATCCGCTCTCCTTTGTGACGATTTTTACGGTGGGTGAATTGGCCACCGTCGGAATCCTCACGATCTCGTTTGTCGGCGGGTTCACTCGTTTTACGCACGAGCTTGCGTCATTGCGCTCTTCCTTGTTCTGGCTTTTCCTTGGCGGCTTCTGCTGGGTCATCGGAGATTTATTCCAGCAGTACGCCGCCAAATACGTTGGCATCGCGCGCGGGATTCCCCTGTCCAATACCAATCAGCTGTGGGGTCTCGCCTGGGGCGCGTTGGTCTTCGGCGAGTTCCAGGGAAAAGGGACGACTTATCAGGTGATGGTCATCATCGGCTCTTTAGTCATCGTTCTGGGGGCGGTTGCGATCAGCCGGGCGGAAGCTCCGCATTCCGAGCAGGCTTCCTGGCGCTCGGCGATGTTGCGAGAGTGCGGGCGCTATGGCATGGACCCGGCCCGTGTCGAGGCCGCGCTGAAGGGTGATGATCCGTTGTCACGGGAAACGCCGAAACGCGCGTGGTGGGAGTTCCTGATCGTCGTTGTCGCTCTGGTCATTTTTGTCTGGCTCGCGTTCGGCACCGTAACCCCGGACCTGAGCATGAATCCCTTCTGGATGGCCGTGCTCGTGCTTGCGACGCTAGCCGTTCTAGCCGTCTGCACCGCCGTGCTCTGGAAACGCACACGGTTCTCTTAAGGTCGCGGAATTCCAGGACAAACTTCGCAAAACCTCGCGGACATTCGGCAGCCTTGTTCTTTCCTGTATTCTCAGCTAGCTTGAGATTATTAAGCCAGCTTTTCCGGAGAGAGGCATGCCTGAAGTAGCTTTGAGCCCGTTGCGGCAAATGGTTTCAACCACCCCGACCGATTACTGGAACGACTCTTGTTCAACCGAGGAGTTGTCGTACGGTCTTGAACATGGGGCTGTCGGCGCGACCACCAACCCGGTGATTGTGCTGGGAGTCCTCAAAAAGGAGATGGGTCAGTGGCGCGAGCGGCTGAACCGGATCATCACTGACAACGCCACCTGGTCGGAAACCGAGGTTGCCTGGCGGCTTGTGGAGCAGATGGCAGCCAACGGCGCGCGCTTGCTCCTGCCGGTGTTCGAGCGGCACCAGGGCAGGAAAGGAAGGCTTTCCATCCAGACGAACCCGGCCTTTTACCGCAACACTCAAGCGTTGGTTCAGCAGGCCGATCACTTCAATTCGCTCGCTCCTAACATGCAGGTGAAGCTCCCTGTGACCGCTGCCGGAATACCGGCAATTGAAGAAGCGACCTTTCGCGGTATCAGCATCAATGCGACGGTCAGTTTCTCCGTATCTCAGGCGATCGCGGTTGCTGAAGCCGTGGAGCGCGGATTGGAACGCCGCGAGGCCGGCGGACTGGACATCGTGCACATGTCTCCGGTCGCGACCATCATGGTCGGACGAAATGATGATTGGATGCGGGTTTTGACGGCCCGCGACGGGATCGACATCGATCCCTCGTACCTGGACTGGCCGGGGATTGCAACGTTCCAGCGCGCTTACGGGATCTTCCGGCAACGCGGCTACCGCGCTCGGCTGCTTGTCGCCGCTTACCGCCATCTGGGGCATTGGTCGGAACTGATCGGCGGCGATTTCATCCACTCGATGCCCTGTGAGTGGGCGCGCAAGGCCAACGCCTCGGATCTGAAAATAGAAAACACGATTCAGAAACCGGTCTGCCCGGAAATCATCGACGCCCTTTACGAGAAGATCCCTGATTTTCGGCGCGCCTACGAACCGGATGGGATGACTGTCGCGGAATTCGATGGATTTGGAGCGACGGTCCGCACGCTGCGCGGCTTCATAGAAGCCGTTCACGACCTGACAGCGGTGGTGCGGGATTTCATGCTCCCGAATCCGGATGTAAGACATTGACGATTGTCGATTGACGATTGACGATTGGCCGGCACCCCAATTGGCCGATCTTTAATCGTCAGTCGTCAATCGTCACTCTTCAATTGTATGAAGCAGTACGATTCCACCAACCTCTTGATCCACCCGGGTCGATCAGAAGATCCCGACGTTACCGTGGAGGTGCGCCCGGAAGACGCAGGGTGGGATACCCTTTGGTTCCAGGTGCGACGGTTGGCCGCCGGCGGGCAATGGGAGTTCAAGACCGGTGCTCGCGAACTGGCGCTCGTGGTTCTGGGCGGACTGCTTAACGTCGCCTCCAATCGCGGCGACTGGCAAGAGATAGGCCGGCGTCCGAACGTCTTCGCCGGTCTGCCCCATGCACTCTACTTGCCGCCGCACACGACCTTTGCGACAAGCGCCTTGACTTCGTGTGAGCTCGCCGTTGCCACAGCTGCTGCCGGTCCTAACTTTCCTCCCCGCCTGGTAACTCCCGATGAAGTCAGCGTGGAAGTTCGAGGCGGAGGCCATGCGACTCGGCAGATAAACAACATCATGCCGCCGGGATTCCCGTGCGAACGGCTCGTAGTCGTCGAGGTTTACACTCCTGGCGGGAACTGGTCCAGCTACCCTCCGCACAAGCATGACCGCCATCTGGAAGGGGAAAACGGAGCGCTGGTCGAGGCGGATTTGGACGAGATCTACTACTACCGGTTCGATCGACCGGAGGGGTACGCGCTGCAACGTGTCTACACCGGACCGGAGTCACCGCTGGAGCGGGCCGGGCGGCCGATTGACGCCACGGTGGCGGCGCGCGACCATGATGTAGTTCTGATCCCCGAAGGATATCATCCAGTTTCAAGTCCGGTTGGTTACACCACCTATTACCTGAATGTCCTCGCCGGCAGCGCCCAGAGCCTGGCCGCCAGCGACGATCCGCAGTATGCGTGGGTCAAAGGCTCGTACGAGAGCCATGACCCACGGGTGCCCCTTTACGACGTCACGGAGGCGAAAAAACTATGACCGTGCGTGCAACCCGGCCACTGACCATGGCCCAGGCCCTTCTTGCTTTTCTGAAACAGCAGCACGTCGAACGGGACGGTGTGGAATTGCCGTTCTTCGCCGGATGCTTCGGGATTTTCGGTCACGGAATCATTGCCGGACTGGGCCAGGCGCTTCAGCAGATGCCTGATTTTCGCTATTACCAATGTCGGAACGAGCAGGCTGCTGTCCACGCGGCGGTCGCTTACGCGAAGGTGAAGAATCGGCTTCAAACGCTCGTCTGCACCTCCTCGATCGGCCCCGGCGCTACAAACATGATTACCGGAGCGGCCGTCGCGACGATCAACCGCCTTCCCGTCCTCCTCCTTCCCGGAGACATTTTTGCCCGGCGTAATGTCGCGCCAGTTCTGCAGCAACTGGAGTCTGAGCACAGCCAGGATATATCGGTAAACGACTGCTTCAAGCCGGTCAGCCGCTACTGGGATCGCATCAACCGGCCCGACCAGCTTTTGACCGCCTTGCCGGAGGCGATGCGTGTCCTGACCAGCCCCTCTGAAACAGGCGCGGTGACCCTCGCGCTGCCGCAGGATGTTCAGGCTGAAGCATTCGATTACCCGGAAGCTTTCTTCGGCCGCCGGGTTTGGAGAATTCCTCGGAACCGTCCCGATCGCGAAGCGGTTGCCCGTGCAGCAGAGCTGATTCGGTCCAGTCGCCGGCCGCTGATCGTGGCGGGAGGCGGGGTGATTTACTCGGGAGCGACAGAGGCACTGAGCAACCTGGTAGATCGAACCGGCATCCCGGTGGGCGAGACGATGGCCGGGAAGGGAAGCCTGCGTTACGACCATCCGCTGAATCTTGGCGCCATCGGCGTCACCGGTACCCTCGCCGCCAATCGCATTGCCCGGGATGCGGACCTCGTCGTCGGAATCGGAACGCGCTACAGCGACTTCACGACGGCCTCAAAGACCGCTTTTCAGAGCCCGGCTGTCCGCTTCATAAACATCAACGTCACCGGCTTCGACGCGGGAAAGCATTTTGGTCTGTCCCTCATCGGCGACGCCCGCGTGTCCCTCGAGGAGCTCGGGGGCCTGCTTGACGGCTGGCAAGTCGACAGCGAATACCGCCTGGCCAGCTGCCGCCTCCACGAGGAATGGGAAGCGGAGGTCGATCGAATTTATGCTATCCGGAATCAGCCTCTGCCGAGCCAGGGCGAGATTCTTGGGGCAGTCAACGAAATGTCGAGGGCGGATGGGATCATGATCAATGCGGCCGGTAGCGCGCCAGGTGACCTGCACAAGCTTTGGCGGGCGCGCCACTCCAAGAACTTCCACATGGAATACGGCTACAGCTGCATGGGATACGAGATCGCCGGCGGGCTGGGTGCGAAAATGGCGGCTCCCGAACGGGACGTCTATGTCATCGTCGGTGACGGCAGCTATCTGATGCTGTCTTCCGATCTCGCGACTTCCATTCAAGAGGGCTGCAAGCTCATTGTTGTTCTCATCGACAACTCGGGGTTCAAGAGCATCGGCGGACTGAGCCGCTCTCTGGGACAGGATGGCTTTGGGACGCGTTACGCGTATCGAAAGGACGGGATTCTGCCGGGGGATTCGGACGGCGAGGATGTTGAGCCGCTCCTCGTCGACTTTGCTGCAAATGCCCGTAGCCTCGGCGCCCATGTTATTCCGTGCCTGACCTACGACGACCTGGTCTCTGGCCTCAAGGAAGCGCAGAAGACCGATCGGACCACCGTGCTCACCATCTGCAGCGATCGGTACGTCGGGGTGCCGGGGTACGAGAGTTGGTGGGATGTGCATGTTGCCGAGGTGAGCGAAATGCCCGCCGTCCGCCAGGCCCGCAAGGAATGGGAAGAAATGCGGGCGAAAGAGCGGTACTTCCTGGAAACGGGCGAGTAGGTCGGACCGCGGATCACACGGATACGACGCGGATAGCGCGGATCGATCCGCGCTATCCGCGTCGTATCCGGTGATCCGCGGTCCGACCACTTTGTGTTCTATGACAAATCAAGCCAATCTTCTTAATTTCGTGAACGGCGCCTGGGTCGAGCCCCGGGGAGCGGAGTATCTCAACGTCAATAACCCCGCTACTGCCGAGGTGCTCAGCTGTGTCCCCCTCACTCCCGCTGAGGAGGTTGATCGGGCCGCGCAGAGTGCCGCAGCGGCTTTCCCTGCCTGGCGCCGAATTCCAGCTCCGACCCGGATTCAGTTCCTGTTCAAACTCAAAGCCCTCCTCGAGGCGAATTTCGACGACCTGGCGCGCACGATCACGATGGAGAACGGCAAGACGCTTGACGATGCGCGCGGCGAAATGCGCCGAGCCATTGAGAACGTCGAAGTCGCGTGCGGCATTCCGACGATGATGATGGGTGACTTTTCCGAGGACGTGGCGCCGGGCGTGGACGAGTACATGATCCGCCAGCCGGTCGGTGTCGCCGCCATTCTGTGCCCCTTCAACTTCCCCGGGATGATTCCTTTCTGGTATCTCCCCTATGCCCTGGCTTGCGGCAATACCGCAATTGTGAAACCATCGGAGCGGACCCCGATCACCGTCCAGAAGGTATTCCGGCTCTTGGAAGAGGTGAAGCTGCCTGCGGGGGTTGTGAATCTCGTTAACGGCGGTGCGGCGACGGTGAATGCGTTACTCGATCATCCTGCCGTTCGGGCGGTAACCTTCGTCGGATCCACCCCGGTTGCCCGGCATGTCTATGCTCGGGCGTCGGCCAACGGAAAGCGGGTTCAGGCGCAGGGAGGGGCCAAGAATCCCCTGATCGTTCTCCCCGATGCGGATGTGGCGATGACAACCAGCATCGTTGCCGATAGCGCATTCGGGAACGCCGGGCAACGTTGTCTGGCCGCGTCGCTGGCCATTACTGTGGGCGAAGCCGACCGGATCTTCCGGCCCGCGCTCGCCGAGGCCGCTTCGACTCGCATCGTTGGATACGGGCTGAACGAGGGTGTGCAGATGGGACCGGTCATCACTCCCGAAAGTAAGGCGCGCATTACCGGTTTGATCAGCAAAGGTCTGGAGGAGGGGGCAGAGATCGTCGTCGACGGTCGCGAAACGGCGATCCCAGGTTATGAACGAGGCAACTTCCTGCGTCCCACTCTGCTCGATGGAATCCGGCCGGGAGCTACCCTGTCGACCGTGGAAATCTTCGGCCCGGTGCTGGGTCTCATGCATGTCCAGACCGTGGAGGAGGCGGTCCGGCTCGTGAACAGCGGCGAGTACGGGAACATGGCGTGCGTTTTCACAACCAGCGGGGCTGCGGCACGCAGGTTCCGATACGAGGTCGAGGCCGGCAATGTAGGCATCAATATCGGCGTCGCCGCCCCGATGGCATTCTTCCCTTTCAGCGGCTGGAAGAACAGCTTCTTTGGCACGTTGCATGCCCAAGGCAAGCACGCCGTCGAGTTCTTTACCCAGACCAAGGTGGTCGTCGAGCGTTGGCTTTCGGAGTGGTCCCGGAAATTCTAGATCCCGCGAAAAAGCGCGGAAGATTCGTGAGTGACGCGGAAACAGGAAACAGGAAACAGGAAACGGAAACAGGAACCGAAAAAAAATATGCCAGATGGAATCAATGTCGCACTGATTGGCGGGGAACGAATCGGTCGTGTACACGCGCAAAATCTCGCTCATCGCATCCCTAGCGCAAAGCTGTCTCTGGTTGTCGATACCGATTTCGACGCCGCCCAACGACTTGCAGGCTTATTCGACGTCGGGCGGGTGTCGAATGACTATCGGGAGGCGCTGGCCGACCCGAGTATTGAGGCTGTATTGATCTGCAGTTCGACCGACACTCACGCTGCCATTTCTCGGCAGGCCGCCCATGCCGGAAAGCACATTTTCTGCGAATTGCCTATCTCTCAATCGCTTGCAGAGCTAGACGAAACGCTCCGGGTTGTCGATAACGCGGGGGTGAAGTTCCAGGTCGGCTTTAATCGGCGCTTTGACGCCAACTTCAAGCGGGTCCATGAGGCGATCAGATCGGGTGAGATCGGCGAACCGTCGTTACTGCACATTGTCAGCCGTGATCCGGCTCCGCCCTCCATCGATTACATCCGAACCTCCGGGGGCCTGTTCCTCGACGTGTCCATACACGACTTTGATATGGCGCGTTATTTGATTGGAGCCGAAGTCGAGGAGATTTTCACCATGGCAGGAGTGCGTGTCGACCCGAGGATCGGTCAGGCCGGCGACGTGGACACCGCGCTGATGATGGTGCGATTTACGAACGGGGTGATTGGGTCGATCGATAACAGTCGCCGGGCAGTCTACGGGCTTGATCAGCGCGTCGAGGTGCTTGGCAGCGCCGGATCGATTGCTACGCTGAATAACTACGCCAACCAGGCCATCGTGAGTGACAACACCGGGGTGAGGCGGGACGTGCCATTGAATTTCTTCATGGACCGATACACGGACAGCTTCATTGCCGAAGTGTCCGCCTTTGTCGACGCCATTCTTCGCGACGCCCCAGTCCCGGTTTCTGGAGAGGACGGCCGCATCTCCGTGGTCATGGCACTCGCCGCCGCCCAGTCGCACCGGGAACACCGCCCGGTCAGGCTGGACGAGGTGCTGGTGGAGCGTAAAGGCCTACAAGAACGGGCCGGTTCCGCGTTTTAGAGCCGTGAGCGAAGCGTTTTTTGCGGAGCGACCCGGCCCGGGCATTTACACTTGATGAAATCACGTGAGTTTTGCCAATCGCCCGGGCCGGGTCGCTCCGCAAAAACGCTTCGCTCACGGCTCTGAAACGCGCAGCTGGCTTTCATACAGCTTCACGGCTTGCGCGTAGCGCGCTTCTTCCGGGCGCAGCCTGATGGCCTGCCGGCACAAGTCAATTGCCTGCCGGTAGTCTCCTTTCCGGGCAACCAGAACGCCCAGGTTATAGGCCGCTTCGGCCATCCTCGGCTCCTTCTCCAACGCCTCGCGAAGCAGCCTTTCGGCCTCGGTTGATTCGCCTTTTTCGGCCTTCAAAAGAGCCAGATTGAATTTCGCGACAGAACTGTCCGGTTCCACCTCGAGAGCCAGGTTCAGCGCTCGTTCTGCGCTCGTGTTGTCACCCATCCGGGCACAGGTGATTGAGAGATTCACCCAAGGCATCAGGGCATCGGGCCGCAGCCGGGTGGCGCGCTCGAACGACAACCGGGCCTTTTCCACCCGGTTCCGGTCCATGTAGAAATTGCCCAGGCTGTAGTTCGCCGCCCAATCGTCCGGCCGGCTTTGAAGCGCCTCCTCCAATTCTCTGACGGCTGCCTCCAGCCGCTCTCGGGAATCGTCGGGAATCAGAGGAGGCGGGCATTCGGCAAGAGCGCCGGCTGCGCGGATCCGAACCAGGCGGCGTCTGTCACACGTGGCCCGAAAAAGCAGCTCCCGGGTGTTCGGGTCCTCCACGTTTCCCTTCAGTTCGTCGGCTGCAGCAGAACGAACCAGCGGAGACGAGTCGTTGATAGCGGTGCGCAACGTCGGCCATTTGCGATCATCCGAGCAATTCGCGAGCAGCCGGATCAGGGACGTAGCGACGATTTCGTCCCGTTGCGGAGACCCGACGTAGTTGAGCATCGCCGGCAACCTCGACCAGTCGCCCCGGCGAGCAGCCTCCACGAGCCTTGCCCGCTCTAGGAACGGGGCCTGGTAGTCGTGTTTGTGCCATTGCCGTACGAACCGATCTGCCCACTCCGGGGTCTTGTCCTGGTGGCATAGGTTGCACGCATTGGGAGACTTGAAAGCGATCGTCGCGGCCGGGGAAGGAGGCCGCATCGAATGATCTGTGCGCCGCATGAGCGCGAACTCCGTCATCGGCATGTGGCAACTCACACACTTGCCGGCTTTCCCGTTTACCCGGTGGTGAAAATGAGAAACCGCATCTTTGACCTTGTCAGCATGGCAGGGCAGGCAAGCCTCATTCGCCCTCGCTTCTTCCCGAAAACGGTACCGACCGCTCGACGTATGGCACTTGAGGCAGTCGATTCCGCCGGCGATGACGCAGGGGCTCATCCGCCAGCTTGTCATCGTGTAGTTCTCGCCGAGGTCGCGTCCGTCCGGGTAGAAATCGCGATTCTCCAGTGTTACCAGGTCGAGGTGATCGAAGAAGGGCTCGCCTGGCGGAAAATCCGGTGTGATTGGCGAGGCCTTGGCGTGGCACGACCCGCAACTGTCGTTCTTTTGCTCGATTGTAAAACCCTTTACACGGATAATCTTCAAGTCTTTTGGCAAGGCCTTGGGAGCCACCTCATGTATTACTTGAACATGTTCGGCGCCGGGTCCGTGGCACGTTTCGCAATTGATCCCGGGTTCTGCCCAGGTGGTGCGGTAGCTGTCGCTTCCCGGATCGTAATGCTGAGTAACCTGGCTGACGTGGCACCCGTGGCAGGACGTGTTGAACGTGAGGAGCCGGTCAGTCCAAGGAAGCGGCGTGTCGGAGCGGCTCCCGGTGGGGAAATGCCGAACCATGCTTTCGGTGGTGTCAATCCATCGTTTCCCCCGAACATCGAAAGCCATTGGAAGGACCTGTAGGCGTCCCCGATCCAAACGGGTCAGGAAGTAAAATACGTTCTTCCCACCCAACGCATACTCGATCCCATAACGTTTCTCGCCTGCAGGTCCCGACTCCACAATCGACGCTTGGTTTTCGGCGATGTGGGCCCGGTAGCGAAGATCTCCGATCGTGATTTCCCCCGGCCGGCCCTCCAGGGTTCTCCGTACGAAATAGGCCGTAACCGGCTGCATGGCGCGGCCGTGGAACGAAGTCGACCAGAGGCGGTAGAAAGGCTCATGGCAGTCGCGGCAGCTGGTAGAGCCGGCCAGTTGCTGTGGAGCAGGCGTAAGGACGTACCGCGTCAGCCAGGCCGCAACAGCCACCAGCGGGACGGAAGCCAGGAAAACCAGCCGTCTTTTTTTCGACATCCTTACATCGATCCCCATTCGGACAAGGAAGACGAAGTCTATACCACAGGCGAACTGAAAAGCCCGCTTAAAGGCGGAACTACAAGCGGGAGTGCGAAGGCATTGCGTAGCATAGCCCAGGGTTGAGTCAGAGCCGTGGCGCAGCGTCGTGTGCGGAGCGACCCGGCCGTTGCCTCTGGAGCGCGATCGATCCAGCTTCAGAGGCAACGGCCGGGTCGCTCCGCATACGACGCTGCGCTCACGGCTCTGACTGGTGCGGTTCTGTTAAAAACGTTTCGCAACACGCCTCCGCCGTATAATAGCGAGTCTTGGAAGCTGGAGGTGTTTTGAAGCGAGCGGTAGCCGCGGTATTTCTTTTATGCTCGGTGGCCTTTGCGGCCGGGCAGCAACCTGCGTCCATCATTGTTGACTATCCCCAGGAAGCGACTGTCTTTCCGCCGGAATTCCCCAGCCCGACTTTTCTCTGGCGCGACCCGGCCTCCAATGCGCGGACCTGGCTGATAAGCGTGAAGTTTGCGGATGGTTCAAAAGAGCTGCGCGTCTCGTCCCGCGGTGAGCCATTCACCGTTGGAAATATCGACCAGCGCTGTGTGGCACCGACCAGCGAGTTGCCGAAGCCGACAGCGGAGCAGGCGGCTGGGCACACCTGGAAGCCCGATCCCGAAACCTGGGCGACTATCAAGCAGCACTCGAGAGAACGCCCAGCGACGATTACCATCACCGGGCTCGGAAAGAAAAATGCCTCCCAGGCGCTTTCGCGAGGATCGGTCACAATTCAAACGTCCAAAGACCCGGTCAGCGCACCGATCTTCTATCGCGATGTCCCGCTGATGCCGGCCGATACGGAAAAAGGTGTGATCAAGCCGTTGGTTCCGGAAGCCATCCCGCTCATCGCCTGGAGGCTTCGCGACCTCAGCCGGCCAACCAGCCGGCTGCTCATGGAAGGCCTGCCCACTTGTGCGAATTGCCATTCCGTCTCGGCCGACGGCACCACCATGGGCATGGATGTCGACGGTCCTCAAAACGACAAGGGGTTGTACGCCGTCTTTCCGATCAAGGCCCACACGTCGATCCGCAGCGAGAATGTCATCACGTGGAAGAATGTCTATACAGGTCAACTCGGCGGCAAGCTGAGGGTCGGTTTTATGTCGCAGGTGTCCCCTGACGGGCATTTTGTTGTGACAACGATTAACGACCCCGGCGCGGCCCAGACAGAAAGCCAACGGCGGACGAAGCCGCAGGATTTGATCGGAAATTACTTCGTCACGAATTTCAAGGACTACCGTTTCGGCCAGGTGTTCTATCCGACCCGTGGAATCCTTGCCTGGTACAGCCAGGAGACGGGCAAGCTTCAACCGCTCCCCGGCGCTGACGATCCTCGATACGTGCAGACCGGCGCAACCTGGAGCCCGGACAGGAAGTACCTCATCTTCTCCCGGGCCGAAGCCAGGGACGCGTATCCACCGGGCGCCAAGGTGGCCGAGTACGCAAATGACCCGAACGAGACCCAAATCCAATACGATCTCTACCGAATTCCGTTCAACGGCGGCAAGGGTGGCCGGGCTGAGCCGCTCGCCGGCGCTTCGCAAAACGGGATGAGCAACAACTTTGCGAAGATTTCGCCCGACGGCCGCTGGGTCGTTTACGTCCAGTGTCGGAACGGCCAGTTGATGCGCCCCGACAGCCAGCTTTTCATTGTTCCCGCCGAAGGCGGAACGGCCCGCCGGATGACTTGCAATACGTCGCTCATGAACTCATGGCACAGCTTTTCGCCGAACGGCCGCTGGTTGGTGTTCTCTTCAAAGAGCAGGTCGCCGTATACCCAGATGTACCTCACGCACATCAATGAAGATGGGACCGACACTCCGCCGGTCTTGATCGAAAATGCCACCGCAGCAAACCGGGCCGTGAATATTCCGGAGTTCGTGAACGTTCCGCCGGATGGCCTGGCCCAGATGGATGCGCCTGCAACCGACTTCTACCGGTTGTTCGACCTTGCTGCCCTGATGGTGGAGAAAGGCAAGTACGACGAGGCGATTCCCGAATTCCGCCGGGCCCTGGAACTGAACCCCGAAGATGTGCGCTCTCACAGCAAACTGGGAATCGCGCTGGCCGGGATAGGCCGCGTCGATGAAGCGATCTCCGAGTACCGAAAGGCGATGGAGCTGGATCCGGACTACGCGGACGCCTACTCGAAGCTCGGGCTCGCGTTGGCGCGGATCGGGAAGCGGGAAGAGGCCCGGCTGCAGTTCGAGAAGGCCCTCGAGCTCTTTCCGGACAGCGCCGAGGCCCACAGCAACCTGGCTGCCCTGCTCGTCGGTGAAGGTAAGGTTGACGAAGCGATCGGTCACTGCGAAAGAGCCCTAGCGATTGATTCTGAGTATCCCGGGGCGCACGGGAATCTGGCCATTGCTCTCGCGAGGTCAGGGAAGACGGACGAAGCGATTCAGCACTTCGAGAAAGCACTGTCCGCCGACCCGGATTCGGGCGAGCTCCATCTTCAACTCGGCCGTCTACTGGCCGAGAAGCGAAGATTCGACGAAGCCATACCGCACTTGGAAAAGGCCGCGGAAGCTTCGCCAGACTCAGCTCCTCTCCATTACAACCTGGCGCGGATTCTGGCCGCAAAAGGAAGATCCGAGGCGGCAATCGCCCATTTGGAGAAGGTCGTGGAAATTGCCCCGGAGTTTGCGCAGGCGCGCTACGATCTCGCAAACGCGCTGGACGCCTCATCGACGGGATATGCGGAGGCGGGTCGATTCCCCGAGGCCGTGAAGGCGGCGCGCCGCGCAGCTGAGTTGGCAAGGCAGCTGAACAACCGGGCGCTGGCAGCGGTTTTGGAAGCGAGGATTGCTCGTTACGAGGCGGGAAGGAAGTAGCTTTCCTTTCTTCAAACCACAGAGACTCAGAGGACACAGGGAAAAACAGGGGCAAAGGGGCAGAGGGGGAAAGGGGCAAAGGGAATGAGGGAAAACGCCGCTCTCATTCCCTTTGCCCCTTTCCCCCTGTTTTTCTCTGTGTCCTCTGTGTCTCTGTGGTTAAAGAAGCCGCTAGTTCCGCTGTTCCTCTTCGTCAGACTCGGCGAGCAGATCGCCGAGCCTGTCCAGGCGTCGTTCCCAAGTCGAACGGCGATCGTCGATCCATTGTTTGAGGGCCGAAAACCCTGCCGAGTCGAGCCGGCAAGTCCGTACCCTTCCCAACTTCTCGGTGTGCACCAGCCCGCTTTCCTCGAGCACTTGGAGGTGCTGAATGACCGCCGTCAGTGTGATCTGGAGCGGCGTTGCCAACCGAGAGACTGAAAGCGGTCCTTCGCTGAGCTTCTCGACTATCGCGCGGCGGGTGGGATCCCCGAGAGCGTAGAACACTCGGTCGATATCGCCTTTAGGGCTTGGCACTAGTCGTCACCTTTCGTCCATCGTCGACTGTTGACGTTTCCAGCTCTCTGGCCAATTGATCGAATAGTGTCCGCCAACCCGCTTCGCGCATCTCCGGACCGTCGGAACCCTCAAAAAACGCTCCATAATGGGTGCAGATCAAATCCGTTCCCTTGTCCGTCGGCAAAAGCTCGATTGTGACCATCGAGGCCGAGATGCGCTTATCTCCAAGGCTCATCCGGGAAGCCATCACGATCCGCCGGTTGGGGACAATGTCCTCGTAACTTCCTTCGTTAATCAGCGCAACGCCCGGAAACGGAGTGCCTTCCTTGAACCGATAGCGGACACGCTCGGCGCCTCCGACGCGAAAATCCATCTCAAACTCCTCAATTTCGTGATGGTGACCTTCCGCGAACCAACGGCGCTTTTGTGCCGGGTCCGCAAACGCGGCAAACACGCGTTCAGGCGATTTGGGATAGCTGCGCTCTATGACAAACGTGCTGTGAGTAACGGATTGCTCTTCCATGGTTGGTTTCCTTTCAATACTGAAGTGTTGACTTCAGTATTGCAACCGAAGGTGGGATTGTCAAGTGACGGCTTCAGTATTATGGAAACGGGTTCTTCCGGCTCTGTCGGAGTCGGTATCGCACAGGAGTACGAGCAATTCACCGCTCCATATCTGAGAGGAGTTGTGTGCTAAAATTCCGCGCCCATGGAAAGTCTTCTTGCCGGGGCATTGAAACTCAAGTACCAGCCGGTCGCGATCCTTTGGACTGATCACCTTCCCGAGAACGCGCTTCAGTTTGGGGAAGGCAGGTGGGGCTGCGTCATGGCGGTCTTCGGGACGGTCGCTGAACGCGGGCGCGTGGCCGCCTTCAGTAAAGAGACATTCGGGTGCTGGGGTGGTGGTGTTGGTTTAGGTTTTGGAAATGCCTATATCGGCTTTCCGGGCGGGGTGAGCTCTTTTTGCAGGTTTTTATCCGACGGAAACGAGAAGTCGCAGGCTGGGAAGGCGGTCGCCGATCAGTGTGCCTCCTGGATGAGGGGCGAGTTGCGTGAGCACTTTCTTCATGGCGAGCGCTACCGGAAGACTCCGGAGCTCGTGAAGCATTGGGTCCATAGCAGTTTGCCGATCATGGACGTCCCAGCCCGGTACGTGGTTTTCAAGCAGTTGCAGCAGGTCGGGAATGGCGAAAAGCCGGCGGCGATAGTTTTCCTCGCCGATTCCGACCAGATGTCGGCCCTCGTTGTTATGGCCAACTATGGCCGCCCCGATAGCGAGAATGCGATCATCCCGCATGCCGCAGGGTGCCAGTCTATCGGGATCTTTACCTACCGTGAGGGGCGGTCTCCTAATCCGCGGGCCGTTGTCGGGCTGAATGACATCTCCGCTCGCCGGCAGCTCCGGCGCCTTGGCAAGGATCTGGTCACCGTCTCTGTACCCTTTGCTCTGTACCAGGAAATGGAATCGAACGTTCCTGGGAGCTTCCTTGAGACGGACCAGTGGAAGTCGCTGCTGGGGGAAGGAAAGGATGAAGGATGAAGGATGAAGAAAGGCCCTGGGTTCAATATCTCGTCTTGCCATGTTGCTGATTCATCCTTCAGGGTTGCTGTTCTTCATCCTTCATCCTTCATCCTTCATCCTTTTCTTCGGCCCTCGCCTTACTTCTCACCCTTCTACTACAATAGCCCCAACGGAGACTGCTTATGGATGTGACGCTCACGTTCAAAGTCAACGGTGTCGAGAGGACTGTGACCACGGATCCGGAGCGCAAGCTTCTCGACGTGCTTCGGGAAGACCTGCACTTGACCGGCACCAAGTATGGTTGCGGTGAGGGGCGCTGTGGGGCCTGCGTGGTCCTCATCGACGGCCGGCGAGCCTTTTCCTGCAGGGTTCCGGTCAGCGCCGCTGCTAAGAGATCGATCACCACGATCGAAGGTCTGGCGCGCAACGGGGTGCTGCACCCGGTTCAGCAGGCGTTCCTCGAAGAGGGCGCCATGCAGTGCGGTTATTGCACTCCCGGCATGGTCCTCTCAGCTGTTGCGTTGCTTCGAGAGAAGCCGAATCCCACGGACGAGGAAATTGTCGCCGGGATGAACGGAAACGTCTGCCGCTGCAACGGTTACGTCAAAATCACCAATGCGGTCCGTCGGGCTGCGAAGGCGGGGAGGTAAAAGCCATGGAGAACAACGCTTCAACTCCGCTCTTTCAGACTGAAGACTCTTCGCTCAGCCGGCGCGGCTTTCTGCAGGTACTCGGCTCGGGAATACTGATCACAGTCACCGATCGGCTCGCGTCTGCCCAGGGATTCGCGGGAACGGCCGATCCTCGCGTCGTTGCCCGTGTCCACCTGAACGAGGACGGCACGATCACAGCACTCAGCGGCAAGGTTGAGGAAGGCCAGGGGCCGAGAACCGAGTTGTCCCAGGCTGCAGCCGAAGAGTTGCGAGTTTCGATCGACCGAATCCGCCTGATCATGGCGGACACGGATCTAGTCCCGGACGACGGCATTACCGCCGGCAGCCGCACAACACCGGCCAATGTCCCACCCATGCGTCAGGCGGCGGCTACGGCGCGTGAGCTATTAACGGAATATGCTGCTCGCCAATGGCAGGCCGACCCGAAAAAGCTTGAAGTAAATGGCGGCGTGATCACGAACAAGTCGACGGGCCAGTTGATGACGTACGCCGATCTGGCGAAGTCGAAAGAGGTTGTAGCGGCGTTTGCGGGGAACATCCGGCCGGACGTCGCCGTGACGGCCCTCAGCGAGTGGAAGGTGCTCGGACAGTCGGTGCCCAAGCCGACTGCTCAGGACCTGGTGACCGGCCGGCACCAGTTTCCCTCTGACATCACTCGACCGAACATGCTTTACGGAAAGGTGCTGCGCGCGCCATCCTACGGCGCCACGCTCGAATCCATTGATCTCTCGGCAGCCCAGGCGATGAAAGACGTGGTCGTTGTGCGCGAGGGTGGGTTTGTCGGATTTGCCGCCCCGACGTCACATCGCGCCGCTCAAGCGCTGGAGGCAGTTGCGAAGACGGCGGCCTGGAAGACCAACCCGCGGGCCGTGACGAACCGGAATCTCCACGCGTATCTCAAGGAGCATGTCGATGACAGCCGGGCGCGTCCAAACGCCACCGGGTCAATCGAGAAGGGACTTGCCGCCGCCAGTAAGACGGTGAACGCCAGTTACACGCTGGCCTACATCCAGCACGCGCCAATGGAGCCGCGGGCGGCAGTAGCGGAATGGGGCGCCGACGGGAAAGTGACTGTCTGGGCGGGTTGTGACGGGCCCTTCCGAGCCAGGCGCGACGTGGCGGAAGCCTGCGGGGTTCCGGCCGAGCGCGTCCGGGTCATCATTCCCGACATGGGTGGAGGATTCGGCGGCAAGCACAGCGCGGAAGCGGCGGTTGAAGCGGCCCGAATGGCGAAGGCCGCCGGGCGCCCGGTCTGGGTCCGCTGGACCCGCAACGAGGAATTCACCTGGGCTTATTGCCGACCGGCTGCGGTCATCGAATGCAAGGCGGGACTGGATGCGAACCATTCCCTGGTCGCATGGGATTTCACGAATATCAACGCCGGGGGGGCGGGTATCGGAACACCTTACGAGGTGCCCAATACGCGCATCGTCTCGGTCGGTTCGGATTCACCCGTGCCCCAAGGTTCCTATCGGGTTCTTGCGGCAACAGGCAACAACTTTGCGCGTGAGTGTTTCATGGATGAAATGGCCGCTGCGTCGGGCCTTGACCCGCTCAGGTTCAGGCTTAACCATCTGCAGAATCCTCGGTTGCGCGCAGTTCTGCAGGAGGCGGCGGAGCGCTTTGGCTGGTCCGCCCGAGTGAAAAAAGTGACGCCGGAGCTCGGAGTAGGGCTGGCTTGCGGGACCGAGAAGAACTCGGTGGTCGCTACCTGCGTTGAGGTCGGGATCGACCGGAAGGCAGGCGAAATCCGCGTCCGTGAAATCTGCCAGGTCTTTGAGTGCGGCCCGATCCTGAACCCGGCCGGGCTGCTTTCCCAGGTCCAGGGATGCATCATGATGGGACTGGGCGGTGCGCTGTTCGAAGAGATCCAATTCGAGGATGGCAAGATTCTGAACGGGAGTTTTACTGCCTACCGGGTGCCGCGGTTCAGGGACGTCCCGAAGATCAACGTGCACTTGATGAATAAGACGGACATCCCGTCCGCAGGCGGAGGCGAAACCCCGATCATCGGCATAGCGCCTGCTATCGGCAACGCGGTGTTCGCAGCCACCGGCACACGCCTGCGGTCGATGCCGCTGCGCCTGCGCCAGGGTGGGACGACGGATTAAAGCGCTTTCGGCTTATCCAAAAACAGAGCCGTGAGCGCAGCGTTTTTCAGCGGAGCGACCCGGCCCGTGCCTGCTGGGGACTACGGGCCGGGTCGCTCCGCTGAAAAACGCTGCGCTCACGGCTCTGTAAAGGCTTTAATCCTGCCGGGACGGCGTCACGCCTTTCTTGAGCAGGATGTTGCCGTATTTGGCCGTTTCGCCGGTCATCACGACGGCAAAAACCCCTTTGGTCCGGTCGTAGAAGTCCGTGCGGCCGATGCGGGCGATCTTCGGCGTCTGGGGCGCGTGGCGGTCGATCGCTGCCCGATACTCCCGCTCGACCGCCGGGTCGAGCTGATCTCCGGGAACGGCCGCCATCATCACTACCGGCGCGTCGACATAGCTGTCCAACTCGAAGAGCGGCAAGATCGCATCCAGCAGAGGAGCGATCCTGAGTCCGTCAGCCCGAATGACCCGTTTTCCGTAAGTCTCGCCCGGGAAGTGAGCGTCGGCGAGGATAATTTCATCCCCGTGCCCCATGCGGCAGAGAGTGGCAAGCAGTTCGGGGCTCAGCAGCGGCGAAATCCGTTTCAGCATATGGACTCCTTCCTGATCACAAAGCCTATATGGTAAGCGCCGAGCTGACAGGGCCGCAAGCGCCGTACGCTTTTGATCGGACGGATCCGACCGATCGGTCGGATCCGCCGGATCGATCACCGGCTCTTCAATGCCCACACCAACGAAACCGGCACGGCTGCGGCGACGGCGGCCAACGCCATCTTGCGGCCCAGGCTCGCCGGCTGTTTCCAGCCGCCGCTAATGGTATCGGGCTCCTTTGGGTGGTACAGATTTCCGTCCGTGCGGGGTACACGCGTTTCACTGAATTGCTGGCTCTCGGCGATCCCAGAGGCGATCCGATCGTGCAAGGCGGGCGACAGCGTCCGATTGAAGGCGGTCAAGCGGCCCATGCTGCCCACATAGACTTCTCGCTGCGGTTTTTCCACACAGCCGACGATCGCCTCCGCAACGTCTTCCGGATCGTAGATCGGCTTGATCGGCTGCGCTTCCTGGCCCGTGTAGTTAGCGGCGTGCTGGAACAGGGGTGTGTCAATCGATGCGGGCATGACCGTACAGACCTGGACGTCGGTTTTGTCCAGCATGATTTCCTGACGAAGGCAGTCCGCAAACCCGATCAAGGCGTGCTTGCTCGCGACATAAGCGCTCATGTAGGCGATGCCAGCTTTCCCAACCATCGACGCCACGTCGATAAGGACACCGCGGCCCTGCCGCCGAAATTGCGGTAGAACCGCGCGAGCACCGTACATGTAGCCAAACACATTCGTCTCAAATACTCTTCTCATGGCATGTGACGGAACTTCGTCCACGCGCCCGTACAGCATCACACCGGCGTTGTTCACCCACACATCGACCCGTCCAAATTCGGTCACACCTCGGCGGCAGAGCTCCGTCACCTGGCTTTCATCCGTCACGTCGGTCGCTACCGCTATCGTCCGAGCGCCTAGTTCGCGACACTCCTGAGCGAGTTGACTGAGCGATTCTTCCCGGCGTCCGGCAAGAACCAGGTGCGCCCCGTGCTCGGCGAAGCGGAGTGCAGTCGCCTTCCCGATCCCGCTCGACGCTCCAGTGATAACGACTACGAGGTCAGAGAGATGATGAGACATGTCCATCCTCCTTTTCCCAATTGTCCCATCCCGCTTAAGACAAGTCAGGCGAGGGGCTCGGACCAGTTGCAGTTAACTTGGCCTCCAGATTATTCTCGAAAAAGATGAGAGGAAACATGATCGGTCCGAAACTGCGTGCATGGTGGTCTCATAAACAGGGGCTTGACGGCCGCCTGGCCGGAAAATCGGCAGCCGAGGTGCTCGAGGAGACGGGCTGGGCCCGCTCGGTCGGTGGGGTCAACCCGTATCTGACGCTTTTTGCCAGGGCCGGTATAGACCGCGAGTCAGCAGACCAGGCGGTAGGCGGGCTGGAGATTCATGAGCTGCCTGCGGCACGCGGTTGCACGTACGTGGTTCCTGCCTCGGACTTTGCCCTCGCCCTGCAAGTAGGGCAGGGTTTTGGCACCGAGGCTGAGATGAGGACCGCGCGAAAACTGGGGGTGACGGACGAGGAGGTCCAGACGCTGGGCGAAACAGTCCTGGGTGCCCTTGAGCAGGGTCCGCTGGATCCGGATCAGCTGCGCGAATCCGCCGGGAACCACGTCCGGAGTCTCGGCGCAGAAGGAAAGAAGAAAGGGCTGACCACAACCCTTCCTCTCGCCCTTGGTCAGTTGCAGTCGTCGGGCGACATCCGACGAATATCGGTCAATGGAAGGCTGGATCAACAACGTTATCGGTACACCGCCTGGCAGCCGAATCCTCTCGCCGCCTCCGACCTGTCCGCTGAAGAGGCTTACACGGAGTTGGCACGCCGTTTCTTCCGCTGGATCGGGCCGGCGACTGTCGCGGAGTTCCACTGGTTCTCTGGTCTGGGCGCGAAAGCGGCGAAGGCCGCTGTCGACCCCCTCCAACTTCAGGCAGTCAGCGAGGACGGGGCCTACCTCATGTTTCCTGACGATTACGAAGCTTTCCAGGCCTATCAGCCCGCGCGCGAAACGCACTACGTGCTGGTCAGCAGCATTGACGGCATCATGCATCTGAGGCGGAACCTAAAAGGTTTGCTTGCACCGGAGGACTTGAACCGCCTGGTGTTTGCAGAGAAGGGACTGACCGAGCTCGGCGGCTTGACTGACCTGACGAGCCACGCGATCCTCGACGGCGACCGCCTGGTCGGGCTCTGGGAGTACGACCCGGTGAGCGAAGCCATCGCCTGGACCTCGTTCATTCCCAAGAATGCCGACCTCCAGGCGGCGGTCAAGAAGACCGGGGCTTTTGTGCGGGAGCAGCTCGGAGACGCCCGGTCGTTCAGCCTCGACAGCCCCAAGTCCCGCGCCCCGCGGATCGCAGAGCTCAGGAAGATGTGGAAGGAGGGGTGAACTTTCTTTTTTTCGTGCTCGTCTCCTGGAGTCGCGTAATCGAATCCAGGAGCACGAGCACGAAAAACGCCTCAAAACAGCCGCCACAGCTGCGCGACCAGGAAGCAGGTCAGGATGCCGAGGGCAATGGGCATCAAGCTGGCCACTGTTGTCCACTTGGCGCTTCGGGTCTCCTTGTAAATCGTGTAGATCGTGGTTGAACAGGGATTGTGCAGCAGACTGAAGATCATCAGGTTTAGACCGGTCAGCACCGTCCAACCGCCGGTCCTGAGCACTTGCGCCGTCGCGTCAATCGAATCCAGCTCGAACATGACGCCTGTGCCGGACCCGACGCCGGCCAGCTTCGCATTCAGGACGGTCAGCATCAGCACCGTGGGGATCACGATTTCATTGGCCGGTATCGCAATGATGTAGGCCAGCAGAATCACGCCATTCAAACCGATGAACAGCCCAACCGGATCAAACCAGCGAATCAGGTGCTCGGCAATGCTCAGGTTAGCGATGTTGATATTCGACACGAGCCAAATCACCGCTCCCGCCGGCACCGCAAAGACCACCGCCCGCCACAGCACGATAAGCGTACGATCGATCAACGAGGTGTAAATCGTCTGCAAAATGCGCGGAGGCCGGTACGGGGGAAGCTCGAGGCTGAACGCCGACGCCTCCCCGCGAAGCCACGTTCGCGACAACACCCACGAAACGAGAAAGGTAAACCCGATCCCCATCAAGACAATACCGACCACCGCCGCGGCGGAAAGGAGCCCGGCCCAGTGCGGGGCCGCCAGAGAACCGATGAAAATGCTGGCAATCAGGATCTGAGTCGGCCACCGGCCATTACAGATCGCAAAATTGTTCGTGAGAATGGCGATCAGACGCTCTCGCGGACTGTCGATCACGCGAGCTGACACCACGCCGGCGGCGTTGCAGCCGTAACCCATGCTCATCGTCAGCGCCTGCTTGCCGTGCGCTCCTGCTTTCTTGAAGAAGCGGTCCAGGTTGAAGGCCACGCGCGGCAGGTAGCCGAAATCCTCCGCTAGCGTGAAGAGCGGGAAGAAAATGGCCATCGGCGGAAGCATGACGCTGACAACCCATGCCGCCGCGAGATACATCCCGTCAATCAGCAGGCCCGACAGCCACCAGGGAAACTGCACCGACGCGGCAAGCGACTTCAGCCCCGGGTAGACGGTGTCGAGGAGAAACGATGCGAGCAGCGCCGAGGGCACGTTCGCGCCGGCGATCGTCAGCCACATCACGATGGCCAGCAAGCCTAGCATGATCGGAAAACCGGCCCAGCGACTTGTGACAATGCTATCAATCGTCCGGTCCAGGTCGAACTTTGGCTGCTCGCCGCTCCGCGTCACCGTCTTGTCGGCGATCCGGGCGGCTTCCGTGTAGAGAGCCTCCATGAGTGCATCGTGGACGCTGGCTCCAACCTGCCAGCGAAGCGTGGAGGCGGTATTGAGAATCTCTTGGGCGTTCGATGCGCTACTCATACAGCCTCCTGGATGACGTTCAGTGAGGAAGAACGATCGCCTGGCGTACTCTGCCCGGCCGCCAGCGACCCAAGCTCTCCGGTCTGAACCGCTTCAACAATCCGCATGTCGCCCTCGAGGAGCCGGAGCGCCACCCAGCGGGCGTTCGGCAGATTCGGGTAAACTGCCCGCAGTTGGCTGGTTAATTGTTCGATGGCTCGCTTCAGGGCGGGTGGTTCACTCTTGATCCGGTACGGACGGCAGACAACCTTGCCGGTCGCCACTTCTGCAATAGCGGCCAGTAGAGCAGGTATGCCTTCGCCCTGGCGAGCGGCCGTTGCAACTACCGGAATTCCCAGTTCACGAGCCAGCGAGCGGTCATCGACCTGCAGCCCGCGGCGCCTCGCTTCATCCACCAGGTTCAGACAGAGGACGACGCGGTCCGTAATTTCGAGGACTTGGAGAGCCAGGTTCAGATTGCGTTCGAGCCGGGTCGCATCAACCACGATGACTGTAACGTCAGGCTGCCCAAAGAGCAGGAAGTTGCGCGCTATCTCTTCGTCCTGGCTGGTGGACAGCAATGAGTAGGTGCCGGGTAAGTCAACCATCTTGTAGCGTTTTCCTTCGAAGGAGAACGCTCCCTCGGCACGTCCCACCGTCTTGCCGGGCCAGTTGCCGGTGTGTTGCCGCAGCCCGGTCAGGCTATTGAAAACTGTGCTCTTGCCGGTGTTCGGGTTGCCGGCGAGCCCCACGACATAATCGTAGTTTGCCATGTCGACGCCGAGCTTCGTGAGATTCGCGACCCGGTGAGCCGGGCAAGTCGCGCAGGGGGAATTTTGATCAGGCTTACTCATTAAGCTGCCTCCTGGACTTCCCTGGAGATGTAGATCCACCGTGACTGTTCTTCGCGCAGTGCGATGAGTGCGCCGCGGACCCGATAAGCTGTCGGATCTCCACCCGGACTCCTCATGACCGCCTCAATGACGGTACCCGGCAAAATGCCGAGGTCCATGAGTCGGCGCCTTTCGTGTTTGCGGCAAGTCATCGAGATCGCCTGGACGACTGCTTTTTCTCCCGGACGCAGGGTTGTCAGCGGCTCCCCCTGATCCTCCTCGCCCGGCTCTCCAGCGCTCGGATGAACAGACAGGAGGCGGGCCACCGGGGGTGAGAGAACCTGCTCGCCATCCCTGATCCAAACTCGGAGACGCTGTTCGGACGATTCCAACAACTGGACCTCCATCCCCGGCCGTATGCCGGCGGCGACCAGCTGCCTGTACAGAGGCTCGGGCTCATCCTCCACATGTACGACGACGGCCCAATCGCCGGGCCGAAGCTCGGTCAACGGCCGGCCGCTGTGCGGCGGCAGTTCGCCCGAAGCGGTGGGGATTGGGTCACCGTGCGGGTCGTAGGCCGGATTGCCTAGGCCGGCGGCTAACAGGTCGACCTGCTGGTCCGTCAGGCTGTGCTCCCGGCGATGTGCTTCCCGATGCCAGTTCGCCTCGTGCAGCCCGGTTTCGTCGGCCAGGTAGCGCTCCCACACGCGGTGCGCCCTCACCACCCTCACCGCGTAATCGCGGCCGGCTTCGGTAAGGTGCAGGGCGTTGTTCTGGAGAGTAAGCAGTTTCTGGGCTTCGAGCGTTTCGATCAGGCGTTGGGCTTTCCCGGCAGAAGTCTCAAGCGTCTGGGCAAGTCCGTCGCGGTCGGCATCTCGGCGCTCGTACTCGCAGTTGTGGAGATACTTGAGCGCATCTTCAATCCAGATACGCTTGGACAGGAGCCGAAGCCTTCCCCACTTCTCGACCCATCCGCTGGGACGGATGAGCCACCAGGTGAGAAAAGCCAAGATCGCTGTTACCAGGAATGTTATGACTGGAATCATGGCAAACCTCAGATGAGGGATGAAGGATGAAGAGGAAACAAAGCTTTGTGCTTGCTTGTTGTCTTCTCTTCATCCTTCATCCTTCATCTCTTGCGAACATAAATACTGTGTGCGGCCTCCGAACCCAAGTGAACCCGTTTCCTGGTGCCGGCGGGCTTTAGCACCAGCGGGCCTCCAAACGGAGCTTTTTCCAAGAGGGTCACGCGCCCGCCAGGGCGCAGACCTTCGCCTTCCAGGTAGTCGAACAGCCCAGCTCTGCCGTTTGTAATCCGAACAATCTCATATTCGCCTTCGGGGGCATCGGTCAGGCAGGCGCCTTCTTCCACGGCGCGCCGGCCTTCCTCGTCCGGAATCGCTTCTCCGTGAGGATCGCGGACTGGGTGGTTCAGCAACGCGTCGACCCGCTCGATAAAGAGATCTGAAACGACATGCTCGAGTTTTTCGGCCTCCTCGTGCACTTGCTCCCAACCGTAACCTAAAACGTCGTGAAGAAACAGTTCGACCAGACGGTGGCGCCGCAGGATCTTCAGCGCTGTCTTTCGTCCCTTTTCAGTCAGCGTCGCCCCGTAGTAGGGGCGATGTTCAAGCAGTCCCGCCTTGTGGAGCTTACGGAGCATGTCGGTGACGCTCGAATCGGCGACCGCGAGCGTGCGGGCCACATCGGACGTGCTAACCCGTTCCTGGCTCTCCTCGATCCGCAGCAGAGCTTTCAAGTAATCTTCGACGGTGCTCGTAATCATGATCCCATCCGCCTCCCCTATTTTAGACTACTCTAAATATTTATATGAGTCAAATCTAAATCGGTGGAAAGTGGCTTGTCTACTGCCCGGGGAATCGCTATTCTTGCCCCGGTCACGCTATCTAGAGGAGAGAACCATGGGCGAAAAAGCCAGGCAAGCGCTGGAGTGCTTTAAGAACGGCTATTTCTGTTCGCAGGCAGTGCTGCTCGCATTCTGCGACGAGTTGAGTATGGACCGCCAAACGGCCTTAAAGGTGGCGAGCGGTTTTGGAGGCGGTATGGGCCGGATGGGCGAGGTCTGCGGCGCGGTGACCGGAGCCTTCATGGTCCTTGGACTTGAAGCGTGGCACGCCGATTTGCCCAGCATCGAGGAGAAGAATAAGGTCGTCGCACGCATTCGCGAATTCACGGACACGTTCAAGCAACGTCACGGCTCGATCCTCTGCAAAGACCTGCTTGGCTGCGTGATCGGTACGACGGAGGGTTATAAACAAGCGACCGACAAAGGTCTGTTCGTCTCCGTCTGCCGCCCGGTGGTGGAAGAGGTGGGAGAGCTTCTAGAGGGCATGCTGGAAGGGGGGAACGCTGATCCTGGGAGCGCAGGCATCTTGATGAAGGATGAAGGATGAAGGATGAAGGATGAAGGATGAAGGACGAAGGATGAAGGATGAAGGATGAAGGATGAAGGATGAAGGATGAAGAAAAGCTTCGATCTCACATCCGCCTTTGTTTTTCTTCATCCTTCATCCTTCATCCTTCATCCTTCGTCAAGGT
>Ga0105092_10000141_pt1 | contig 33968 bp, 22 predicted proteins | sample PPLLak2March2015_FD_87021 | JGI IMG/M metagenome (GOLD analysis project Ga0105092, IMG submission 87021) | Freshwater sediment microbial communities from Prairie Pothole Lake near Jamestown, North Dakota, USA - PPLs Lake P7 Core (1) Depth... | ecosystem: Environmental > Aquatic > Freshwater >... | reverse complement strand
TGGGAATTGAGATCCATTCAGGCCGGAACCATATCGTCCGGCGGATTTTTGAATATCTTGGGTATGAAGTTATAAAGCTCGACCGTGTTTATTTTGCCGGTCTCACCAAGAAAAATCTCCATCGGGGTGAATGGCGTTTTCTGTCGGAAAAAGAGGTGAATATGCTGAAAATGAATGCCTTTAAATAAGGTCAGATTTTTATTCCCATGAACAGGACATCATCCACCTGTTCAAAGTTTTCCATCCACTGGGTAAACGCGTCCTTGACATGGGCAAATTGCTCATCCATTGGTTTCTGGTGAATTTCGAGTAGCAGGTTTTTTAACCTCACCATTTTGAATTTTTTACCCAAGGGTCCGCCGAACTGATCCGAATATCCATCGGAGAACATGTATATTGTATCTCCTTTGCTGAGCTGTATGCCTTCGTCCTCAAACACATTTTCCTCGCGTTCGTAATGTCCGCCCACGGAGTTGCGGCTCCCCTTGATAAATACCTCTTCGCCGTTACGGTAAATGATCATGGGCCGCATGGCTGAAGCATACCGCACATAATGTGTTTTCAGGTCAATCTCACAAACGATAATGTCCATGCCATCACCCGGATTTGAACCATCTTCAAGATTCTGGTTCAGGGTATTCCGTAGCTCGCAATCCAGCACTTTCAGAATGGCAGAGGGTGAATTACCACTTTCACGGGTGCAGATGTCCTTGATCAGCGTTGAACCGATCATTGACATAAAAGCCCCGGGAACACCATGGCCGGTAGAATCCGCACAAACCACCACAAACTTGTTGTCGTTTACCTGGTCGAACCAGTAAAAATCCCCGCTCACAATATCCCGTGGATTATAAAATACAAAATAACCCGAGAAATATTGCTGAAGCCGTCTTAAAGGAGGCAGCATGCTGTTCTGAATACGCTTGGCATAATTGATGCTGTCGGTGATGTCACGGTTCTTGATCTCGATCACTTCTTTTTGCTCTACAACTTCCTTTGTCCTGGCCGCAAGTTCGGTTTCGAGATACACCTGCATCTGTTTCTGTTTTCGCTCCCTTATTTTTATATACAAAACCACCGCCAGGAAGAGGGTTAAAAAGGAGAATGCCATAAACCACCATGTCTTCCAAAAGGGCGGTTTAATCCTGATCGATACCTTTAACGGTGCTTCCTGCATAAGTCCGTCACTATTATAAGCCCTCAGCAGAAAAACATATTCACCATCATCCACACGGGGATAGGAGGCAGAAGACAGGTCTGACACATCCGACCATCCCAGGTCATTTCCTTCAAGCTTATACTGGTATCTCACCGATTCAGGATCGCGGTAATTCAGCCCTATGAAATCGATCCTGAGCCTGTATGCCTTGTAGGGTAGCACAACAGGTTGTTCAGGATCATAAGGTTTATCCGAAATCAGGAGCTTGGTTATATTTGTAAATGGCGGCAGTTTCCGTTTGCTTTCTTTCGCGGAGTTATAGATAATGATCCCTTTTGTGGTTCCGAAATAAATTATGCCGGAGTTGTCCCTGAAAACAGCATTCGGGTTGCAGTCCCCCTGCATGCCCATTTTCATGTCATATTTACTGATCCTCAGGTTGGCCGTGTTGATGCGGCTGATTCCTGTCCGGTGACCCACCCAGATATTCTGGTCACTGCCTGCAATACTGTAACAATAGTCTGCTTTGAGGCCAAGGTCCATGGTAAAGTGATATACTGAATCACTGTTGAACCTGTATACACCATTTCCGTATGTAGCAGCCCATATATAACCCTTTTCATCTTCCGTGATTGATTTGAATTCAATCTCAGGTTCACCGGCAGGCAGTACATTGGAAACGATGACGCTGTCCCCCCCACCCTTCAGCTCATATATACCGTCAGTTCTTGTCGCGAATAACAACCTTTTGTTCCTGTCCAGGAACACACATTCAATATTGTTATGCGGCAGGCCCTCCGATGTCGTAAAATGGCCGGCAGTTTGCATATCATTATTAAACCTGAAAATGCCATCTTTCGTTCCAAGGTAAAAATCGTCAGTGCCCACAGTAATGGAGTTCACCCAATTGCCCAGTGAATTGGCATCATAGCTGATTTTTTCAATGGAGGAATTCCGGGTATTAAATGCGTATAAACCGTTTCTCTCCGTACCCACCAGCAGAATCCGGTCTGCGAGTGCCAGGGCAGAAATACGGTCATCCGGGATACCGGCAATCTTTTTGACGGGCTGGCCGGTTCCGTTCCTGGTTGTAAACAGCCCTTCGGTACCGCCCAGGTACATAATTCCCTCCGTGGTAACCGCAACCGACTGGATATTGTTATCCAGGCCCTGACTGTCATAGTTGTCGAACGCAAAAGCCTGTAAAGTGAGCAGACTGATCCCCTCGCCATAATTGGCGATCCATATGTTGCCTTCGAGGTCTTCAAATACTTTTTTAATAGAATTTCCGGGTAACCCGTTTTCTTTGTTAAAATGGATCACCTGCAAAAAATCACCCTTACCGTCAGGCTGACCCAGCCTGAATACACCATTTAGTATAGTACTGACCCACAGGTGATTTTCCGAATCTTCAAAAACCGATTGAACCTTTTCATTCCCAATGCCGAGATCATCACCGGTTTTGTCAATCGAATACCTGTCTCCCGAAATGCTGAGCCGGTATACTCCCTGGTCTTCACTGGCAATCCAGAAAGCTTTGCCATCCAGGGTTTGCTTTATATCCTGTATTTTGATGAAATCGAGTTCCTGAATATTCAACTGTAACCCGGCCTTTTTACTGGCCCGGTCCAGGTTATACCATGACAATCCGTCGGGTGTTCCGATTAACAGGAGATTTTCCCTGGCCAGCATAGCAGTGCACATGGTTCCATCGGTTCCGGTTAATTTCAATGCCTTTCCGGAAGTTCGGTTCAATAAGATCAACCCGTCATTTAATGTACCCACCACCAGGTTTTCAGCATCATATTCCCCGAATCCGGTAATGGAACTATTGATGTTAATACCCGGGTCTATGATCGTGAAACGTCCATTCTGATACCTGGAAATGCTGCCGCTGTAATATCCGAACCACAGGTTCCCCTCACTGTCTTTATAACTGATCCCGGCTACGTCACGGGCCAGTGAATCCTGTTTTATGTCCGTGTCGAATTCAAATCCATTAAACCGGCAAAGGCCGTTTCCGGTCCCGATCCAGATATAACCCCTGGAATCCTGGTTAATTGTATATACGAAAGGATGAGATATGCCCTGTACAAAATTCCTGATCCTGTATTCCTGTGAAAACAAATTTCCGATGAACAGAAAAGACAATAATATCGATATCAGGGGATTGGTAATTCTTTGCATAACGGTAACCTTTACTTCTTCACTTTCTCGGAGGCAATTCCAAATTTATATTTTGGCACACCGCCGATCGGGATTACAAAGAATGGCAATAATTCGCCGTATTGGTTGCGCACATTGACCACAACATTGTTGTTCCTAACTATCGGATTTTTTCGTTTATGAAATTGTATATCCAGTGATGTGTTTTTCTCCTCATCAAATATCTTGAACTCATCTTCAACCCAGTTATCCTGGGATGAGACCTTGCTGAGCTGACCCTTCCTGGCCACGGATACCGTACGGATCAAGCCATCATCGTCCCAGTCAAAATTTGACAGCTTAACGGACAGTGTCCTGTCATCCACAAAGGGGTAAATGTGTGATACCTCTACCGGATTATCATACATCCTGAATGTGTATTCATAGGCAAATGCATTGGCTCCTTCGATAGATTTGTTTTCGTCGGGACTGGTGGTCAGGTAATACCTGTAAAGGTTACCATCGTCGCCTGAAATGCCGTCACAGATCACCTTAAAAATATAGCCATCCCATTTAGGGTAGAACTCCCCTTCGGTGGGATTGAAAGGTCCGAATGTGTACCACTTATTATCGTATGCAGGCTGATCTCCGAATGTTTTTGATGCCAGCAGGTTGCCGCTCTTATAATTGCCGACTGGCTGTGTTTCAGTGGCATCCTTACCGCTGTAACATTCCTTCCCTCCATAGATCGAATAAGTCATTCTGGAATCGTACACACCGTCAAGTTCATCAGTTCCTCCGCCAATGTCGGGATCATAGACCCGGATGTAAAGAGGCTGACTGAAGGTTTTTGGCACAAGAAAAAAGAATGACTGTGAATAGTCATCATCACCCCATGATGTACCTGCCTTTGGGCCAAAGGTTATCAGGTAGGGTATATTTTCATCTCCTGCAGGCACGGGTTGTGCCTTAAGCCCCGTAATCATTCCAATTGCAAAAAATATGGATAGAAGATGCTTCATGGTTAATTTCCTGTATCTTTTTTGATGTGTGTTATATGCTATACGATAAAAAAAACCTTTTGATACATTTTGTTTTCAATTACCCAAAAGATTATTATTCTTCCCGTGGTAATACTATTATACGACGCGTACTGCACACCTTTGCCGGATTCTCACCCGATTCTCCCGGTTCGCCTGTTATACCCAGCTGAAGATCATATACTCCGGGATATTGAAACGTATGCCTGGCTTCCATACCCGATGATCTGTAACCGTCGCCGAAATCCCAATAGTAGCCGTTTATTTTCAGGCTTTTAAAAAATGTCTTATGACCGCTGATTCCCATTTCCTTTCCTGAAATCACCGTATCCGGGGCTGTAATAAAAGGCTGCTCGATATCTTCCACCAGAAAATTATCGCTTGCCTGGTTCAGGGCAACTTCCTTTGTAATTTTATCCACAACATTAAGCTGCACCAGGTATGTCCCCGGACCCGAAAAGCAATGTTCTGCTTTCAATTTACGGATCTTTGTTCCGTCTCCCATGTCCCATTCGTATGCGAATGCCGTGGTATCCAGTTCATTGTTATTTGGCTCATAGAACACATAACAATAATCATTTTCCTCCTGTTGTTTGCAGGCTCCAAAAACCGGCATTGCGGAATGGGCCATAAAAATATCCGCAGATCCCGACCTGTCTGATGCAAAGTAGGCTGTATCCTGCGATGAATTCAATATCAGGCTGTAATCATTTCCGGGGGAGTTATAGGGCTCGCCGAGCGGTAATGGTTTCTGCCATACGCCATCCAGATTAACTGTATAATATATGTCCAGGTCACTTCGCTGCTTGTGTCCCCGGGAAGCAAAATAAAGGCGGCCACTGCCATGCAGGAAAGGGAATACATCATTGGCAGGGGTATTTACATTCTCTCCCAGGTTTTTTGGCTGAGTCCAATTACCATTTTCCCGGCTTGAAACATAAATGTCATATCCTCCATAACCATCCTCCCGGTTTGAACAGAAGAAAAGCATGTTCCCGTCATCCGAAATATAGGGATACCCGGTGTTATAAGCTGGACTATTAAATTTAAAGGGTGTAATGCTGCTCCACTGGCCGTTCATCATTGTGGCGCTGTAAATCCCGAAGGCGGTGTCCTGGCGCTGGCGGTTCCGTTTGCCGGATGAAACGTCAATATTTCGTGTAAAATAAATGGTATTTCCGTTCCGGCTAAAACAGGCCGGGCCTTCATGCAAAAAGGTTGTCAGCTCCCGGGAAAGCAGACCGGGATTGTCATATTTTCCGGGTTTCTTTTGTTCCGACCGGTATAAATTGGTAAACTGGTTGTTGTTCAGGTCAACATTACTGGGCACAACATCTCTTTTCCTGTCGGAACAGAATACAAGGCCGTTTTTGTAAAATGCAGGGGCCATCTCGCGGGATGAAGTATTGAAGGATAGCCGGCTGGTTTCAATATACGACTGCGCATGAAGGAATGTCCCTGTAAGGAATGTCAGAATGACTGAAAGCAGTAATATTCTCCTTGTCGACATCATGGGTTAGAATTCGGTTGGATTTGATGCTTTTACCTGATAGCCAAAATTATATTCCAGGGAAATTTCAAATGAATTACGGTTATAGGCATTCATACCGCCAAGCCCGTAATCATAAGCAATTCCAACCCGGATCTGGTAATTGAGTTTACAATCCAGCAGCATAACGATGGCCTGTGTACTGCGATAGCTTCCGCCGACCCTCAGCTGGTCCTTATACCGGACCATCAGTCCTCCATCAGCCACCACTCCCGCCGACTTATCATACACTGCAAGCACTGAGGGCTGCAGCGACCAGAGGTCAGCAAGTTTCAGCGTCACCCCGCTTGTCAGATACCAGTCGTATTTGTTGAAATCGTGATAAGCGGTTATCTCCCCGGATTCACTGGTCTTATAGCCCATTATCAGGGGGACCGAGATTCCGGCATAGAAATTCTTCAAATAATAATATACCCCCGCGCCGAAGTTTGGCAACAGGTAGCTGCTTGACTTTTCACCAAAAACATTGTCATCGCCACCCAGTTCAAGGTTATCAAATTGACCGGTAGCAAGTCCCGCCTTTAAACCCAATGCCAGTTTTCCCTTTCCAAGGGTCAGACGATGCGCATAATTGACATAAAATCCCGTATACCTTCGCAGGCCTATACTTTCGTTCATGACCAGTAAACCCAGGCCAACGCTGGTTTTCTTAAGTGGTGTATGCACTCCGAATATATTATAGGAGGGCGCACCCTCAAATCCCATCCACTGGCTTTTGTGAGAAAGGCTGACGCTGAGCATTTCCCGGCTGCCGGTGTAGGCAGGGTTTATAGCCAGACCGTTAAATGTGTGATGACTGTATAAAAGTGCCTTTTCCTGTGCTTCCATTCCCAGCCAGGCAACCAGACAAACCGATATGAGGATAAACCTGCGCATCTATCTGAGAATTTCAACAAAAGTTCTGAACTGGAATTCCTTTTCACGTCCGGCCACCCTGATGTCGGCAACATAGAAATAGGTTCCTTCCGGGACTTCAACCCCATTCATGTTTTTCCCGTCCCATGGTCCTTCATCCAGGTAATTATCCGACTCAAAGACAAGAAGTCCGGCTGAATTGTAAATCTTGATTCTTATCCTTTCGGCATTGACCGCTCCAAGGTCAAAATTGTCGTTTTTAGTATCCCCGTTTGGCGTAAATCCTTTTGGAATTGTCAGCGGAGTGATAACGATATCCATCTTGTCGGATACCTCCGGGCAGGAGCCGTTCCGCACAGTCCATTGCAAGGTAGTTGAATTGCCGAGTTCGCCCACGACGGATTCGGGGAGTGTATCATTTTCAAAAATACCGTCTCCCGTAATAACTGTCCATTTACCTGAACCCACAACAGGCGTGATCGCATTCAATTGTGTTGTGTATATGAAATCCAGTACCTGATCGGGTCCCGCATCCGGTGTCCCCGGCTGTTCATAAAAGATCACATGCACCTGGTCGGTATCCGTGCAATGCCAGTTGGTTTCCGCCCAGGTAAAAACATTTGTGCCGTACTGATCCACTGTAACGCTGCTGTGCGGATCAGAAGGATCGCTGAAAACTGCCCCCTGTGCAGACCAGCTGACCACCGAACCTGAAACGCTTTGGGTGGCCTGAAGCATGATTGTATTGCTGCATATCCCGTTATCATTGCCCGCACTGGCAACCGGTATATCATAGACAACTGCCTGTGCCTGTTCGCTGAATCCTGCAGGATCTGCCACACAACCGCTGTCATCCGTGACAGAGATCATCGCATAGGTTTGAGAACCGGCAGGAACAAAGGACATTGAATCAGGGGATACATTTATGCCTGTTTTTACCTGACCTCCGATGTTTACCATAAAAGGTGGGTGAACACCGGTTGTATTGAATTTAACCTGAATTGTTCCCCCTGCGCACAATGTGTCAATGGTATGGATCACATCACCGGCAGGCAACGGATTTATCTTCACTTCCACTGGAAGTGATGTATCGGCGCATTCATGATTCGCAGGCGATGACCATACAACCCTTCTGAAGTACTTAGGGACTGTAAGCGGATTGCTGGTATAGTTTTTGCCATCTTCCTCCGGGATCGCAGGTGCCGGAGTCCAGAGCAAATTGTTGTCACTTTGCTCCCAATAATAAAGATAACTGCCGTTTCCGTTAACCGGATCAGATCCGGTAAGTGACCTGGCTGAATTATAACAGGTATATTGTATCGCGCCGCCTAAAATACTGTTGTTGCCGATGGCGGGATAAACAGTAATGCTGATTGTATCGCTGATGTGTGAACAGATATCGCTGAACGCCTTCCGGGCATACATTGTACTCACAGCCAGAGGTCCCGGTGCATAACTCACCTGATCGTTTGCACCCGGAGCAGGATCCCAACCGGGAGCGCCCTCCCCAAGGTTTATCCATTCGTAGGTGATACCCCCAAGTCCGCCTGACGCAGGCGAAGGAACCAAAGGCAATGGTGTGTTGCTCTCACAGATGGTTTGGCCGGGCAGTGAAAGATCGTTGACGATATAGGGTACCACATCGAGCAGAACTGCGGAAGATGTATCATAACAGGCGTTGTACGTTCCGGATGTAACTATCCGGCTGAATGAAGTATTGGTTTCCACTATCTGATCCGGCAGGTAGTCCTTTCCGTTTGCACCCGGGAGATTCACCCAATTACCCGATGTGCGGATTCTCCATTGATAGGTATAACTGTTATCGCCGCCCAGTGGCTGTGTGCCATTAATGAGCAACGGGATTTCCCCGGCACAATAACGGCTTGCATCGGTCAGGGGCAGGTTATTTGATATGTCCGGTAAAACGTTGATCCTTTTTACTTTCGCTATGGCGGTGGTATCCTTGCAGGCCTGATCATTTCCGGAATATACTATTCTCCGGTAATAGGTTGTATCAGTGAGCGTTCCGGGATTATATCGCATTACGCCGGAGGAAGGGATGGTAGTCCAGCTTCCGCTCAGGGTTTTAAATTGCCACTGGTATGAAAAAATGCCATCACCATTGGCCGGTGTTCCGGCATTTAAGAGACCGGGACCCTGGTTTTCGCAAATTACCGTATCGGGTGTGACAAAATCATTGCCTGTAATCGAAGCCAGCACGGTTATCTTAACCTGATTGCTTATGTTGGAACAATGATCCGTGGAAGCAACCAGGCGCCTGAAATACAATGACTGCTGGAGAGGGCCCGGATTATAGGAATTATTCGTCCCCCCCTGGTCCCAGATACCCTGATCCGTGCTAAACTCCCATTGGTAATTAAAGATACCATTGCCTCCTGATGGGTTGGTTCCGGTGAGCGTCCTGGCAGGAAGGTCATAACAGATAGTATCCGTACCGTAAATGGTATTTCCGGTTATGGCAGGGTAAACATATATTTTCAGGGTACGGCTTGTATCAGAAATGGGTATAAAGGTTTCAGGGTTAATAGAATTGACGATCCTCCTGTAATAGGTGGTCTGCGTTAAGGCAGGCGGCTGTAACGACCTCAGGGATTTTGTGCCTGATGCAGGATTCCAGGTAAGGTTATCGGTGCTTTGTTCCCACTGGAAATCATATATTCCATCGCCTCCTTTGGGCTGGCTTCCCGTAAGGGGACTGGGCAGTACCTGTCCCTCACAGAGGGTATCCGTGCCACGGATGCTGTTGAAAAGGAATCCGGTGAGCGGTGTAAGCAGTTTTTTCAGCTTTGCTCCCGGTGCCCCCGGGGAACTTATTGTTGCAAGACATCCGGAAGGCGGTTCACCCCTTGTGGTATCAGCATTTATCCCGGTAAATGTTGCCAGTGAATGCCAGAATACCCCGCCACTGCCTCCGCCGCCTGGTCCGGTACAATCAATGGTGCGGCCCCCGTTGCCACCCCGGATGTTAACAGGTAAATTTCCGGAATAGCCCGTCACATCCAGCAGGACCGATCCGCCGGCTCCACCGCCGCCACCGCTTCCGGTGGCCGATGCGGTAACATTTTGTCCGTTTGAAGATATGGATGAACCATTTCTTACTTCCAGGGTACCTGTGATGATCAAAACAATTCCTCCACCGTTGCCACCATTCGTGGCCGTATAAGTCGGCATTGATTTGACTCCGGTTCCTCCTCCCCCGCCCATAATTACACCGCGGTTATTTCTATAGAGATCAATACATGAATATCCTCCCCATGAAGGAAATAAAACTTCCGTACACGTCGTGGACTGCCTTCCGCCGTCACCACCGTTGCGGTAGTTTCCGCCGCCGGCTCCGCCGGAATAAAGCCCGTTTCCGGCTCCACCGCCGTTTATGGCAAACCCCGAACCTTTTGTATAGGGCCAGGAAACTGAAATAATGCCTTCTCCTTTGTTTCCGGACCTGTTTGTCTCGGATGGAAGAAAGTACAGGGTATCGAGTACATATGGAAGGGTTACGGCATTTACGTCTTTACGGCAACCGCCGGTATAATCTTCATCCGGAACGATACCGCCGCGGAAACCCTGGTTGCTGACATCAATATTTGCTTCAAGGATCACAGAATCCATGCCGATGATGGCCACTATCCCCCCCGTATTTCCATTCCAGGGTTGCGCTGCCAGGGCACCTGTAATTTTTACGTTATCTCCTTCCACAAGCCGCACGATCTGAATTTTTTCGCCGGCATCATAAATCCTTGAAATATTATCGGTAAAAATGACCTCGTTCCCGACAACCTGGTCCAGCTGAAGAATTTCATACCTTCCGGCACTGTTCCATGCCTGCTTATACCGGTTGGCATTTGTCAGAACAAGGGGAAGCGGCGGCAGGGTCGTGCCTGTCATCTGGATCAGCAATATTTTGTCACCGGGCTGAAAGAACGCAATCTCTCCCGAAACGTTCACGGTAACGCGATCGGCCCCTACGGCAGTGACGGAAAGATAGTGGTTGGCAATTCCTGAAATCTCCACGTTTTGTGGAAATAATGCCTGCATGCCCAGAAAGAGGCCTGTAAATATGAATAATAACCTTCTCAAATAAACTGTGGGTTAGCTGGTTGGTTTTGTTTTATCTTCTTTTGTATACATACTTGCCCTGCCCAAGGTTTCATTTCAATTACATTTCATTATTCATTGCCTCGCTATCATAAACGGGGAGCTCGATCAAAAAAGTAGTTCCATGGTTGACTTTAGTTTTAAACGTAATATGTCCGTTAAAAGATTCAATTATGTTTTTTACAATGGAAAGGCCTAATCCCATGCCACTTGATTTGGTGGTAAAGCTGGGTGTAAACAGCTTGCCCTGGAAGTCTTCAGGAATGCCTTTGCCGTTATCGGCCACACTAACCCGCACTGTATTTCCTGACATTACCGCACTGATCCCAACCCTGCCCTTGCGGTTTTCGGGAATTGACTGTATGGCATTCTTAATGAGGTTAATGAAAACCCGGGTTACCTGCTCCCTATCGGCATAAACCGGGATTTCCCCGCTTTCATGGTCAAAGGCAAAATCAACGTTTTCCGTATTTTCGAACAACATCAGGGAGGATTTAATGCTATCCACGAGGTTAATCTTTTCACTGTATGCCTTTGGCATCTTTGCAAAGTTTGAAAACTCGGAGGCGATAAAAGAAAGGTTGTCAATCTGCTCAATGAGGGTTTGTGTTACCTTTTCCAGGAATTTGTCAAAATCCTCCCTGTTGTCATTCCACGACCTCAGCAAATGCTGAACACTTAATTTCATGGGCGTAAGCGGATTTTTGATCTCATGGGCGATCTGCTTGGCCATTTCCCGCCATGCACTTTCGCGTTCCGAACGTGCCAGCATTTCCACACTTTTGGCGAGTTCCTTAACCATACGGTTATATTCGTCCACCAGGCCTGCAATTTCATCCTGTCCGTTATATATGATCTGTTCATTTTTCTTGCCCAGTTTAATTTCACTGAACTTCTGCTGAATGAGCCGGAGAGGCCGTGTGATCTGGTCAGAAATCAGGACCGCCATGGCAATCGTCAGCAATATCAGCATCACATATATGTTCAGAATGGCCACAACCAGGGTCGTCACGTCGTTCCTCAGGATATTCTGCTTTGTAAAATAAGGCAGGTTCAGGTAGGCAAGGAGTCTGTTTTCCGCATTGACAAAAGGCACATAGGCCGAAAGATAGCTCAGGTTTCCGATCTTTTCGCGGTGAATGAATTCCGCCTGCTTCTCCATTACCATTTTATCATAGGCTACCGGGTTCATTTTTTCACCCTGCATGCCCTGATCAAAGATCTCGGCCCTTGAAGTTGCCAGAAGATTTCCCTTTGGATCGTACAGGTTGATATCGGAATAAAACACATCCGAGAACCGGATCAGCAACTGGTTGAGGTTATCATAATCAGGACCGCTGGTCTCGGATGTAAGCCTGCTCCGGTAAGCCAGCATGTGATCAATCTCGATGTATACCGACTGGATCTTTTCACTGAGCTGATCATGCTGCTTTTTCTGGTATTGCCGTATGCTGAAATAAATCGTACCTCCGCCCACGAGAAGGAGTGACAGGAACAGCACAGCTATAATTGAAAGCTGTATCTTGTTCTTAAAGTTAAACTCAATGTTCCTTCCAAGCCTGGAAAAATTATTGGTGGCTGTATAAAGCAGCAGAATGAAATAAAAAAAGAGAAAGATATAGGAAAATGATACCACTTTATCGAAAAAGCTGGTGGTTGGCAGGCTTACCATCACCACGCTGTCCTTGTTGATATAATATATAAGGTGGTTATACCCTTCAAACCGGTTTGCCTTACTTCTGTATGTATCCAGGTTGAGGCTGTATTGAAACGAACCGGACTGGGCAAGCAACTGGTTCTTAAAATATTTGGCATACGAATATTCCTCGACCAGCTTGTTCTTCTGGTATTTCTTGTCAAGCAGCAATTCAGGATATCCCAGCTCTTCCGCGATGAGTCTTGAACCAAGTTCAATGAACAGGGTGACTTCGCTCTTCGTTCCGGGACGCGTATACACAATCCTCCCAAGATAATTGATCCGTCCGTTCTGAATATCCAGGAAGTAAAAATCGGACCTTGGCAGCTTTGTACTGCCGTCCTGAAGCATATCGTCATAAAAACTGTAGCAATTCTGATGCTGCTGGAACGGGCTTTCCTCTGTAACATCAATATCTGTATTGGGCTGGCAATCGACAAATTTCAGCTGGTACTTCCCCCAGAACCCGTTGAAATAATTGCTTTGCAGGTGATTGAAAATTTGCTCCAACGGAACATTCCAGTTAAAAAGGTATCTGATCAATGTTTCATCGTTATTTAACCTGCTGCTGATGTCCTCCAGCAGGTACTCTGCCACCGGATCATGCTGTGCTGCCAGGTTTTCGGCCATAACCCGCATGCTTTCCATACTTCGCTGGCGCGAAAAGTAGGTAATAAAATAAACTGCATACACGGAAAAGAAAATGACCATGAAAGCAAGGGTGGCATATCCGCCCAGAGGTACCTGCCGGTAACGCATGATGGCAAGGAAAACAAACAGCATCAGGAACGCTACATGTGACCCGAAATCAAAACTGTAGTGAAGGAAATATAAAACAACGAATATCAATGTATTGACTAGTACAAATATCAATATTAGTTTGTCCATCTTACAATTATCGGCGCATATCGTCAGCATTTTATTGGCCAGAAGGAGCAATGCGGCGAAGTGCATCGCTGCGATCACTATTCCGATGAGGGAATAAATATTCAGGCTGGCTAATTTAAAAATCTCGAAGTTAATGGTCGAATGCAGGATGAGATTGGAAAAAATAAGGTGAGTATAGATATAGAAGCCGGTTAGAAGGATAGTCATCAGGATGATAACAAAGGTGCTTCCACTTCCCTTTTCAGGATGAAATGCACGCGGAATAGTATAGTCGCGGTTAAATTGAACAATAATAAATAGAATGAAGATTGTATTGATGAATATATCGCCAAGGGAAGGAAGAAAGGCAGATTTTGCAAAAGGAACGGGTCCGAATACCTCGAGTCCGTAAATATCCTCCGGAATATGAAACCGGTATTGCAGAAACCTGAAAAGAGCCAGAAATACGGCCATTGACAGCAGGACAGCATTTTTTAGTTTGCGGTTCGTTATCTGTTTCAGAATACCCCGTAAAAGCAATAGCAAAGCCATGAGGGTCAGGAAATAAAACACAGGGGTAACGTATTTTTCGAGTTGTGAATACCGGAGCTCTTCGCTTGAAAATTTTATGGAGAACAGGTAAATTCCTTCCCAGTCATGAATGGCGAATGAACCGGGTTGAGTCTCTGTAATCAGTTCAGTTGATTTTGGAAGATTCAGGTCGGGCTGGAAGCGGCTGTCAAGAAAATCATTCTCATACGGATATTTTGTTTTCACAAGTATGAGGGCATAAGAACGGATTGTATCGTTCAAATAGGATTTGACGACATAATACCCGTTGGAGATGAAATCGAAGCGCTTTCCTTCTGTCGCTTTTGTATTGATATCATTAAGAGTGATGCTGTTATCGGACCAGTAAACCAGACTGTTTTCCTTATAAGCCAGGAAGATGATGCCTTTTTCCTTTGGAATCGATGTATTCAGCCTCCATTGGTTATCCCTGAGTCTCTCCTGCATTCTGTCCGCAAGCCGGAACTTTTTGTCCATTTTTTTCTGCAGCCGGTTATGATCAGTATCGCGGTAATGGATATTATCAAGGAAAATATCGACGCTGAGCGTTAGTGCGAGCAGTGTAATGAAAATCAGAATGGTCTTGGTTATATTCATATTATTTCCTCCCCCGTGTAAAATTAATAGAACTCAGCCATGATGGTAGGGTTCCCCCCTGATTATGGTTAATCCCCTGTAAAGCTGTTCAAGGAGGATCAGTCTGATGAGCTGATGCGGAAATGTCATTTCCGACAGTGAAATTCTGTTGGGAACAGCTTTGTATATTTCTTCGGAAAAGCCGTAAGGCCCCCCGATGATGAATGCCATGCTGCGTGTTCCCCTGTTCATGGCCTGTTGCAGATAATTTGCAAAACCGGTCGAATTGAACCGTGTCCCTCTTTCATCCAGCAGGACAGGAAAATCAAAGCGATCCAGTGACCGCAGGAGTATCCTGCCTTCTGCTTCCTTCTGCAGGTTTTCAGCCGGGGTTTTCAATTGACGGGGTTCCGGCAGGTATATCATTTCAAACGGTATGTAATGCCTGATCCTGTTCTCATAAAAGGCAAGTCCTTCCCGCAGGTATGCCCCGGTGGTGCGGCCTGTATTCAAAACAACAATTTTCATACTGAAAAGGGCAGTAAATTCTGCCTTCCGGACTCTGATCCGGAATTGTTGGCAAGGAATTTGAGCATCATATTAATTAATTAATTTAAATTTGCCATGCAGAATGTAAAATTCCGTTTCAAAAATACTTTATATTTTAAAAGAAGTATGATAAACACTGTATTGAAAATCAACAGTTTTATTATTACGCTCGCATTCATTATTTTCCTGTTCCCTTCAACAGCTTCCAGTCATAACCTGAACAAAGAAATAATGGCCGGGGATATCCCGCAGGCTGTGGTAGACGCCCTTCGATCGGGCAATACCACCGTTCTTTCAGGGTATTTTAACACCAGCATTGAACTGGCGATTCTCGATCAGGAGGATATTTACAGCAAACAACAGGCCGAACAGATCATCAAGGAATTCTTCGCAAAACACGTGCCAAGCAGCTTTGTCATTCTGCATAAGGGCGGAAAGGAAGGATCACAGTATGCGATCGGTAATCTCACAACCACCTCGGGAAACTTCAGGGTTACCTTGCTCATAAAGCAAAAGGAAAACAAACCTTATATTCACCAACTCCGATTTGAAGAAGGAAATGCCGAATAGTTATTTCGACGAATTCATAGATAACGCATTAAAAGAAGACATCGGTGATGGTGACCATACTTCGCGTGCCTGCATTCCGCGCAATGCCATTGGCAAAGCCCAGCTTCTCGTAAAAGAGGAAGGTATCCTGGCAGGCGTAAATATAGCCCTGAGAATATTCAGGAAGCTGGATCCCGGCATTAAGACAGAGGTTTACAAAAACGACGGTGACAGGGTTTTACCTTCAGATATTGTATTCGTTGCCGAGGGAAAAATTCTGGCCCTGCTGAAAGCCGAACGCCTTGTGCTGAATATCATGCAAAGGATGAGCGGGATAGCAACCACCACAAACCGTTACGTTAACCGGCTGGCAGGATTAAAAACAAAAATTCTGGATACAAGGAAAACGACTCCCGGAATGCGATTATTGGAAAAAGCAGCCGTAAAAACGGGAGGCGGGGAAAACCACCGGTTTGGGCTGTTCGACATGATCCTGATCAAGGATAACCACATTGATTTTTCTGGCGGAATTGACAAGGCCATCGCCAGGGTAAAAGAATATATGTCCCGGACCGGTAAAAAGCTTGATATTGAAATCGAAGCCCGCAGTCTTGATGATGTTCGCACCATACTTGAAATCGGAGGCATCAAGCGGATCATGCTTGACAATTTTTCAATTCCGGATACGCAGATGGCCGTGGAATTGATCGGTAACCGTTATGAGACGGAATCTTCAGGCGGAATAACATTCGAAAATCTTAGAGATTATGCTGAATGCGGGGTCGATTATATTTCCGTGGGTGCGCTGACGCACCAGATCAAAAGCCTTGACCTCAGCCTGAAAGCCCTGAATTACAAGACTGACGAATCCGGACCAACCCATACTTACCTGTAGGATACCGCCATCATGGCATGCATGGTTGCCGGGGAATGAACCAATGCACGTCTGAAGTGTTTAATAGACTGACAAGACGCTCTGATATGGCGGAATTGCAGGAGATCAGAAGAGAATATTCCTATACCATGCTGGATATTGATAACCTTGACATCAACCCGATAGTCCAATTCCAGTATTGGCTTAATGAAGCAATGCAGGCAGGGATCATAGAACCTACTGCCATGGTACTTTCGACGGCCACCCCTGATGGAAAAGCTTCATCCCGGGTAGTCCTGCTTAAGGACCTGGACCGTGACGGATTTACTTTTTTTACGAACTACGAAAGCAGGAAGGGTGTTCAGATAACCCAGAATCCCTTTGGTTCACTGCTTTTTTACTGGCCTCAGCTTGAGCGTCAGGTAAGGGTTGAAGGGAAGATATCGCGAACCCAGAGGCATATATCGGATGAATATTTTCAGTCCAGGCCTGAAGGCAGCAAGATCGGGGCCTGGTCCTCTCCGCAAAGCCGCCGGGTGCCCAGCCGGGAATATATTGACAGCCTGCACCGCGATTACCAGGAACTGTTCAGGAATAAAGCCCTTGAACGTCCCGAAACCTGGGGCGGATACAAACTTTTCCCTTCTTTGATGGAATTCTGGCAGGGGAGAGAAAACCGTTTGCACGACCGTTTTGAATATATACTGAACGGCGGCGCATGGGAGATTTACAGGCTGGCACCCTGATCACTTCATCATTGAGGCGATCCTATCCTCGATCGCCCTGATCTTCGTTTCAGCATCAGCCTTCTTGCGATTTTCAACTTCTATTACCTTCGCGGGAGCATTTTTTACAAAATTCTCATTGTTAAGCTTTTGCATTACCATGTCCAAAAAGCCCCGGGCATATTCCAATTCCCTGTTCAGTTTTACCATTTCTTCGTCATGGTTGTGAAGGGCACCTACCGGGATATAGAATTCAGCATAGGATGTGATGAAGCCGACAGCACCTTCAACTTTTTCGGAGATAATTTTTATTTCCTGCAGATTACACAGTTTGAGTATTACCTGGTCAAAATCGTGCCGGTAACTTACAGCCTTAACATACAATATCAATTTATCTTTGGTTGCGATCTTTTTTTCAGTCCGCGTATTGCGGATGAATGTGACAATTTCCTTAAGCTGTTCAAATAGCTTTATCTTGGCGTTATCGATGGGTTTTACCGAAGGCGCCTTTTCATACATGATGCTGTATCCCTGGGGTCTTTCCCTCAGCAGGTGCCATATTTCCTCGGTAATGAAAGGTACAAACGGATGCAGGATCTTAAGAAGTACCTCGAACATATCCAGTGTGGTCTGAAAAGTTCGGTTATCAATCGACTTGCCGTATTCAGGTTTTACAATTTCAAGGTACCATGATGAAAATTCATCCCAGAAAAGCTTGTATGCGATCATTAACGCTTCTGAAATACGGTACTGGTTAAAAGCCTCCTCAATTTCCTTCAAACCCAGTTTCAGCCGTTCGTAAAACCAAACCATGGCTGTTTCGGATGCTTTGGCCGGCTGGATATCCTTTTCAATATTCCAGGATTTTACAAGCCTGAATGCATTCCACAACTTGTTTGTAAAATTGCGTCCCTGTTCCGGCAGATTTTCATCAAACAGCAGATCATTTCCGGCAGGTGAACAAAGCAGCATGCCCACCCTTACACCATCCGCGCTGTATTTTGCGATCAGTTCCAGAGGATCCGGAGAATTTCCAAGGGACTTTGACATTTTGCGGCGTTTTCCGTCGCGCACGATCCCCGTAAGGTAAACATTCCTGAAAGGCTTTTCATGCCTGTATTCATAACCAGCCATGATCATGCGTGCTACCCAGAAGAAAAGAATTTCGGGAGCCGTGATCAGGTCATCAGTCGGATAGTAATAATTTATTTCAGGATTACCGGGATTACGGATCCCGTCGAATACCGAAATCGGCCATAACCAGGATGAGAACCACGTGTCCAGAACATCTCCGTCCTGTTTCAGGTCACTCAATTCCAGTGATGCATTTCCAGTCTTTTGCCTGGCAGCTTCCAGGGCTTTTGCGGGATCCATGGCCACAACAAATTCGGAAGAATTGCCAATGTAATAGGCTGGAATCCTCTGTCCCCACCAAAGCTGGCGCGATATGCACCAATCCCTTACATTTTCCATCCAGTTCCGGTATGAATTTTTGAATTTGGAAGGGTAAAGGGAAATGTTATCATTCATAACATTCTCAAGCGCCGGACCGGCCATTTCCTTCATTTTCAGGAACCATTGCATGGAGAGCCGGGGCTCGATTACGGCATCGGTCCTCTCGGAATACCCTACCTTGTTTATATAATCTTCCTCCTTTTCAAGCAGACCTTCCTCTTCAAGCCTTTTAACAACCAGGCTGCGGGCTTTGAACCGGTCAATCCCGGTAAATAATATGGCCTTTTCATTGAGGGTGCCGTCATCATTGAAAATATCAATCACAGGGAGATTGTATTTTATTCCGATTTCGTAATCGTTTATATCATGCGCAGGTGTAATTTTAAGGCATCCCGTTCCGAATTCCATATCCACATAAGAATCCTGCACAACCGGCACCGTGCGGTTTACCATAGGTACGATCACTCTTTTGCCGGCAAGCTTTGTATACCGTTCATCGGCCGGGTTAACGCAAACTGCGGTATCCCCCAGGATGGTTTCAGGTCGGGTTGTGGCTATGGTGACGAATCCTGACTCACCTTCAATGGGATATCGTACATAATACAGCTTAGACCGGACCTCACGATAAACAACTTCCTCATCGGAAACGGCCGTGCGTGCCTGGGGATCCCAGTTCACCATCCGTATTCCGCGGTATATCCAGCCTTTATTAAAAAGATCCACAAAAACCCGGATCACACTTTCAGACATGTCTTCATCCATGGTAAACCTTGTCCTGTCCCAATCGCATGAAGCCCCCAGCTTTTTGAGCTGCTCCAGGATGATCCCTCCATGTTTTTGTTTCCACTCCCAGGCATGCTCCAGGAATTGTTCACGCGTAAGCTTGTCCTTTTCAATTCCCTCGCTCCTGAGTTTCGCCACCACCCTTGCCTCGGTTGCAATCGAGGCATGGTCCGTTCCCGGAACCCAGCAGGCGTTCCTGCCCTGCATCCTTGCCCTTCTGACCAGAATATCCTGGATGGTGTTATTCAACATATGTCCCATGTGCAATACACCGGTTACATTGGGAGGGGGGATTACAACAGTATATGGTTTGCGGCCATCCGGAACCGATTTGAAGAAACCTTTTGCCATCCAATAACTGTACCACCTGTCCTCAACGAGTTTCGGATTGTATCTGCTGGGAATTTCCATAATCTTGTTTTTTCCTGATGGATAATATTGTTCAAAGCGACAAAAATACTACATTTCATTAATTTACTGCATTGATATTGCCGTGAGCATGATTTTTGCAAACAGATGCAATCCATTGTCTGAAAACCATTATTTTTGCTGCCAACACATTATACCAACAAAGTATGAAGACGATCATATCAAGTCTTGTTTTTTCAATATTATGGTTCTCAATAAGTTGTTCGCAAACACCCCGTTCTGCCATTGCGAAAGGCAATGCCATAATTTCATTTGAAACCACAGAGCATGATTATGGAACCATTCCCCAGGGAAGCGACGGAACATATGAATTTGTTTTCAAAAATACCGGCAGGGAGCCCCTTGTCTTAAAAAACGTGCGCTCCTCCTGCGGCTGCACCGTTCCCAAATGGCCCAAAGAACCCATTAAAAAAGGGGACACGGGAGTTATTAAAGTGAGCTATAATACACGCATAACAGGTTCCTTTTCAAAATCGATTTCAGTTTATTCAAACTCAGGGGCGGTGCCAGTAATCTTAAAAATTAAAGGAAAAGTTGAAGCCACTGAGTAGTAATTCCATATTTATATTTCAAAAAGTATAATCCATGCCCCAGATTTCCAAACGTGGCCGCATTATGCCACATTCTCCCATCCGAAAGCTTGTTCCCCTGGCTGAGGACGCAGCCAGAAAAGGATATACCGTTTACAGGCTGAATATCGGCCAGCCTGAGATCCTTACTTCCCCCAATGCACTCCAGGCGATCCGGAATTTCAACGCAAGCATCATCGATTATGGCCACAGCGCAGGAAATGAATCCCTCCGCCGCAAATTTACGGTGTACTATAAGAAGATCGGTGTCGATCTGGATTTCCAGGATATTCTTATCACCACGGGTGGTTCGGAGGCAATTACCATGGCATTACTGACCTGTATGAATGCGGGGGATGAGATCATTGTTCCGGAACCCTTTTATGCCAACTATTTCAGTTTCGCGACCGCATCCGATATTATAGTGGTACCAATTACTTCCGTCATTGAAAATGGATTTGCTCTTCCCCCGATCAGCGAATTTGAGAAGAAAATCACACCGCGCACCCGTGCAATCATTATCTGTAATCCAAACAATCCGACAGGTTATGTTTACTCAAAGGAGGAACTCTATCAATTGCGCGACCTGGTTATAAAACATGATCTTTTTTTAGTATGCGACGAGGTATACAGGGAGCTTTGCTATGACGGACGTGAGTTTTTTCCATCCATGAAACTGGAAGGTCTTGAACAAAACCTGATCCTCCTTGATTCAGTATCCAAAAGATACAGTGCCACCGGTTTGCGTGTGGGCGTGCTGGCCTCGAGGAACAAGGAGGTGATCCAGACAGCCCTGAAGTTCGCACAGGCCAGGCTTTGCCCGCCCAACCTTGGGCAGCTGGCGGCCGAGGCAGCCCTGGATTCCCCGCAGGAATACCTCGATTATGTTTACAATGCTTTTCTGGAAAGGCGGAATTTTGTTGTGAAGGAGCTGAACAAAATCAAGGGAGTATTTTGTCCCATCCCTGGGGGAGCTTTTTATACCATGGCCCGCCTACCGGTTGATGATACGGAAAAATTTGCCATGTGGGTGCTGCAGGAATTCAATTTCAGGAACAGGACGGTCATGCTGGCCCCGGCATCCGGATTTTATTCCAGCCCGGATCTGGGAAGGCAGGAAGTCCGCATTGCCTATGTCCTGAACATTGATGACCTGAAGCTTGCCATGGAATGCCTCCGGCATGCACTGGAAGCGTATCCGGGGAGGAAGTGAGGAGTAGGGAGAAGTGAACGTAGATAGGTAATCGGTGATCGGTAATCGGTGTTCAGTCTATTGCCGTCTGCTTTAGCGGACGGATAAAAGCTGAAATATATCCCCATGGCTTTAACCTCATTACCGGGAGAAAAACTCGCACTAATATTCAAAATTCAATATTCCCTGGCTGTTACTTCTGAATAGCTGAATCACCTCACCCGGTGCTGTTCTCGACGTAAGTGAAATCCTGAACCTGCCTGACAACTCGCTGAAACGGCCCAGGGCTGTATCGGGGTTATTGTTTTCTGCAGAAAGGTGACTTAAAAACACGAGCTGCAGCTTATTTCCCGAATGGTTTTTTAGCAACTCGAAGGCCTGATCGTTTGAAAGATGACCATGATCCGATGCGATCCGCTGCTTCAGCATCCAGGGATAGGTCCCGGCCCAAAGCATTTTTTCATCATAGTTGGATTCAAGGAAAAGAGCATGACAACAATTAAGATGCCGTACAACATTCTCACAGGCACTTCCGATGTCAGTAAATACTCCGACACTGTATCCTTTGTATTCTATTCTGAATGAACAGGGTTCAGCTGCATCATGATTTTTAAGGAAGGGATATATTTTGAATGATCCCAGGGTGATCTCCCGGCCAGGCTCAAAAAACCTTGGCGACAGGGGCCTGTGCCTTGCATACATGGCCGAATAGGTTCTTGAAGTCACGTATACCGGGATCCTTATCCTTTTGCTCAATACGCATGCACCGTAGGTATGGTCGGCATGCTCGTGTGAAATGAAAATCGCTTTGAGCTTGGCAGGACTGAGGTTTTGAAGTCTCATCCTGGTAACGATTTGCCGGGCGGATATCCCTGCATCCACCAGGACAGCTTCGCGTTCATTGCCAATGTAATAACAGTTTCCGTTACTCCCCGATGCTATGGCACACAATTCAATCATTTCCTGTCACCCTGAATATAATAAACAATCCGGGGGGGAAGTTAGCAAACCTGATCTTGTCAGGCAACAATAATTCTATATCTTTTCCAGGACAATCTTTGAATTGAATATTTCCACGATCCTGGTCATGTATTTCCGCAGGTCGAAGTATTCGTATTTAAGATAGACGGGCTTCTTAAACTCATATGAACCCTTAACTTTCAGCATTCCCAGTGTGCTTTCAATTTGATATTCGATATTGACCAGGTCATTGTTAATGGATACGGATTTGCTCTGATCCATGCAGTTGTAACCAGCCGGAACATCAATAACGGTTATGAATGAATGCTTCCTTTTGTAAATCATATCCACCGGGTATGACCGGAAAGGCAGCTTCAGCTGATTTTCAGGGATGGCCAGTCCGGGGAATGGTGCCAGTAATAATTTGTTTTCTACGGACTCTACCTGCATTGCGGCTGAATATTCATAGATAAAAGGCAATTCAGCTTCTGACGAATTCAGTGACCTGGCTTCTCCCTTTGGGTCCATTCCATTCTTGAAAACCTTTTTCATAAAACTTTCCGGATCGGAAAGATATTCTCTTCTTGATTCCAGGGCAATATGGCCAATAGACTCCCGGTGAACATCCAAAAATGCAGTATCCAGAGTCGGGCAAAATGAATAATATATGGAGTCTGTCAATTCTGAATCAACGCTGTCAGCAAGGGAAATCCATTCCACTTTTTCTTTGTTGATTACCAGTCCTTTCTCATTGATACAACGCGTGGGAAGAATTCCTACATAACTCAGCGGTTCCGTAGCATCCAGAAGTATATCCCGGTCATCTGTCCGGACAAGTACGATGATGTAATTAAAAACGTGATGAAATGGGTATTTTTCATATATCCTGCCGTGATCCCGCGTGCTCAGGATTACCGGAAAGGCTTCTATGTCTGCGGCATTTAGCATCCCGCACAAAAACAGATTTATATCAGCGCTGTTACCGGTTTTAGACCTCATGAAATCCCTGGCGCTTTGGCTCGTAAATCTATTTTTGTATCCATTCCAATTGAAATTCGACTTTACATAATTGAATATAGCCTCTGTCTTTTCCGATGTGGATTCTGAGGAAAGTGCCATCCCATTAACAACATCCTCCGTGTTTTTAGATGCAGATTTTATATAAGTCCCAAAATCCGGATATTTCAGGAATTCATGGATCAGCATTGGCCATGTCGTCATGTATTCCTCATTACTGCCATCAGCCCGATGAATTGCTGATAATTGGAAATCCAATTTCATTATATAGTCGCTAATTGATGAAATAAAGCTTTCATCCCTGAATGCCGCTACATCTTTCATCCCAAATGTGAAATTATTATCATTGTATTCCATACCCTGGAATCTTTGTTTCAGGTTGTCATCCACTTTGTTAAGGAAGTAGTCGAATTTTGATGCCCCCTGCAGAATATAAGTGTAATCATAAAATGGGATCATTCGCACGGTATATTCACTATAAACCGCGGGTATCCTGTATTGAAATTCCCAGTCACGAAAGTTCACAATAAAGGGAGAAATTATTTTATACCTGTATTCAAGCACGGATCCTTCCTTGATATCAGGCATTGCGAATTTTTTTTCCAGCCAGTGCTCACTTACTTTTTCCTGGAAAACATTTTTTTCATCAAACTTTGAGATTTTTGCCATCCCGTTTTCAATATTATAAGTATACCCTTCTATTTCGTACACCTTCTCCATTTTTTCGTCATCATAATAAAACGGTATAACAACATTGGCATAATCCAGCCCTGCTTTTGAAAGGATTTTGATTTTTGTTCTTCTCTCAAAGACTATTTCAAAGCCGCTGACATCGTCCCGTAAAAAGTAGGCATTCCCCAGGTCATACAATACCACAGCCTCGGCATCCTTATCCAGATGGTAAGATGTCATCTTAACCTCGTCCACGTTGAATTTGCCGAAATTTTTTACATAATCCTGGCCGGTTATCAGATTATGAACTGACATGCAAAGGCAGAATAGCAGACATATTTTTTTCATTTTCGCTTAATTATGATTTTTTGATTTTCATCCTTTTTGATTGCGGAAAGGAAATTATAGAAATCACAGTATTCGTCCAATGATATTTTGCCGGAATGAAGAAGGAATTCACGAAAAATGGTGAGTCTGGATCCCACCCGGCTGTATCGTACCCGGTACCGTCCATATTTGCTTTCCAGGTTATTGTCCGGCGGAGTCTTTATGCTGTTGAAAAAGGAAGGCACCTGGTAAACGAGGGTATCAGACTGGTATACCGGATACGGAAGTTGTACTGGAAGTCTGCGGTTTTTGGGGGATGCAAATTCCGGAATCGAAGCCGACAAGGGTATGAAATACCCCTGGTCTCCAATTGTTGAAAGAAGGTGAGGAATATGAATATCTAAATCCAACGAAATGTTTACAGCATCGCGGTCCTTTTTAAATATTTTCCAGTCTTTTAACTCGAAAACAGGAAATGAAAGATGATCATGAAGATAGGTATTGATTTCATCCTTAGTCCATGATGAAATCAAAGAATTGAGATCCTCGAATTGCGCCCCCCTGAAATCATAGTGAAGTGAAGCTTCTGCATTGCCCTCCGTGTCAAAAATAAAAACTGCCCTGGAGGTTTCCAGAACATTTCTTTCCAGTAGCGACGGTACCCGGATCAACCGGTTTTGATCACCATTAATCATCAGGGCAAACCGGTTCTGGATAAAGGTACCAGCGTAGCCAAATGGAATTGAATTGCTGGTATTCTCCAGCCAGATGGTATCCTCATCCAAAGGTACAGTCAGAACAACGTGGTTGAATTTCTGAGAAGGAAAATCAGGGTCAATATCATTGGCAAATCTGCCTCCGTAAATTATGGTATAATAGGATGTGATCCCGGCATATTCAAGCAATGCCTGCATATAGTTGGTGAGCGCCTTGCAATCACCGTATTTATTTATGGCTACATATTCGGCGGGATAGGACTTCAATCCGCCAATATCAAGGGTAACATTAACATACCTGGTATTATCCTGCAAATAATGATATAAGATCTTCACGATCTCGTTCTTATCCCCGGTTTGACCAACCAAACCGGAAATTATTAATTTCTCGCTTTCCGGAAGATTTCCCAGCCCAAAGTTCAGATCGTGTATCCACTTGCCAAATGAATTCCAGTCGGCCATACTGCCCAAGCATCCGTAGTTAAATTGCAGGGGTTCAATCTCCACACGGGGCGTATAATCCCTTAACGGGGGACAGAATATTTCATATTCCAGGGATCCGTCAAAAGAAGCATTCCAAGTACGGGTTATTCCGGAATTCGTTTGGATAGTCTGTACCGAATCTATGTTTTTTTCAGAAATCCTGATCCGGTAATCTTTAGGAGTCTTCAGAACAAGCGTTGCATGACGGGTGGGGACGTCGTAGTCTGCAACCGGTGTCCAATCTGCAATGCTAATAAATTGTCTGGTGACAGAAGAATGGGTATAGCATACGCGGTATGGATAAGTGCTGTGCTTTAGGGTAAATTTCCTTTTAAAGTGATCTTCATACAGGGAAATATTTGAAATGGCGCTTACATCCTGATATTCCTGTTTCCGGAGTTTTCTTATTATAAAACCGGTTGTATCCTCAATCCAGGCAGAAAAATGGGTAATCGGACTGGATTTGTCAAAAGGTATTTCAACATCGCATAAGTGCTCCCCTGCACGGTTATTGATCTGAATAATGGTAGTGTCGGTGCAGGCCAATTTACCCTCCGAGATTTCTTTAAAGTTATATTTTAGGATTATCTCACAGTCAGGCTCAGCAGCATAGGATTCCAGTCCGGGAATGATCAGGGAGAAAATGAGAAGACAAGTCAGTGACAGTCTGTTCATGCAATGAAAATGAAATACCCTTGCAAATGATCGTCTGTGTCCTGTGAAGATATATCCTTATACTGATTTTCAGGGGTTATTGTTTCAATCAATTCCAATTCCATAGAGTGGTTCAGGATGACTCACCTGTAAACCGGAAAATCGGGGTATAGGAGGTATTTTTCCCGCTTTTTGGCAAATTCATCAAGGCCCGTCTGCCAGGTTTCCCTGATCTGCTCTACAGTAAGGCCGTCAACGATCTGTTTTTTCAGCTTGCCGGTTCCCGCCAGTTTGTCAAGGTAATCGGTAAAAAAATCATCCCTCCTGTTCATTGTATTGTAAGTCTTTATTAGCCATTGGAGATTAATGGACCGGATATGTTTCAGGCTGTCGGTTGAAATGGAACTCAGGTTAATGCCGTAGCAGGTCTGATCCATGAGCAGCGGATTAAGGTTTGATTTCCCGGATTTGGGAACAAAAGAAAAGGATTTATCGGGATAGTCCGGATGACCGGCTACCCTGAACGGAAACCGGGTGCCACGGCCTATGCTCAGAATGGTTCCCTCAAAAAAGCAGGTGGATGGATAAAGGTATACAGCTTCCATGCAGTTGAGGTTGGGAGAAGGATTTACAGGTAAATTGTATAAGGTTTTGTGGTCATAGTTCAGGCAGGGAATAACCTGCAGATTGCACTGCATCCCGTTTGCAAGCCACCTTTCCCCGTTAATCATAAGGGCCAGTTCTCCCGGCGTAAGTCCGTAGACAACGGGTATCGGCAGTGATCCTACAAACGAACGGAATTCAGGTTCCAGAACAGGACCGTCAATATAATGTCCCACCGGATCGGGCCTGTCGAGTATCATCAGGGGTACCTGGTTCTCAGCGCAGGCTTCCATCACATATTTCAACGTGGTTATGTAGGTATAGAACCGTACACCGACATCCTGGATGTCGTAAATCATAATATCGATTCCCTGAAGGTCGTCTGCAGTTGGTTTATTGTGGTTTCCGTAAAGGGAGATGACCGTCACACCTGTTCCGGGATCCGTGCCATTGCTTATCCCGGCCCCTGCATCGGCATCACCACGGAATCCATGTTCAGGAGCGTATATCCGTGTTATCCTGATCCCCCGCCTGATCAGGGAATCCGCCAGGTGAGTTTTTCCAACCACCGTCGTATGGTTTGCAACCAGTCCGACAGATTTGCCCTTCAGCTTGTCAATGTATAATTCAGTTTGCTCACAGCCGGTGAGAATTTCAGTCTGGCTTTCAGATCTGGAGCACGAAAACAAAAACAGCTGAATCAGACTGCAAATTAAAAGACCCGTTCGCGGAAGTAAAATCATGGTGACAAATTTATCGTATACGTAAATATAGCATAAAATCAACTTCCGGGTTTCTTCTTCCATCTCCCGACTTCCGACTCCCGACTTCCGACTTTCTTCACTATCTTTGAATTTACCTATTCATCAGGATTTGAAAACCGGTTTGTTCATCGCCAGGCGCCTGACTTTCAATAAAGAAAGCGAGAACTCCCTGTCAGGTCCCATAATCCGTATCTCCGTAACAGGCATTGCCCTCAGCCTGGCCGTAATGATCATTTCTGTGGCTACTGTTACCGGGTTCAAAAATGAGATACGCCGAAAGATCATCGGATTCGGATCCCATATTCAGATCATCAATTACGATTCCAACAATTCATTTGAAACCGAGCCCATCCCGCGGAACCAGCCATTCCTGCCCAGCCTTGAATCGGTGCCCGGCATTGCCCATGTTCAGGTATTTTCAACCAAGCCGGGTATCATTAAAACCAGGTCGGATATTCAGGGCGCCATCGTTAAAGGAATAGGAAGTGATTTCAACTGGGGGTTTTTTGCCGAGAATCTCGTTGAAGGAACACTTTTCCAGGTAAAAGACGGGGTTAAGACTGATAAAGTTTTGATTTCAAAGTATTTGTCCGGTCTGCTTAAATTAAAGACCGGTGACAGGTTTGCTATGTATTTTATCAATGATCAGCCACGCGGAAGGTCCTTTGAGGTCGCCGGTATCTATCAGACCAGCCTGGTGGAATTCGATAAGCAATTCATACTGGCAGATCTGGGTCATGTTCAGGAATTGAATAACTGGGACAGCACCCAGGTATCGGGATTTGAGATCATGATTAAGGACTATTCTCAACTATCCGCAATCACCGTGGAAGTATTCCGGATTGCCGGGGTTTCATTCAGCAGTGATGGATCAAAACTGCGCGTCATCAATATCCGGGAACGTTACCCACAGATATTCGACTGGCTGGGACTCATCGACAAGAATGTATGGGTTTTGCTGGGGTTGATGCTGATCGTGTCAGCATTTAATATGATTTCGGGTCTTTTGATCATTATCCTGGATCGTACCACCATGATAGGGGTTTTGAAAGCACTTGGAATGAATAATCAGGGGATACGGAGTATTTTCCTTTATCAATCCGTTTACCTGATGGTGAAAGGTCTTTTCTGGGGTAACTTTATTGGCATCAGTATATGTCTTATCCAGCAATATTTTAAGGTACTCAGGCTTAATCCTGAATCTTATTTTTTGTCCTATGTTCCCGTCAATTTCGATATAACCTATCTCGCGTTGCTGAATATAGGCACCCTGTTGATTACACTGGTGGTTCTCATGCTTCCTTCGATGGTCATAGCGCGGATCAATCCTGCCAGGACCATACGGTATGATTAGAGACTATGAAGGATCTGAAATATTTTTTGGAAAAGGAATTAGGGCAACCTCTTCCCGGAAGTGAGGCCCAATTGCGGATGGCAACGGAGGTACATCGCCCGGTTCCTGCTGATCTACCGCTGCGGAACGGAGGGGTATTGATTTTACTTTATCCGCATGAAGGGAAATGGCACATTGTTTTCATAAAGAGAACAGAATATAACAGCGTTCACAGCGGACAGGTAAGTTTTCCGGGAGGGATGTACGAAGAAAAGGATGGTACTCTTATGAATACTGCGCTACGTGAGGCAATGGAGGAAACCGGCCTTGACATTCAGGAAGTGAAGATTGTCGGTATGTTATCTCCGCTTCACATTTCTGTAAGCAACGTACACGTTCAGCCTTTTGTTGGTTTTGCCGACGAAAGACCCCGTTTTCACCACGATCCGGTGGAAGTGCAATACCTGATTGAAGAGTCCCTGGATGAGCTGATGAATGAAACAAACCACAAAATCAAAAACATGTCGATTTTCGGAAGGGAGGTTGCAGTGCCCTATTTCGACGTTAAGGGTGAACATGTCTGGGGTGCAACAGCGATGATTTTGAGTGAGTTTGCGGAGATTTTGAAGAAAGTAAAGAGTGGTGACGAGTAATGAGTGACAAGTAACGAGTAACGAGTGACAAGTTACGAGTGACAAGTAACGAGTAACGAGTAAAGGCTTGTCACTTGTCACTCGTCACTTGTTACAAGCTACTCCTCACTTTCCCACAATATTTTTATAATGTTCAAACCTTTCCAATACTTCAGTGACATACCGGAATGTTTCTGTACCCTTGCAGGATCCGAATTTCACTACCGGGTCATTGTAATATTTGGGATCCGCTTTTGAAAGCAGGAATCTTGCCACATTATCATCCCATTTATCCGGGTCAGCCCCGTTTTTCCTTGCCAGGTTGCGGGCATCAATGATATGTCCCGGACCAATATTATAGGCAGCCAGAACAAATTTGATGCGTTCCTCGGGATTGGGGACATTGCTGAAATACTTGTTGAGCCAGAGGATGAATTCAGTCCCCGCCCTTATTTGTTCGCTAGCCGAAGATTCAGGTACGATGCCGAATCTTTTCGCGGTGGTGGGCATCAGCTGCATAAGGCCCTGCGCCCCGGCCCAGGATGTAACATCGACATTGAACCTGGATTCCTGGTATATCAGTGATGCCAGCAACCGCCAGTCCCAACCGACCTGTTGGCTATATTGCCTGATATATTGGTCATACGGGGAAATTTTGCCTGTGCTGACGGCATAAAAATCATGGTCAACAATCGATGCTGATTTTCGGTTTTCGAAATACCTCGTATAAATCTGCTTATATTTCCTGGTTTGGGTAAAATCACCCAGCCATGAATTGAGTTCCTGCCGGAGGGTTGTTGATCCCTTTCTGACAGCCCACGCAATATCCTGATTCAGGCTTATGGCAGTTTCATAATCCAGATTGGGAAAGTAGGTTCCGTTCACTGCCGCGATCATGTTGTCGCTGACCGTATAGGGTATTTCACCTATGGAAACAAGGTAAATCAATTCCTCAATGCTCTCATCCACTTCGATCACATCAATGATGGCGCCAATTTCGATGGACAGGTTCCTGAGTCTTTCCACATAGGCTGACCCACGTGTTACATATACTCTTTTGCCCCTGAGGTCCACGGGATTCCGTATCAGGCTGTTCCGTATCTCCTTCTCACTTAATTGCTGCCATTTGGGAGGTTTGCGCTGGATCAATACTTGAAAGCCATGCATGTGGGGATTGGTAAAATCCACAAAGCTTAACCGGTCCCTTGTAATCGTAAGGTTTTGTGCGATCAGGTCGGCCCTGCCGGTCCGAAGCAGGTCGAAACTTTCAGAGAGGCTCCGGCTTACGCGTACTTCAAGGCGAACTGAAAGATGGTTAGCCAGTTGCTGCAACATTTCGTACTGGAAACCAAGCGGTTGTCCCTTGAAAATAAAATAATCAGTAGAGCTGTAATCCGTAATAACAGTAATTTTGCCCTTATCCTTAATTGCTTCCAGGTCCTGTACCATCAAGGCGTACGGGTCTTCTCGCTGGGTTTGGAAGGTGCAGGAAGTAAGAATAATTATAAAGAGCACTACATAATTTACATTCTTAATCATTGTAATTAAATTTAGTGATAAAATCCGAGGCGGTCAAAAACATGCCCAAATATTTGTCACCCTAATTATTAACAATCCTAATCGTAAAATGTCCATGACAGTCCAAATTTTAGATTGCGTTCGTTCCTCGGGTAATGTGGAATAGAAAAGTAGTTTTTACTTTTCGGCCAACCAGTATTAACATGTTCATATTTCAGGAAGAACCGGAGACGTTTTAACTGAACATTCAGAAATGCATCGAAGTAAGGATAATTGCCAAGTTGTTTTTCTGTTTGCCTGTAAAAAGTTGTGAGGGAAGGCATGTAGGCATCTGCAAAATAGCTTGAATTATAAAACATGTCAAATCCAAGCATTAGGAGCAGTTTTCCTTCCGTTGCCCTGAAATTAACAGGTAGTTTCACATATGATGAATTGGAAAAGGCGAATGCGGGCAGGCCGATTATATTATGGTTATCCGTTTTCTGATAAACCACTTTGCTGTTGCTGGTAATTTTCCAAAAATCAAATCTTTTTGAAGCCCAAATCGACAGTATGGATAATCCCCTATGAAATTGTTCCGGCACAGCCTGTTCATTGAAGTAAATAAAGTTGTGAAGTAAGACATAATCCCCCTGAATATCAAACTTTTTTGATGAAACGGTCAGATTTATTGATAGAGTATTGATTGTAGTCTGACTAAAATTATTTGTCCAGACGAAATTATTGGAAACATAGCGTGTATGCAGGAAATCGGGGCTTCTAAGCTCATTCTGGGCTTTGAAAATAAGGCTGCTTTGTCTTCCGGGTTTTCCGGTGAACAACCTGAGTTCGCCGGACACTTTAAAATCCGTACTGCGATATCCTGTCAGGTAATACCGTCCAAAGAGGCCCAGTTCGATATGGTTTACGAATATGGTATTAAAACCGGATGAAATGAAGGAGTTATCCAGGCGTTTGGGGCCTGAAATTCCGGGAACCACAAGTGTATCGAGTAGTCCGCCTGAAGGGATCCCGACGGAGTATTCCGACATTTCATAATTGTAGTCCACAAAATACCGGTTGCTTTTTCTGCCCTGGAACTGCAGCCGTGCCGAATTAATGAGCTGCCAGTGTTTCAGGGAGTCCCCGGTTAATTCGTTATTATACAGAATGGCAGGATACAGTCCGTTGTTCAGCCCTACAGCGGGGTCTTTATCATTGAATAGCCGTGTATTCCGGTTGAGTCTGAATATATAGATCAGCTTTGGATAGAACAGGTGAAATTTTTTTGTGGCAACAGCTGAATCCGGTCTGGAACGTTTTCCCCGGAAGGCAATTTCCTGGACGGCAAACAGGTTCAAGTTGCGGACCTCGGTATAAACATCCGGTTCATGGCGGGGGGGATTGTCGGTTCCGCCGAACAGGGTTGGGATATCCTTTGTAATAGAGAATGTGGTGTCTGTAATCAGGGAATCATTAAGGATACCGCCATTTTCATCGGCAACTATTTTATTGAAGTTAAAACTGAGGTGGTAGGAATACAGGGAACCGTTGAGGCTGCTGAAGAAGTTGAAGGAATTGTTTTTTACCCTCTGGAACCGGTATTGTCCCATGGAACCCACAGTTATATAACGAAGGCCAACATTCAGAGTTTTGGTCAGGTTCTGGCTGTGAAAGGCATCGAGGATTTCCTCTTTATTCTGGCTTGACCCCCCCCTGAAATAGCTGATCCGGGTAAAAGGTTTGCGCGTATTAAAATAGCGGGTACCGGTGAATTGCTGCATGAACGGATAAAAAGGATTTATAAACAGGAATTCATCGTTCAGCCCCCGTTCGGTAAAAACGTTGGATTGTAAAGGTGCGCCGTAATTTCCGGGAGTTGACACGGATATATAGTTGCTGAAAACGGAATTCTGGTTCTGGAAGTTATCCAGGGCAGTATCCACATCCACGCGGATGCGGCTTGAGTAATATTCATCCAGTTTCCAGGAGTAGACCACAGTATTGGTATCAATCTGGGCGTTGATCAGAGCCGGAAGAAAAGCAAGAACCGCTATGGCCAGCACCAGTTTATTCATTCGGATTATTTTTGGGATATACAGGGCAAGTTAGTTCAAACCGGCCATAATTAAAAGTTGGGTTGCAATCGGGCAGCAAACCAACAAAAAAAATCCCGGCTCAAATAAATGAAACCGGGATTAAAGATCGGCGACGACCTACTCTCCCGCGATTGCAGTACCATTGGCGCTAATGGGCTTAACTTCTCTGTTCGGAATGGGAAGAGGTGGAACCCCATTGCTATAGTCACCTGAAATTATCTTCCGACGAGTCGGAATTATAAATTACATGCCGGAATGTTTGCATATTAAGCGGTCAACAAGAAAGCTCACGGGTAATTAGTACTGCTCGGCTTTGACATTACTGCCTTTACACCTGCAGCCTATCGACGTCGTAGTCTACGACGACCCTTAAGGGAGATCTCATCTTGAGGTGAGCTTCGCGCTTAGATGCTTTCAGCGCTTATCTCGACCAGACATAGCTACCCTGCGATGCAGCTGGCGCCACAACAGGTACACTAGAGGTCTGTCCAACACGGTCCTCTCGTACTAGTG
>Ga0105092_10000140_pt1 | contig 34057 bp, 32 predicted proteins | sample PPLLak2March2015_FD_87021 | JGI IMG/M metagenome (GOLD analysis project Ga0105092, IMG submission 87021) | Freshwater sediment microbial communities from Prairie Pothole Lake near Jamestown, North Dakota, USA - PPLs Lake P7 Core (1) Depth... | ecosystem: Environmental > Aquatic > Freshwater >... | reverse complement strand
TGAAAGCTCTCTTCAACATTTTGCCAGTCCTGCAGCAGGATTATGTCCTTTGGCGAGAGGCCCGTAAAATCCGCAACGCTGTATCCGAATATCTCCGCTAATTTTGGATTGACATACTTGAACGACATATCCTGGATGATGTAGATTCCCACCGGCGACTGCTCGGCAAGGCTTCTGAATTTATGTTCGGATTCCAGCAATGCCTGCTCGGTTCGTTTGCGCTCGGAGATGTCCAGGAAAATTCCTCTCACGCCTACCGTCTTGCCGTCTTTCACCAGCGGCATGGAGTAAGCAATGGCCGGAAATGTGCTGCCGTCCCTCTTTTGCAGCCGGCACTCCAGCACCTGCGCCTGTCCCTGCAAGGCTTGCGTTATGTCGCGCTCAAACCTCTCTTTATCCTCAAGCGCCACAAATCGTTGCACGCTAAAGCCGGGCGATAGGTCCTCCAAACGGTAGCCGAATATCTGCAAGCCGAATTGGTTGAGAAAGACCACATTTCCCAGGGAATCCAGTTCGAAGACCGTTTGAGGCAGCTGAACTGCCAGCTCGCGATATTTGCGTTCGCTCTCTTTCAACTCCTTCTGGGTGCCGGAGCGCTGCCTGATATTTAGTGCAGAGATGATGACGAGGCCAAGAACAATGGACAGGAGCATCGTTGCCAGCGACAGGATCAGGGAATTGTTCTGCTCAAAGACGGTTGGCCGATTGTTGATTACCAAGCTGTTTTTCGGAAGCTGTTGCTCGTCAATGCCGAATCGCTTGAGCTGCTGCAGATCAAATGCGGGCGTGGCTGAAGTGTTTTGCACGGCGGGCGGCTTCTCACCTTTTGTGACTTTTAGGGCAAGGGCTGCCGCATTCTCACCTTGCGCTTGGCCTGACTGCAGCATTCCTCCCACTATGCCGTGACCTAGCTGAAAATCCCATAAACCGTAGACGGGCACGGAGCTTTGCGAGCTGATTTGTTGTGTCGCGTCCCATAATTGCGTGCCGTTGGTCGCTCCTTCCGGATTGTCTTGCAGAGCGCAAAGCACAAGGCTGCTATTGTTCAAGCCCCGCACGGCATGGAGAGCTTGACTCATGTTGGCTATTTTCAGCACACGAATGCCCGGACGGTTCGAGACGGAAGTGATCTGCTCGTCCAGGCTTTCTTGAAGTGCATTTTTATTCTTTGCATTGTCTAGGAGGACGAGGACTTCTCTGGCATTCGGATGAAGCGTTCGCATTATCTCGAGCGTCCCGGATACATCGGGTTTTTCCAGCACGCCCGTGATATTGTCCTGGCCGTAGATTTTCGAGCTGTTAGCAGTGTTGAAGGCGTTGAGCCCGGCAAAAATCAGGTAGGCATCCGAAAAGAGTTCCTTTCGGTTTTCGAGTGTAAAGAACTGAGCAGGCGGATCAAAAACAATAACTGCGTCCAGTCTCTTCCCGGAGTATCTATTGCGGAATACATCGAGAAGATGCCTCAAATTTTCATCATCAGGATATCTATTGAGAGCCATGAACTCGATAAAGGGCTTCGTCGAAGGCGTTTCTTCTTTCGGTCCTCCATTCGGTCTTCCGTTCAGTCCTTCGTTCGACCCTTTTGCATACACATTCATGAACCCTTGCAGTTCTTCTTCGGTCCAGGAAGAATCCTGGGAATAAGAACATATAATCAGTATCTGAGGCCCATGGTTATCCGTTTCCGCTGGTGCCGTCGCCACTGTCGCTAAAATCAGGATGCAAAGGATATAGCAGAGGTATCTATGATCTGTTAAAGTGAACATCCGCCTGCTCCTCTAATCCTCTCGTGCATCCTGTCGTTGAAATGTGCGTAAGCAAGCCTCCCATCCGGATCGTTCCGACACGAAGTCTCCTATCCGAGAAATTTGGGCAAAGCCGTTAAAATAAACGGCTTTAACTATAAAAAGCTCACTTAGGAAGCTATGACATGCAAATTAATAAAAATGGGTGGGTGCTCAGTCATTCCTGTTAATTGGCGTGATTTTGATACTATAAAAATAATGGGCATAAATTAAAGATAGCAAATTACAGGACTCATCTTCACATTGTCGAAAGGAGATGGGTGATTGCTATTAAATCGTGACTGCTATTTTGATCTTTGTTGCTATTGACTCCTGACTACCGTTGCATGGCTCAGTGAGTTCCATGCTCATGCGTGTGTCCGTCCATGTGAGCGTGAACGTGTTCATGCACGGTCTTTCCATGAAAATGCATATGCTCATGCACAAGGTTAACGCTGAGAAGAAGCGCCAGGTCGTCCAGCACTTTTTGCGTCTCCCCATCCTCTTTGACCATATGGTCTTCGCCCATGACGATGGCACGCTTGCTGATCTGATCAATTATCTCCAGATCATGGGTGGCGGTGATAACGGTCTTGCCGGCTTCACCCAGCTCCTGCAACAGCTCTACCAGCCATAGCTGCGTGCGCGGATCAAGCCCCGCCGAGGGCTCATCCAGCAGCAGCACATCAGGATTGTTGACCAGGACGGAAGCAATGCACACTTTCTTCTTCTCGCCGCCGCTCAATGTGTGGGGCGAGCGATCCCGAAGCTTGGTGATCTGCATCATCTCCAGGACATCTTCCACCCGTGTCTTGACCTCATCGGGCGGAAGGTCCAGTTGCAGCGGCCCGAAGGCGATTTCCTGAAACACCGTCGGACTGAAGAGCTGCACATCTGAATTCTGAAAGACGAATCCGACTTTGGTGCGGAAATAGGTTCTGAATTCGTTGTCTTTGATGGAATCGAAGGCTTCTTCCGTTATCTGATTGTCGAATGCGTAGAACTCTCCGGATGTCGGGTAAACGAGGCCGTTTAGTATGGCCAGGAGTGTCGATTTGCCGCTGCCGTTGGAGCCGATTATGCAGACCCGCTCGCCTAGATCGATCTTGAGGCTGACGTCTTTTAAGGCATCGATCTTTCCCACATAGGAATATGATACATTCCTCAAATCAAAGATAGGTTTCATGTTCTTAGACCCGCAAGACGCCATGAGATATCAACACCAGCACTACGCCCAGGGATATAGCCATTGCCCCTGCCGCATAATCGCGGCTTTGCATCTTAAACTCCTGCATGATCTTGACCTCGCCGCTAAAGCCGCGGGACATCATGGCCATGTGAACTTTTTCGCTCATATCTATCGATCTGATCAGCGTGTATCCCATGCGTCCTCCCACCCATTTCTGCTCCTCAAGCATTCCTCTGGCTCTGATAGTCCTGGCTTTCTTGGCTATGTACATCTCTCTAATCAGATCCATAAGTAAGAATATGTATCTGTAAGCCATTTCCAGCGTCAGGACGTAGATTTTGGGAACGCCGACAGTGCGCAGAGATTTGAAGAGGATCTGCTGGGGCGTGGTGAGGAAGAGCAGGACTACGGCAGAGACACAAGCGGCTACGCGCACAGTGAATATGATAGCGGCATTGACGCCCTGGCTGGTGATGTAGATATCTTCGGGCAGAGAAAACGGCCCCAGATGAGCGCCGGGTCCCAAGGTTAGCACGGGCAGAAGAGGGTCGCCGGGGATGAAGATATTGAAGATCATGGGCAGGGCGATGATGCCCGCAAAGACGGGAATGAAGAGCCAGACGCGCTTGATGAAAAACAAGACGGGAATCTGGCTCAAGAAAGAGAAGAGCAGCGTCAAGAGGTAGACGAATATCAATATCCTTAAGTCGCCGATCATGCTGGTGGCGAAGATCACGGCGAGAATGGAGACCAATTTTGCTCTCGCGTCCAAGCTCTGCAACAGGCCGTTCTTTTTGGAGTAGGTCTCTGAGACGAAAGCCTCTTCCAGGAAGCCGAAGATGCCGTCGATCGTCTTTCCCACGAAGCCTTTCTTGCCGTGGCGGGTGGCAGAGCATTTGCATGGACTCGCGTCAACATCTTTCATCCAGTCCGGTATCATTTTGTTTTCCTCTTGGGCAGTCTCTTCAATCGGCTTCGTGGTATGACCATTTATCAACTAAATTGGATTATGGATCATATCGGTTTGTGATTTGTGATATGTCGCTTTGTGATCTGATCGATTGCCTTCAGATCGGTTTATGATTAGGCATGGTTCTGGCCCAGGATTCAAAAAAGGGATAAAATAAAAAGCTGGCGCTAGTCTTTAGCAACCTTCTTGCCGATGAAGTACAAGAGACCGCCGCAGATCAGGACACCGAGGACTGCCGAGAGTATGTAGGCTCCTGCGGCTACCGTCATGGAATCTCCGCTGCCCGGCATGGCGTAATCGGGAAGCGGAGCACTCCACAATCCTGAGAGATGCTCAAGGCCCGGCGGCACAAAGCCCAGCTTCTCCTTTACCTCCTCGGGACCCCACTCGCCAAAAGTTTCTCCGACAGCCAACAGCCCTAGGGGCGCAAGAATTATCAGTAATATCAGGCCAATGGCAAAATTTCTCGTTATCTTATCCATTGTCTTACCTCATGCTATGGTTGCGCTCTTCTTACTCTTTTTCTGCGCCGCAATCTTCTCACCGTATAAGATAGTAGTATCGGTTCTCTGAATGTAGGCGAAGATAAGGGCCGTGACCAATGCTTCAAGGATGCCGAAGCCGAGAACGTGCTCTAAAATCATGGCAGGAACCGTTACATTCAGCGAGTAGGGCATGTAGAGCGGAACTCCTTCTGCGGTGTGATGCAACAGCGGCTGAATTCCGAATTCAAATCCTGTAAATGCCGCGGCTGTGGTCAGGGAAAGCCATCCTGCAACGGCGGATGCAATAACCCTTCTTGAGGAGGTGATCTCTGTGTTTGCACTTATGGCTCGATACACATAGTAGGCGACAAAAGGCATCACTACGGCCATGTTAAAGCAATTGGCGGCGATTGCGGTTATGCCGCCGTCACCGAACATCAGCGCCTGCAATACAAGCGCGACGGAGATGGCAATTATTGCGGCCCAGGGACCGAGGACTATTCCAATAATGGCACCACCCACGGCATGGCCGGTGCTGCCGCCGGGAATGGGGACATTGAACATCATGATCACGAACGAGAATGCTGCAGCCAGTGCCAGCAGAGGCACCTGTTTGGACCTCAGTTCCGTGCTAAGCTTCTTGCCCGCATAATACCAGATGGGGATCATTATGATCCACATTGCGATGTATGTGTATGGCCCCAAGTAGCCATCAGGAATATGCATTATTTCACCGCGGCATAGAAGTCTCTTTTAATTATAAAAGGATATCGCATGGGCATAATAAGTATGATAAATTTTAAAAATTTATGCTACATCTGATCTGCATGCCTGTATCATTGCAACTAAATCCAATTAAATTAAATATTTGTCGCAAAACAATTCAATTAAATAATTTTTCTGATCTATTGTGATTTTTTGTAATCATTTAGCGACAAACCGAACGCATAAATTCGCATCTGCTGAGTACTGGGCATTGAACCTATCACCAAATGAAAGCTATGTGATCGCTATGAATCTGCCGGTCTAATCGTTTAACTGGAAATTGAATGTTGCTCGGACCTATTGATCTCAGCAAATCTGCCAGTGCACGAATGAAACGCCCATGAGCCCAGGCAGGGGCTCACACGTGACGGATGGGAAACAGGATCTATCGACATTAAAATTCAGTTTCCCATGGGAAACCAATTCTGATCCTCCTCAAGAACATACCTATCTTACGATTGTTATGCAATAGTTATTAATGATCTCAACCGCATGTAGATATCTTAAAATAAGAGGACATCTACGTGGCATTGAAAAAAAATCTGGCCGTTTTGGGAGGGATGTATCTGAGAGATATCGTGATGATGCTGGCCTTGTTGCTTCTGATGGGAGCTAATGTTGCCCTTGCAGAAGAAAGCTATGTTCCGTATGCGAATCCTTCAAGCCTCGAAACAAAGAATCTGACATTCAACATGGAGCAAAGTGTCAAAGGTGCAGGGTTCTTTTCTGCATATAAATATGCTATTATGCCGGACGCCGGCGGCGAAGAAGGATACATTTATAACGGTGTCGAGGCCAAGAATAAGGTTCACGGAAGCGGCCAGATTGATTCGGATTCTATGATGTATGCCGAAAGCAAATACATGAATAGGACCTGGATTGACGGGGCCTATGATGAAGACGGTGAGCTGGTTTTGCAGGACGATGAGGCCTATCTCATAGATACTGAAGCAGGCATCGCGCTGGATGATGATAGCGAAATGACCTACAGCCCGCAGGCCATGACAGTCGGATCGCGATACTATGCAGATCACCCCATCACATTCAATTCCTTGCTCAATGAGCATGTATCCACGAAGAACCGCGGCGAGTTTAATTCCATCAGCCATGATGTGCGATATGCTCATGCCCTGGATCTACTGCTGGAATCTGAAGCCGATATATTCAATAATTCAATTAGTGTGGACGAGAATATCACAGACGGCCAGGCTCACTTTGGCGCTGTTCAATTGGCCGGAATTCCTCGCGATGAGCTTTTAGAAGATGAGGAAGAAGAAGACTCGAGCGATGCAGATGGTCTGTATGAAAAGCGAGCCCTTGGCCAGGCTATGAAGGCATGGCACAAGCCGGATTTGGAAATTGATGAGGTCTATGTAGGATCATTCCACATCAAGAAAGGCATTAATCTCTACGTCTACGAGGATGATTACAGACGGGTAGACAATTGGCTGCCCTGCTGCTTTGGCGGATTCGCGGATATGAATATGTGGGACCTGACTGAGAAAAAAAGCGCACGAGGAATATTTGACTGCACCTGCTTCAAAGTTCCTAAAACTGCTCAGTTCGAGAGAGTCTACTAAAGAGTGCTCCACCGAATGCAGGCCAGTATCACAATTCTTTTTAGCACCACAACTCTTTTTATTTCGCGCCTCTATGGTTTGAATTATGCTTAAGCGCGCCAGGATCATAGCCGACTATCAGTTTGGCAGAGGTGCGGGGATGGCTCTTTTCTCCGACGACACGACCTACAGCCTCTCTAAGACAGGTCGGCTGAGATATCTCTACTCCGGGAAGGAGCGGATAGCCACCGTCCGGGCAAATGACAATCTTCTGACGCTCTCCATGCTCGGCGCAAAGAGGCTTCATGCCGCGCTCCCCAGCCCGCGGCTCAGAGTTGTGGCCTCGGACGATGCCGCACCCTTTGTGGCCAAGGGCGGCAATATCTTCGCCAAGCATGTCACAAGCGTCGATCCCGAGATTCGCGCCGGAGAGGAAGTGCTGGTGGTGGACTCCTCCGACTCTTTGCTGGCCACGGGCACGGCAGTGCTCGCGCCCGAGGAGATGCTGCAAATCAAGCGCGGTCTGGCGGTGCAGACCAGGAAGGCAGCGGAGCATTAGACTGAAGCATAAACCCAGACCTAAAACTGGAAACATAATCCAAAAACGATATCCCAAAACGTTAGCCCGAAAAAAAAATGCGGCTATCCCGTCGCTAACAGCAGCGCCACCAGCACCATGAGCCTGACTAGGACGCTGATTCCCGTCGAAACGGCAACCAGTGAGAGACCAAGCTTCATGCCGAAGACGGAAGTGTAGTTGGGCATCAGCGATCTGATGGAGTAGAAAGGCAGCATGAAGAGGCTCCCCAGCATCAGGACGATTAACGCCTTCGTCTCCGTTATGCCGCCGTTCTGGATCAAGGGTCCGAGAAGGGTTATTCCAGCTCTTGGGCTGGCCACATAAATGGTCAGAGGGATCACGGTTTCTGGAGGAACTTTGAAAAAATGTGCGACAGGCAGGACATCCAAAGACTGCAAGATGCCTTCCTCGCTCAGGTAGAGGACGAGGAAGGTCATGATAAAATAAAGAGCAGTCATGCGGAAGAATATCCATTTCTGCCCCTGTAGAGATTTTATGGCAGACTCCAACAGATTTTTCTTCTCCTGAGATTCGAGCACATGATGTGATTCAATCGAATCTGCATCGAGATATACCCTTCCCAGGATCATAACCAAGAGCAGCTTTATGATGCCTGTGGAGACAGCTACCACTGCATAAACCCCTCCCACGAAGAGCCCAAGAACCGGCACCACAAAGGCCAATTGGTATGTGAAAAGCTCGCGGAAGTAGACGGGAACGCTGTTCATGATGGCGGAGAAGAATGCCTGGCGCTCCGTCAGGTGACCTTCGTTCTTTAGCCTGGCGATCATAGTGTTGGCGGCCAGTGCCGATCCCAGGCTGATCACGAAGGTTGAGGCTGCCGCAGACGGAAGATGCGAAACCGATGCCAGCGGTCTGGCAAGGTGCGAGAGACGAAAGAACATGCCCATTTCAGTCATGATCCCGGTAATAAAGAGCATTACAAATACCGTGGTCATGGTAGTGATGGTATCTTCCAGAGTCTGGGCAATCAAGTCAAGCATAATAGTCTTCAGCAATATTGCGATTTCATCCGCGCAGTAATGCAGTATTCATATTATTGTCTGGATTCATATCATTATATAACATTATCTCATCTTCTAGCATTTCCATTTGAAGTTTTGCGTTTGATAATTTGGGATTCTCTCTTTGAATTTGAAGACTCAATATATTTAAAGATTAGATCTATGATGCTATATTGAAAACTTGGTATATTTTAATATTAAATATATGACTCTATATCGGAGACTCGGTATATTTGATGGCTCTATATTTTCCTTGGAGATAAACGTATAAGTACAAACAGATGCATGAATTTAGAATGTGAAAACATGGAGATAAGCCAGACTACTATCAATGATGTTCCAGTCGTCTCCGTTTCCGGGAGAATCGATGCCGCTACATCCCGGGATCTGGAAACCGTATTGAATGACCTGATCGAGCAGAATCAGTCGATGATAGTGCTTGACCTGGGCGGCGTTGAGTATGTCAGCAGCGTGGGCTTGCGGGTTATGCTGGCAGCCTTGAAGAAGGTGAAGCCAAAGAAGGGTGACCTGCTGCTGGTATCTATGCAGCCTTTTGTGAAGGAGGTCTTTGAGATAACCGGATTCACGAGGCTGTTCGCCATCTTTCCGGGCCAGGCAGAGGCACTTTTGCACGCGAAATCCCATTAAAAGCTAAAATAAGTGTATGCAGGAGATTACAGCCCAGGAGATCATAGTCCCGGCAAAGAAAGATCAGATCCCAGTTGTTACGGAGTTCGTCGAAGCGCTGATGAATTCTCGAGGATTTGATCCTCAAAAGACCCTAGAGGTCATGCTGGCGGTAGAAGAAGCATGCACAAATGTCGCACTCTATGCCTACGCTGGCAAGGACGGCAACCAGGAAGGGCTCATGAGAATCGCCGCCGGAATTGCTCATGGCAAGCACCGCGGGATGAAGCTGACCATTGAAGACTGGGGCATTCCTTTCGATCCGACAAAGCATATAAAGCCTATATCCGATGCCGGTGCAGAAGAGAGGCCCATCGGCGGCCTGGGAATTCATCTCATCAAGAGCTATGTGGATGACATAAAATACAAGCACATCGATGGGAAAAATGTTCTCACTCTTATCAAATATGAATAAAAAATTAAATACAAATTTAAACTTAAATGCGAATGAAAGATTAAACATGAATGAAAATACGCAGAGGCCAAAACAGGCGCTTTTTGGATTATGAGAACCTTTTCGCCTCGCATGGCTGCCAAGGCCCTCTGGCAGATGAGGGTTAAAAGAAGGCCCTTTGTTCTGTCTCATGGCATAAATGCCCGGTGCAACCTGAGCTGCAGCTTCTGCGAGTACTGGCGGCATCCGGGGCGAGAGATGAAAACTTCAGAGATCTTCCGGATGCTGGAAGATGCCGGAGCATTTGGCATCGGTGTTTACAACGCCTGGACGGTTGAGCCTCTGATGCGCCCCGATCTGCCGGATATTCTCAGGCATGCCAAATCCCTGGGCCTGACCACTTCGCTCATTACCAATGGCCGGTTGCTTCGCCAGAGGGCTCATGAGCTTCCCGACCTTGATTTATTGTCAGTTTCCGTGGACGGGATCAAGAGTTATCGAGAGTTGAGGGGCATCGATCTACAAGAGGTCTTGCAGGGCATCAAGGTCGCGCAGGAAGCGGGCCACGAGATACTCATGAACTGCGTGATCAGCGGCAAGAACCTGCATGAGCTGGAGGAGCTGGTTCATCTGGCCGAGTCCCTGGGAACATGGATCTCCTTTGAGCCGATGCATGAATCAAAAGGCATCGGAGAAGATGTCTGGAACTCGATTGGAATTCGCGATCGTCCACAATACGAGGCGGCGATATCGCGCCTGATCGAGCTCAAAAAGGGCGGCGCACCCATCATTAACTCTTCGACGTATCTTTCTATGATCAAGTCCCTAAATCCGTGCTTCAAATGCCATGCCAGCGATATTGTTCTGCATGTCTCATCGGATGGGACCGTCGAGACTTGCCGGGTACACAAAGAACCACTGGGCAATGTCTCAGACGGCCTGGCCAATGTTTGGACAAACTCCGCCACGCGGCGAGGAAAGACGGTCCAGGAATGCCGGGGATGCTTATTCTTCGGCTATGTGGAAAACAGCCTGCTTTACGATTTCGTGCCGGAGGTCATGGCTCATTATGAGTGGATGTGATCTACAGGCGGTTCATCGGATGGTTCATTAGATCTTTCTCTGAGCCTTTAGCACCTGCTTAAGCAATCACCCCCATCTTTCATCCCCGCCTAACCCAACCTTCGTGGCTCGGTGGACTTCTGGGCATCTTGCTCCGGAGTGCTCTTACCGAGGACTGCACGCTCTTTTGTGCTGTTGTCTCCTGATGCAGTTTCCTCTGATAATTTTATGTCTTGGGACTGGTAGCCCTCTTTGCTTTTAGCATCAGCGCTTCTCTTTTTCATCAGCTGTTCTATCTGCTGATCGATCTCGGAGATCAGCGTGAAGCTCTGCTCTAAAGATCTATCAAAGGAATTCTCCGGCGCGTGCTTGCCGTCCCTTATCTGGACCTGAATGCGGTATTTTGAGGCGGGAACCTCGGCAGTGGACCAGCTCCAGCTATTTGATTCCGACCAGCCGGTCACGGCTTTGCCGTCCTGAAGGAAGCGGTATTGGATCGGATCGTCCTCCGGGTCCGTGGCCTTTGCATTCCAGGTAATGGTCACGCCTTGCGTTTGTGGGCTGGATTTGTCCGGCGTGAGGTTTGCCAATGTCGGCAGCTGATTAGAGGACTGCAAAGTGAAATCAGCCTCTTTGGAGTCGTCGTAAGAATCTTCCGCGGCGTGCTTTCCGTCTCTGATCAGGGCTTTGATCTTGTGGTCGCCCGGGGCGGAAGATGACGAATCCCATGTCCATGTGCCCGATGTCGACCAGCCTGTCATGTCCTTGTCATCCAGCAGGAATTTGTAGGATATCGGATCGCCGTCAGTGTCGCTGGCCTGGGCCGTCCAGGTAATGCTCGTCCCGGTATTTTGCGGGCTTTCCGGGTTCGAGCTGAGCGACTGCAAAACGGGCATGTTGCTGGAGGTAGTGAGTGTGAATGATTTTGTCATCGCTCCGTCGTATGAATCCTCAGAGCCGTGCTTTCCGTCTCTGGCCAGAACTTTGATCTTGTGCTCGCCTGAGTCGGAAGACGACGAATCCCATGTCCTGGTATCCGATGTTGTCCAGCCGGTCATATCTTTATCATCCAGCAGGAATTTGTAGGATATCGGATCGCCGTCGGAATCGCTGGCCCTGGCCGTCCAGGTTACGTGCGAGCCGCGACTTTGCGGGCTGGCCCTGTCGGCATCAAGCATTTTGAGAACCGGCGACTCATTTGGCGAGGATAACGTGAATGTCGCATTCATGGAGCTATCTTGGGAGTTTTCATCCGCATGTTTGGCATCTCTGGCCAGCACGCGAATCTCGTAATCTCCTGCGGGTGAGTCGCCGGCGGACCAGCTCCAGCTATTGGACTTGGTCCACTTGGTCATCGGCTTACCGTCGAGGAGGAATTTGTACAGGATGCGATCGTCGTCCGGATCATCGGCCTTGACCTTCCAGAAGATCGTCGTTCCCCGGCTCTGGGGGCTGGATTTGTCCGGCGTCAGGCTCTCCAAAACAGGTGGCCGGTTTGGTGCGAGCAACTTGAAGCTGGCATTCTTTGCATCGTCGAAGGAGTCGCCTGACGCGTGATTGTTGTCTCTAACCCGGACCTCGACATCATAATCACCGACGTTTTCCTTGGCTGTATCCCAAACCCAGGTGTTGGAATTGGACCAATCCGCCGCTTCCTTGCCGCCAAGCAGGAACCTGTAGGATATTTGATCGCCGTCCGGATCTGTGGCATTCGCCATCCAGGTGATACGCGTGCCGCTACTCTGCGGGCTGGCCGGGCTTGGCTGAAGGCCCGTCAGAGTTGGACTTTGATTTGGCAGCGGTGTCGGTGCAGGCTGCAGAAGTGTGAAAGAAGCTGCCTTGGAGCTGTCGAAGTTATCTCCTGCGGCGTGCTTGCCGTCTTTGGCAACGACGCTTATCTTGTAGTCGCCGGGATCAAGAGAGGACGTGTCCCAGAGCCAGGAATTGGATGAGGACCAGCCTGTTGCTTCTCGATCGTTCAGGAAGAACTTGTAGGATATCGGGTCGCCGTCCGCGTCTATGGCCTTTGCAGTCCAGGTTATGCTCGTTCCTTTCTCCCTTGGGCTGGCCGGACCGGCGACCAGACTTTGCAGGACTGGAATGCGGTTGGGAGAAGCAAGCGTGAAGGTCGCATTCAGTGAAGAGTCCGCAGAATCCTTGGGCAGACGCTTTCCATCCTTGATCTGGACGGTGATCATGTAGTCGCCGGGCGACAGTCCCTTTGTGGTCCAGCTCCAGGAATTGAACTTGGACCAGACCGTTACCGGCTCTCCGTTGAGGAGGAATTTGTATTGCACCTGATCGTATTCCGGATCAGTGGCATTTGCAGTCCAGATAATAGTCGCGCCGGGAACCATCGGGCTGGACCTATCCGCATGAAGATCCTTCAAAGTCGGCGGCTGATTTCCGATGTCATCCTTGGATACCATGCGGGATGCAGATGATTTTGCCGCGGTCGAGGCATTCGTTTTCGATCCTATTGACGATTCTTTTGTCGGCACTCTTGTAGATTCGTTTGCCGAGGTTGGAGCGATCGAAGCCGTTGTGGCCGATGCTGATCGGATCGACGGTGATGATTGATTTGATGACTGATTCGATAAAGATGAGGGTGCGGCGTTAGATGCATTGCTCAAAGATGATGATGCCATTGACGGCGAGCTTGACAGAAGTGGGTCGCTTGATGTTGATGGTGCAGAGGCTGACGAGTTTTGGCCGGATGATGCAAATGATGTAGATGATGCTGCTTCTGACGCTGTTGCTGTTGGTGAGGTCGATGTTGACGAAGTTGCAGTTGATGAAGTGGATACTGGTGAGGTGGATGACGATGAGTATACAGGCGAAGGTGAGGCAGAAGGTGAGGCCGAAGAGGGGGCCGAAGATGAAGTGGCAGCAGCGGACGGAGCCGACGTGCTCTTGCTGCTCTTGGCAGTACTGCTCGCGCTCTTTGTCGCAGCGCTAGATTGCGAGGACGTGCCTGCCGATGAGCCGCTTGCAGCAGTCGAACTCTTTGGTGTGCTCGCTTTGGCTGTGCTCACGACTGAGGCTGAAGCGCTCTGTTCATTCGTTATCGCAGCCGTCTTTGCGGATGAGTTGAACGATGACGAATTGCCGACCGGCAAAGATTCGCTTTCATTGCCAGCCCCCTTTTCAGTTACATCGACCCAGAGGTGGTCTTCCTGATACGGCTTGGAAAAATCTTCCTCTCGATAAAGCAGCAGATCGAGCTTCTGGCGACTGCCGGTTTTTTCCATGATGCAATCCACCGGACCTTTCCAAATCTGGTTATTTTCCAGATCCAGGTCTTTGCTGAACAAGACAGCGCCTTCTGCCGCCAACTGCAGTGTGTAGTTGATGCCCCTGCCCTCGTGGTTTATAATCTCGGCCAGAGCCGGGAGTGCAGTTCCTACCGGCAACGAAGCCTGGTTCAAGCCATCCTCGCCCTTCATTAGCGAGACATGAAATTCAGTATAGCCCTGCTCATTTGCCCCTCGCTGCATGTTTATGGTATAAGCCAATGCGGCAACTATGCAGACGGCCACCAATGCCGCAAAAATGTAGGCGGCGCGGCTCTTCCTTCCCGTCCGAGGTCTGGACTTAGCAGGCCGCGTGGTGGCGGCAGTAGATCGAAAGCCTTTATCCGCAGCGATGACGAACCTCTTTCTGCGAGGAAGAGCCGACCAGCGCAAGTAGGCGACAGGGGCAAGGAGGAAGCACAGCATGGAAAGAATTGTTGCCAGAGATTCCGTCTCAAGCCCTCGCGGCGTGAATGTGAGGATCAGACTGACGAGAATTGCCAGGGCCGCGTCCAATCCCAGGCTAAGCAGCACCCTCTTTTGCGCGTCCTGATCGGCATTGCCTGGGAAAAGCACCAGCGTCAGCAAATATCCGGGGACCAGGATCACCAAGGCCAGCCCCAATATCGCCGCATAGCTTCGACTGGCGTCCGGTGTCAGATGAACGAGTATCAGCGAGAAAACTGGGAGTAAAACACATGCGATCAGATGCCAGGGTGGTGGAGCGGCCTGCCTCAAGTTCATCTCTCTCCTGCTTCTCTTCAATCCGATTCGGTGATCCGGTTCAGTGATCTAATCCGGTGATCAATTTGACGAACTAGCTCAATGATCCAACTCAATTATCCCGATTTCATACTCTTGAACAAGAATGTCATTACTTGATTACTGATAAAACCTTTTCCTTCCAAAAGCCTGTAACTCAGGGATAAAAATAGGTGCCGTCGGCGCGGCAAATGTCCGAGACTGAATTAAATTTGAAAAACATATAAATAATACCAAATAATAATATCAAATAAAAGATTGAAGGATAGTCGCGCTCATAAAGCGTCTATCGCTCCGAGCGGTTATCCTGCAAGTCCGTCCATTACGGTCGCGAGATTTACGCGATTATCACGGGGAAGATCTTGCGTGCTCCGATGGACCCATTCTCCCAGGGCTGTAGTTGCAGCAGTATTATCTCAGTGCTGCCAGCTTTTTTGGCGTTGAAAGTAAAGGATTTTTCTCCTGGGACGCCGACCATACCCGAACTCTCTGCTTTAGCCTTCTCGGATGAGTTCACAAGTGTCAGGTAAGCGGGATCGAATTGTGTCCACCATTCATATCCGGTGGACCCGGCATTGGATTCGAGGGCTATGGTAAAATCCTCGCCCACTGCGGCATTGGTGACGTTCTCGCATGGCGCATTATCGCAGACGCTGGCAGTGGCAGCAACGACTAATAAAAATGCTGCAGCCAGAATTATGCTTGCTATTCGCTTCATCGATATTCCTCAAATATGATGCTATTACTATTCTAATATTTAAGGCTTGTTTGAGTCGAAAGTTGTCCGGATCGATTATGCTCTGTTCGCCATCAGGTCCCTCTTTGATACTCAAGCCAGACATTGACGACGGCGATGCTGATCAGGTTCAGCGTCGTTGCCGCATACCACAGATAAGATTCGGTTTTGGTAAGGAGAATGATCCATCCTGACCAGAGCACGAAGCAGATGATGGAGAACGAGATGAATGTGTCCAATGCCAAGAAAAGCCCTGGCCGTTTCAGCATTCGCCCCACCTGTGCAATGGAGCAGTACTCGATGGGAGACGAGCGCCCGGAATGGTGATAGGCGACGCGTTTCAGATTCATGAATAAGTCGATGCAGGCCCAGGCAATGATAAGCCAGCCCAAAGACGTGAGCAGTCCGAACTCCTGCCCGGACCCGACGCGCGTGGCGAGTTCCCCAAAGAGCAATTTGAAGATGCAGAACGGCACGCCGATGGTCAGAGCCTGGAAGGTTGGGGACAAAAAGAAGTCCTCTTCGATCCGCCGGATATTTTCCATCGACCTATTGACTCTCACCGCAACGGGAAATAGGTTTGCACTCGGCTATTATGTTTCCTTCATGTATGCGATAAGCGTCACCAAATGTGCTTCTTTTGCCGCGTATTCCCTATTTTCCTGAAAGTCTGTCTCTCACCCTATATTGGTTTGAGGAACGCGAAAGCCGTAAACCCACGATAAAAATGGAATTAACTGGCGACCAAAGTGCCACGACAGGATTTTGTATTTTTTTTAAATGCATTCATCCACAAGCGAGAAAATTTCTCGCTTTTTTTTTCGGCCTGACTCCGAGGAGAACGATATCCTCGTATAACTAACCATAACATTAGTTGTATCTTAGTTCTAAGATTTTGTACTTATTTTAATTAATTTCAGTGCATGTTTAAATTTATGTTAATATTACGCAACCAGCTCTCTAAAATAGATATCCAATGGCATGTAAAATAATCATAACTATTTCGCCAAAATTAATTACTAAAGAAAAATTCTTATATGATGAGTGCCGATATATTATTAGATGCAAACCCAATCCAAATTGAACATTCTTCTCGCCGAAGATAATCCGGTAAATCAGAAGATGGCTTTGATCTTCCTCAAGAGGCTGGGATACAGAGCGGATACGGCCAACAACGGCCAGGAGGTTTTGCTGGCCCTGGAAGGTCATTCTTACGATTTGGTGCTCATGGATATTCAGATGCCGGAGATGGACGGAATCGAGGCCACCAAGATGATACGCAAGCGCTGGCCTCAGGGTCCCAAGATAATTGTGGTTACGGCTTTTAATGCAGATGCCTGTCGCGAACTATGCTTTGAAGTCGGCGCGGATGATTTTCTCAACAAGCCCGTGAAGATGGAGGAACTGGGGGCTGCTATCGAACGGAATATGGGTGCAGTCTGCTGAATCGAGAAGCACATAGCGCGAAATTTGGCTTTTGCATCAGATGCTTAATCTTCTTTTGGATTTGAATCCGCTCTGGCTATATTATTACGTGGCATTAAAACGTAACAATTAAAATGCCATATTAATCTGTGGCCAAAAATTAAAATTTGAGACGAATGGATGAAATACGGCCCATCCATCTATTTTGATCATTTTGTCGTTTCGCTAGGATGCATAATTGACAATATCGATTTGTTTAACTCTGTAAATGTCAGTCTTCTGCCCATTGATCTCAACACTAGAATCAGGCTGCAAACCATAGTATGTCAGCATTTCCATTTGAGTTGACACTCCATCCTTCAAAATGTCGAACCATGCCTCGGACATGGGATCATCTTTTGACAGAACGAAGTAATAGCACCGGCTCTGATCATTTGAAATATAGTACATAACCGAATTTGCAGGCATGCCGAAGAAAGGCTGAGGGATTGCCGATAATTTCATAGCGCTCAGTGTTCCGGCACTGCTTTGTAGACTTTCTTCGGCTGCCGGTGGCATGCTAGATTCGCCTGCCTGTTTTTCTGCAGATGCATCATCCGGCCCGTTGGTCTCCCAGACCGGACCCTGCCCAGAATCCTGTTTCTTGCTGGCGCTCCAGGGATACTGCCCCTGGCCATTTTGGCTAAAGGTGCCTGCCATCGTCATTGAGCCTGGAGAGCCGGACACTTTGCCGGAGTAGATCTGCACCCATTGGCCGGCGCGTTCCCGGGTGAACATGATTGTTCCATTAGGAGATGCCGTGCCGCTGATGGTATCCGCGGGTTCGACGGAGCTGGTGGGAGTCATAAGGCCGGTTATCGTCATTCCGTTTTCTTGCAGATCCAGGTTGAACGTGTATTTCGTGTTGGCCGCCATATTCCATTGGCCGGACAGATCGCCTGAATAACCGGGATTATCGGCGCAGGCAAGGGAACAGAGAGCCAGCGTGATCAGGGTAATAACCGCAATTTTGCGGAGACTTGGTCCAATCAGATATCGCATTAACGATTCACCTCAATGAAATAGTTCAATATGATAAGAACGTGGAAGTACGTGAACTCCTCCCGCGGCCTGAAGGCCGGGGCTTCCCTGCTGTTTCTTCATGGTAGTGGATCATCGCCCTCTGGCTCCTCGACCGTTTTGCGGGAATTTTCGGTCTCCCCTTCATCACCAGAACTTGGCCTATCCAGAGGTTCCAGCTCGGCCCATTCACCTTACAGGGGATCATCAAGGCACACAGGGACAATCATTTCGGGGTGCTCCCTCCCTAATATTGCTGCGCGTATATCCCCACGCAACGCACCTTATCAGGGCGCAGATCTTCCAGGTAGCACTTTGAGCCTCCAAGGAATCATATCTTAATTGGAAGGAGGGATACCGTGAAATATATAGTTAATCTGGGCAGGGTGAAAGTAATTATAGCAAAGGACTCCGCTTCCATCCTGTTGCGACTCGTGTCGCAACTCCCGCAAACTCTGCAGAGTTGGCGAGACCACCCTGAAGGATGGGGACTTCTCGCAGTTTCGACAACTCGTCGAAACTCTCGCAGACCTGCGGTCAGCGAGATTCGTCCTTCGCAATCCTACGAGTTAAAGACGATACGCGTGTCAGTTCATCTATTCTGCGCGTGTCAGTGGGATAATTTCATCAAGAATTGAACAATACCATTTTTGCAGCAATTAGCCCGCATATTAAAAAAAACCAGCGCAAAAAACTATCATAAAAAATGATGTGCAAAAAGAGGATACACAAAAGTGATGAATAAAAAATTATGCATAAAAAATCATCACAAAAAAATGAGACAAAGCTGAACGTCCAGGACGATCAACCTTTAATAAGTCCTTCGCCGCAAAAAATCTTCTTGGCCTCGGCGATGGACATATCGCCCGGCGGAATGATGATGTCCGAGGGAACGATCTCCACTATGTCCAGCGGCTCGCCCTCTTCTTTGATGATGGCGATCAATTTTGCGATGTCCCTGCGAAACTCAGCCTTGTTGCCCTTGGACACATGCCAGACGATCTCATTGTCGATTTTGTTCAATTTGTCCAGATGTTTGCCGTCCAATTTGAACTGTCCTTCGCCCAAGATTCTGATGATCATTTCTTCATCTCCGCCTTCATCTTCGCCAGCTCATCGTCAACGCTGCTCTGTGTCTTGGCTTTGGCCAGCTCTCGCCCCAGCTCATCGTCGCCGGAGAAGTCGGTCAGGGTGCCGGTCTCCAGCAATTCGTCCAATGCCGCAGAACGGGCTTTCATGTTATCGGTCTTCTCTTCGGCTCTCTGCACGGCCATGCCCACATCGGCCATCTCCTCGCTGATTCCGGTCACGGACTCAGTGACCTTGACCTGGGCCTCGGCTGCGGAATACTGGGCTTTTATGGTCTCTTTCTTGGTGCGGAAGGATTCCACTTTTGTGGCCAGGCGCGACTCGGCGGCAATTAGCTTTTGCTGCTGATCGTTCAGGTCTGCGATCTGCTGGTCCATGCTTGCGAACTGCGACTGCAACCCGGCTTTGTTCTCCAGGGCTTTGCGAGCCAGATCTTCCCGGTTGGCTGCCAGCGCCTCCTTGGCCTGGGAGTCCAGCTTATCGATGCTCACCTGCAGCTTCGCCTTTTGCAGCTCGATTCTCTTCTTGGAGGTGGTGACCTCGGCCACGCCCCGTTTCACATTTTGCAGAAGCTGGAGCTGTTTCTCATAAGACAGATCCAGGGTTTCCCTGGGGTCCTCGATCTTGTCCATGATCTTATTCATCTTTGCTTGCACTACCGTGCTTACGCGATCCAAGAAACCCATTTTGCACTCTCCTTTGTTTCACTCATGTCTGAAATAGCGATACAAATATAGAGATTGTCTCGGAAGTATTTATAAGCTATCAATTGACTTGAGTAATCCTGATTAGCGCGAAAGATTTGGTTTTGAGTGAGAAGATCTCTGGTTATGAGACCTGATTCAGTCGGAATCTGATTTGAGTGAGAAGGTTTGAGTTAATAGATCTGATTTCTGGAGGGGCGCGAGTTGATACTTCAATTCTGGGGAGCCGCGCAGATGGTCACCGGCTCGATGCATCTTGTAGAGGCAAACGGACATCGGGTCCTGTTGGACTGCGGCCTGGTGCAGGGAAAACGAATGGCGGCCCGCGCTCTGAACTCGGAGTTCCCATTTGATGTGAGAAAAATCGATGCGGTCGTGCTATCTCATGCTCACATCGACCACTCCGGCAAGATCCCTCTGCTCGTCAAGAGCGGCTTTTTCGGCAGCATCTATTCGACCTCGGCCACCCGCGATCTTTGCAGCACCATGCTGCGTGATTCCGGCTCTCTTCAAGAGTCCGATGCAAAGTTCGTAACCAAGCTCAATAAAGAAAAAGGCCTTCCTCCCGTCGAGCCGCTCTACACTGCAATAGACGCCTCCGCGTCCATGCGCCTGTTTCAGACAATCGAATATGGTCGATCTCTCATGATTTTTCCGGGAATCAAACTGACATTTCACGATGCAGGCCACATCCTCGGATCGGCGACAATCACCCTTGAGATTACCGAGGGAAAGAGTGCAGCCCAGACTCTCGTCTTTACCGGCGACGTGGGACGCAAAGGGGCCGCAGTGGTTCGCGATCCGGAGATCCTGACGCGTGCCGATATCCTCATCACCGAATCGACTTACGGTGGCCGTCACCACGGCCCCATGGCCGAGGTGCGAGAGCGATTGAAAGCGATAGTAAATGAGACTGTAGCCAAGGGCGGCATACTGATCATCCCGGCCTTTGCCGTCGGCAGGATTCAGGATGTTGTCTACGACCTTCATGAGTTGATGAAAGCCGGTGAAATCCCATCGTTGCCGATCTTTGTCGACAGCCCTCTGGCCACCAACGTGACCGAGATCTTTCGGCAGCATCCGGAATGCTACGACGAGGAGACGAATAAGCTCCTGATGGAAGATGATGATCACGATCCCTTCGGCTTTGAGATGCTGGAGTACGTGCATAGCCCCGCGGACTCGAAGAGCCTGAACAACCTGCAAGAGAGTGCGATCATCATCAGCGCCTCGGGGATGTGCGAGGGCGGCAGGGTGCTACACCATCTGCGCCAGTGGATGGGTGATTCGAGAACGACGGTTCTCTTCGTCGGCTACCAGGCGGAAGGCACCCTGGGCCGCAAATTGACAGACGGCGAGAAGCATGTACGTGTCTACGGCGAGGAGCAGGAAGTGCGTTCCCGCATCGAGAAGATCGACGGCTTCAGCGCCCATGCCGATGAGGGCGAGCTGATTGATTTCATCGGCGCGATTTCCCCAAAGCCCCAAAAGGTCTTTGTGGTCCACGGCGAGCCGGAGGCGGCTGTGGCGATGGAGAGCGCGTTGAAAAGATCGGGCTTTAAAGATGTCACCATTCCGGCGCGCGGACAAGAGTTCAGTCTCTAGCTCGAGGCCACCCAAGTTCATCCGCCGGCAGGGCCGAGAAGCCGAGGAGAAGCCCAATTCTCGAAACAGCCACCCGTGAAGCAGATGAAGCTCGATGCATGCTCATGGGTGCCCAATTGGGCATGAGGGTTTCATGTAAAAAGGATTCATGAGCAAAATATCTTTATGCAGCCAATGGCTTATCCCGCTCCGCCCACCGTCGCCTTGGACACCAGCAGATGCGGTGATCCGTCGCTCACAGGCACCAGTTGCCCTGCCTTGCCGCAGCGGCCACTGTTGTACCTGAGGTCGTTTCCCACGGCCTGCACATGCAGCAGTGTCTCCAGGATCTTGCCGGACAGCGAGACGTCCCGGAGCAGCTTTGCCTTCTCGCCGTTCTCGACTAAATAGCCGCGCTTGGCATTGAACTGGAAGACGCCTTCGCCGGTGCTAACCTGACCGCCCCGGCTTCCTGCCAGATAGACGCCGTCTCCCAGCTCCTGCAAAATCTCCTCCAGCTTCATCTCTCCGTTGGCGATGTAGGTATTGCTCATGCGTACTACGGGCCGCGCCGTGCCTTCTGCGCGGGCATTGCGAGGCACGCCTCCCAGGCGCGCTGCGGTCTCGCGGGAGTTGAGGTATGATTTTAATATGCCATTCTCGACTAAAACCGTCTCCTGGGCCAGGCTTCCTTCATCATCAAAGGGATAGTAGCCGTTCTGCATCAAGCTTGGGTCGTCCTTGACGGTCACCAATTCCGAGCCGATCTTTTGCCCCAGCTTTCCTTCCAGACAGGAGTCGCCGGCCAGGATGATGTCGCCCTCGGTGGCATGGCCGACGGCTTCATGCACGAATACTCCGGCCAGCTCCTGATCGAGAACTACGGGATAAGTGCCGCCTTTGGGCGTCTCTGCATCCAAAAGTGCCACCGCGGTTTTTCCGGTTTCTCGGGCCAGAGCCACCGGATCTTCCCGGTCGAATAATTCCAGGCCGCCAACGCCTGAGCGGCCTATGCCATCGGTCTGGTAGATGCCGCCCTTTTGTGCAACAGCACTGATGAAAAAGCCCATCCGGCACATCTTCGACTCCAGATCCAGGCCCTCGGAAGAGGAATAGCTGGTTGTAAGATCCATCTCGGAATAAACCGCCTGAGTTGAGGTGACGCCTTTGACCTTGGCTGCGTCCTCAATCTCCCGCAAAAGAGCTACCTTTTCTTCTAGGGAAAGATCCCTTGGGTCTTTCTTGACCGGCACCTGCATGCTTCTTCCCGCAGGGGCCTTGGCGAGTTGCAGATTTTCCCGGCGATCGATCTTTCTGGCAATGCGTTTGGCCAGGTCGATCTCCTTGGCCAGACCGTTAACGATATCAGTAGTAACAAAACCCCAGGCACCACCGGCCAGGGCGCGAATTGCTGCGCCCTGGAATGGTGTCTCGGCAATCTCTTCCAGTTTGCCGTTGTCCAATACGATTCTGGTTCTGCTGCCCCTCAAGATGCGCGTGTCGTAAAATTCCGACATTGTCTTCACCATAACCTGCATCGAGGAGTTTAAATGCTCCTGCTGGGAGTTGGAATACTCTCCGGCAGGCTGATGCCGATCTTCGCATCAGTGGCGAATCTCTTGAGCTTCTCAATCAAACGGGTCCTCTGGCTGCCCATGGCGTACTCGAAGACCTCGCTCATGGTCGAGACGGGTATGATCTCGATCTTGCCTCTGATGGACTCGTCTATCAGCACATCTCCCATGTTTGCTTTGGGAATGAGCACGGTCTTGATGCCCGCCGCAGCTGCGGCCTCGATCTTCTGGGTTACGCCGCCTACAGGCATGACGTCTCCGCGCACAGACAGAGAGCCGGTCATGGCTACCGTCTGCTTCACGGGTACGCCTTCCAGGGCAGAGATGACCGCCGTGGCGATGGAGATGGAAGCGCTGTCGCCCTCCACGCCCTCATAGGTGCCGATGAACTGGATGTGGACGTCCTTTTTAGTGATGTCCTCGCCCAGGAACTTCTTGATGAGCACGGATACGTTTGTGACTGCCTCTTTGGCGATCTCCTGCAGCTTGCCTGTGGCAATGATCTTGCCCTCATCCTTGGACTGGGCCTGTGTTACCTCGGCCATGATGGGCAGGACGATTCCGGAATCTCCCATAACGGCGAGACCGTTGACCCTGCCAACCTCATCGCCCGTGGAATGGAACATGGTGTAATCCTTGCGCCTCTCCATGTACCTGTCGGCGAGCTGCTGCTCCACGGACCGGGCCATCTTCTTGGCCTGCAAAACGTGGTCGGTAGTCGTCAGGCTTGCACTTTCAGCCCGGGCTACGTCGCACGATACTCTGATCAGGCCGCCCAGATCGCGAAGCATGAGTGTGAGATGCCCTTTTCTTCCCGAGCGTCTCTTTGCCTCTCGCATGATCTCGGCCACCGCATCTTTAGTGAAGTGCGGAATCTTGCCGTCTCGAACGATCTCCTGAGCCACGAATCTGATTAGCTTATTGCGGTTCTCCAGTGTGTCGTCCATCGAGTCCCGCATATAAATCTCGTATCCGTAGCCTTTGATGCGTGAGCGCAGCGCGGGATGCATTCCCTGCACGGCATCCAGGTTTCCTGCTGCAATCATGATGAAGTTGCAGGGCACGGGCTCAGTTCTCACCAGGGCACCGGAGCTGCGCTCGCTCTGGCCGGTGATGGGGTACTCGCCTTCTTGCAGGGCGGTGAGCAGGCTCTGCTGCGACTCGAGGCGCAGGGTGTTGACCTCGTCTATAAACAGGACGCCCTTGTGGGCTTTATGGATGGCTCCGCATTCCACACGCTCGTGGGATGGAGTCTCCAGGCCGCCGGACTGGAACGGGTCGTGGCGGACATCGCCGAGCAGTGCTCCGGCATGTGCGCCGGTGGCATCCACATAAGGTGCCTTCTTCTTGCTGTTGTTGTCCACCAGGAGCTTGGGAACCAGTGCATCCTCTTTGGGCAGCATGTAGCGCAAAGAGAGGAAGATGAGCGCTGCTGCTATGACGCCAAACAGGAGCTGGCCGGTGTAATAGGAATATACGATGAGGCCCATGACGATGAGCATCAAGAACATGTTCCTTGTTTGAACCTTCTTTCTGGCCTCCATCTTCTGGGCATCTACAATCTGCTTGCCTCTGCCTGCCGGTACAACTCTGACGCGGGGAGTGTTGTTATCCTCAGGATTGGCATAAACCAGAACATCTTGCAGCTCTTCTACGGGCAACAGCTCGCTCATGGCCTTGCCGAGCATGGATTTTCCCGTTCCCGGCGAACCGATGAGCATGACGTGACGTCTCTGGTGCGCCGCTTTTTTGATGACTTCCACTGCTTCGTCCTGGCCGATGACCTGATCTATGAGGCTCTCAGGCACGGTAATGCTGCTCGTATCTTTGAAATCGATATCTCCGAGCAGCTCATTCGACTCTTCTTCCGAAGTCATTTTTTCGGCCATCAGTTCATTGTTTGATTCTTCTGACCTATATATCTGGTGCTTTGAATCCATCTTTCTATCCTTCGAGTTACTCACACTTCGAAATTTCGTATCATCTGTAAATATTCATCCATCATTTCTTCGGACAGATGCGGTTTGATACGCAATCTTGCTTCTTGGAAATGCTCTTTGGTGACTGTAATTTTATCAATTATCAGCTCTTCCTTGCTCATGCCCGGCAAAATGTGCTGGCGCAGTGCCAGCATCCCCGCCTCGCGGCAGAGCATCTCCAGGTCTGCGCCGCTAAAGTTCTCGGTCACTTCGGCCAGCCATTCGGCAGAAACGCCTCTGGCGGCCATCTCGGAGAGGTTAATCTCGATGATCTTCTGACGAGCGGCTTTATCCGGCATGGGAATATAAATCAATCGATCGAACCTTCCCGGACGGAGCAGCGAGCGATCCACCAGATCGGGGCGGTTGGTTGCGGCAACGATTATGACGTCCTTCAGCTCAACCAGCCCATCCAGCTCCGTCAGGAACTGGCTGACCACTCTTTCCGTGACATTTGTATCCGATCCGGAGCCCCTGGCCGGCACGACGGAATCTATCTCGTCAAAGAAAATAAGAGCCGGAGCTGCCTGGCGGGCTTTCCTGAAGATTTCCCGCACCGCTTTCTCCGATTCTCCTACCCATTTGCTGAGCAGCTCCGGTCCTTTGACGCTGATAAAGTTGATATTGCTCTCCGTAGCCAGCGCTCTTACCAGCAGCGTCTTTCCCGTGCCGGGAAGGCCGTAGAGCAGCAAGCCTCGCGGCGGGCGCACGCCCACCGACTCGAAAGCTTCGGGATACTTCAGCGGCCACTCCACGGATTCTATCATGGACTGCTTGGCATCCTCAAGACCACCTACCTCGTGCCAGTGAACTTCGGCCACTTCGACGAAGACCTCCCTCATGGCGGATGGTTCAATCTTCTTCAATGCCTCCCGGAAATCCTCTTTTGTAACCTTGAGATTTTCCAGCACGTCAACCGGGATATCCTCTTTGACATCCAGGTCCGGCAGCGCCCGCTCCAGGGTTCTCATGGCCGCCTCTTTGCAGAGTGCATAAAGGTCTGCGCCCACAAAGCCGTGCGTCGAATCGGCAATCTCCTTCAGGTCCAGGTTGTCATCCAGCGGCATGCCTCTGGTGTGAACGTAAAGCACTTCCAATCGACCGTTTTTATTGGGAATGCCTATCTCAATCTCGCGGTCGAACCTCCCGCCCCGGCGGATGGCCGGATCGAGGGCATTGGGCCGGTTGGTGGCGGCGATCACAATCACCTCGCCGCGGGCGGACAGGCCGTCCATCAGGGCCAGTAGCTGTGCCACGACGCGCCTCTCCAGATCCCCGGAGACCTCCTCGCGCTTGGGGGCGATGGAGTCTATCTCATCGATGAAGATGATGGATGGGGCAGCCTTTGCCGCTTCCTCGAAGATCTGACGCAGCCGCTGCTCGCTCTCGCCGTAGAACTTTGAGACGATCTCGGGTCCTGAGATGGACACGAAGTTGGCATCGGTCTCGCTGGCCACGGCTCTCGCGATGAGCGTCTTGCCTGTTCCCGGCGGACCGTGCAGCAGAACTCCGCGCGGCGGATTGACGCCGAGCTTCTGGAACAGCTCCGGGTGGCGCAGCGGCACCTCGATCATCTCCCGGATCTCCCTGATCTCGCGAGAGAGGCCGCCGATATCCTCGTAGGAGATGTCCCGCACATGCAGCGCCAGCTCTTCCAGTGTCTCTCTGGTGATGCTGATGATGGTCTCCTGGGTCACCAGCACCGGGCCCGCAGGAAGCGTGCTGACCACTGCCAGGCTCAGGCTGTTATTGATCATCTCCACGCGCAGCATCTCGCCCTTGACCACTGCCCGCCCGTCCAGCATGCGCAGCAGATACTGAGGCCCGCCCATGAGCCGGATCTGGCGAGTAGGAGCGAGCACTACTTTTCTGGCAGGCCGCGCTTCCGCCCGCAAGATTTGCACTTTGGTGTCGATTCCCGCCACAAGATTGGCTCTTGTGCTGCCGTCGATCCTGATGATATCCTGTGGGTCTTCAGGAGTTCCCGGCCAGGCGATGGCGTAGACCTTGTCCTTTCCCCTGATCTCCACTACGCCGCCGTTCTCAATGCCAAGCTGTGTCATAGCAGAGACGCCAATTCTGGCGATCCCCTTTCCGGCATCCTTGTGATAGTCCTCTTCTTCTCTGATCTGAAGTGTATTTTTATCTTCCTTTTCGTTTTACTGCATCTCCGCTTCGCCTGTCGTTTCGCTCATATCGGCAATGCCCGGCCTACTCGGACTGTTTGAACTCAGATGTTCCATTCCTGGCCCCTCAATTGAATTGCACCGCGCTTTTCTAGCCGTCTCAGCCGGTCAATTACCACAATCTCCGGCACTTCCAGCCGCATGGCCAAATCGGACGACCTCGCCCTGCCGGACAGCAGCGCCACCAGTATCTCGGATTCCAGCTGATCCTCGGCAAATCCCTGGGCGGTTCCGACGGCAAGCTGCTTGACCTCCATCTCTCTCGACTCGATCTCTTCGAGAAGCCTGCGCATCTCCTTGCGCTTCTCTTCCAGATCGGAAAGCTCTTTACGCAGGCGCTTCATGTCCTCTGCGCTGTTTTGGGCAACGCCCGGAGCTTGAGCCTCCTCTTCGTCGCTTCTGGGCACATCTTCGGATCGATAGGATCGAACGCCATATGAATTGGGTGAGACCGCTACCTCCAGCACCGTCTTTTGGGCGATGCGGAAGTACTTTCTGCGGCCCTGCACCTGGTAGCATTCCACCAGCCCGGCCTTTTCCAGCATCTCCAGATGGTCGATGACGGCCTTCGGCCCCACATCGAGACGCTTGGCCATCTCATTAAAGTAAAAGGGCCGGAATGAGAGGAGCTGAAGAATCCTCCTCCTGTTCTCATTTCCTAGTATATCCAAAAGCTCAATGGGGTCCAAGATCATCACTCGACAATTGCTTAATTATACTTAAGGTTAGTAACGACACGTTAAATAAACCTTGCGCTTTAAGCCTGCAATTTGGCTGTATTTTACAGGCATTGCATAGCTATCTATTGCACATTTATCTATTACAAAGCTACCAAATACTCAGTTATCTAATAGTCAGCACTATCCAGAATGCAGCAATGCCGATGGCGATAAGCATTCCGCTAACCAGCCGTCCGTGGCCCACTCTCCAGCGTGCTAATGTGAATCTGGCGCTGATCAGAACATGCACGAGGAAGAAGAAGACGAGGAAAAGGTCAAGATTTGTGTGCATGTACTTCGCCTGCTGCAAAGGCAGTATGATTCTATTTGACCAGGCATAGCCGGAGACCAGGAAGATGATCATGAAAATTAACAGCATCCAGGCAGAGATGCGATTTATCTTGACGAGGAGTCGGCCAATATTCAAAGCAAATTCACCAAGAATTCTTTGACTCTTCATTGATATTAACATGCGGTACGAGGATGCTCCCTTATAGCATCGTAGACTGCACATGGATGAAGAGTGAGCAAATTCTGTCTTCAAAAAAAGCCGTGAAGACTTTTTCGGTTTTCGGCGAGAAATGCTTTTATCGCTCTGTAACATATGTCCTGATGGTGGGGTATCAATGGATTACAAATTCATAGCGACGATGGTACTAATCTCGGGATTCTTATTGGCCGACTGCGCGGCCCAGGCAACAGGTACTTTCCAGAGCGTCGGTAGCGATTTTGGCCGGACCTGGATTAAGAACTTCCAAGCCCAGAATCCTGCACAACCCCTGGCTCAGAACTCTACAGCTCTGTGGAGTTGGGGTGGAGCGCCCAAAGGCAGTACGATTCAGGGTGGATCGCTGGTGGCGGATCCATATTACATCTGGAAGTCGCTCAACCTAACAAGTGGTTGGATGGGGCAAGCTTATATAGATCCCAAAACAGGATATCCTGTTTACGCTTTTGCGGATCCCTACACAGGATATCCGGACTATTTCTATGTAGACCCCAAGACCGGAAAGCCGGTTTACATTAATTCAGGTACAACAGGAATACCAATCTATAGCAGTATTCCAACCTATTCGAACTATATCCGCAGGCCAACATCGTCTAATTATCCGTGGCTTGGCGACCCGTCTGGTTTGCCAACCTACGAGGGAAACTATGGGGGCACGGGGATGGTCTAGGAACCGACTTGAATCAGACTACCTACTAGCATGCAATTATACCTGTAATAAGCTCTAAGCTGCAAACTGCAGGATATTACATAAAACAAAAAAAACAAAAGAGCGTATTGTAAAAAATGACCGATCGTGCCGGAGAACTTGATGCAGCCACAATAGCCATTGATCCCGCATCCCTTGAAGCGGCCAAGGCTGCCATTACCGAATCTTGCCAAGAGTACATCCGCTGGGCGAATCTATTCTCCCGGCGCTTGGAAACGGTGGAGCCTTCCGAGCTGCACAAATTTGCCCGCGCTTTAGTGCTCACCATGCTCGGCCATCTGCCTACCCGGCCCGGCACTTGCCCTTTTTGCATCCAGTACGGACGGGACAGAAGCTGCCAGGGGTGCGGCTACGGAGTTACGCACGGGCGCTGCGATGATGAGAATTCTGCATTCAGTCGCTTCATCGAGGCGTTTCAGGAACTGGGAAGGGTCGTCTATCAAGACATAACAGCAAAGGATGCAGAAAAAGATGCAGCAAAGGAAACCGAGCCAGATGGAGAAAACGAGTCTTCAAACGAATCCCGCTGCCATCCCATGAATTCCAAGGAGCAGCTTTGCGAATTTATTGTTGCCACAACCGAATCGGCAAGACGGATGCATGAGGATCTGCCAACACTTGGCACCATGAAACTCATGGAGAAAAAAGCGGCGTACCTGGATCACATGATAAGCCTGATTCCCCGAGACATTTTTTCTGCAGACGTGTGTGAGCGGTGCCGGATCGTACGAAAGGCGCTGAATGACTACTGGTGAACAGGCAAGCAAATCGCAGAATGAGAATATAGTTTGAGAAGAAATTGGCATCTCTAGATTATGCCCTTTTGCTTTATGGCAGTCTTTATCTCCTCTACATCGGTTTCGATACGTTCCAGTCGGTCATCCATGCTTTCTTTAATCTCTTTTCGAATTCCTTTGGCTTCATCCAATAGACGATCTTGCTTCTCGATCATTTGATCCTGCCCCTATAATAATAATAATCCAATCCGGCCACACTTAACTGCCCCAAATCTGAACGTTGCTTTGATATCAAAAGATTTTCCGGCAAGATCAATGGTGCAGATGTATGGCCGAAAATATGATTTAACTAAAAATTTGCATTAGTACCATTCGATCACAATACAAAAATTTATAATGTTTGGGCTCAAAGATCTGCAAATAGACATGGAATAAGCGCGTAACATTCGGAGATTGATATATGAGACCATTATCAAAAAAATGCGACTTAAGAACACAATTAGGGTTTGTAGCGTCGTTTGTGTCGATTCTTCTTCTCCTCAGTCTCTGCGGCCTGGCTGAGTCAAAGAATCAGGCAAACGACGATCTGAACGACAGCAGCATCGTCGCCGATCTCGGCTTTCGCCCCGACGTGGACGGCTTCAGCTTTTCCAATTATGCCGGCGAGAAGGGCTATGAGGGCTTAACGCCGGAAGACTTGCGGCGCATGGTGGGCAAAGATGTCTGCGCCAGCCAGCCCAAGGGGAACTGCATCCTCACGCCTACCTGGACCTACTGGCTGGAAATGGCCAACAGCATGTCGGACGGCGGACACTGCCAGGGCATGGCTGTGCTCAGCCTCCTGCTCTACGAGAAACTGATCGACGTCAATGACTTTGGAGCTGATCGGACCATTGACCTCGGAGTAGCAGGCAACGGAGTCCTGCAAAAGGAGATCGCTTATTGGTTCAGCCACCAGTTGCTTGAGCCAACCATATCCTCAGGAATCACGGCAAAGCCCTCCTTCATTCTGGACGAGCTGAAAAAGTCGCTCCAAGATGAAAACAAGACCCGGAAATACACAATCGCCTTTTATAAACGCGACGGCAGCGATGGCCATGCGGTCACGCCCTTCGCCGTCCGCGATGCAGGAGACGGTATTTACGAGATACTGGTCTACGATAACAACTATCCAAGAGAAGCTCGCGCAATTGTGGTGGATCGCAGCAATGAGAGCTGGACTTATGAAAGCGCATCCAATCCCAACGATCCGTCAAGCCTTTACGAAGGCGATGCAGATTCGTTAACTTTAGAGCTTCTACCCCTTTACTCGCAGCTTGTCCTGCAAAACTGCTCCTCGCTCAGCGAAGATGTCTGTCAGATATGGGCGGAGGGAGACGCCGACCTGCTCATTGTAGACGGGAAGAGCCGCATGCTCGGATTTGAAAACGGCGAGTTGATGAATGAGATTCCGGGATCGCAGGTCGTCACGCCTGTAGCAGACGACAAGGATAATGCGACAACATTCTTCATCATGCCCGCATTGGAGGATTTCAAGGTATTGCTGCAAAACACTAATCCTGAGACGGATTCCGTAGTCAATCTGACCATTCTATCTCCGGAGAACATCATCTATGCAGAGAATATCACTCTTGGTCCCGGACAGGCGGATATTATCGCCATCAGTCCACCTCAGTCTTTAATGGGCAATCCGACCACAAATTCCGTCGTGTATTATCCCGGAGGGGATGAATCGCCAACCTTGACGATTGGCGCTCTGGGCAATAACACCTCGTATGTCTTTGCTGTTGCAACCAACGATCTGCAGGAAGGCATGGCGCTCACAATGCTTGATATCTCGAACTATGCATCCTTTGGGTTCACATACACCAATACCACAAAGGACTACACTTTCGACATGGGCATCGGGCGCATCGATGAATCCGGAGAGCAGTTGTTCGGGCATGAGGGCGTCGAGATCGCACCGGATTGTGTGGCGGTTCTGCAATACGGAAACTGGACCGGAAACTCGCAGCCTATGCCTATGAACCTCGTATGCGGAGATGATTCTGAGACGGTGGAACTGAAAGATGTAAACGATGAGCTTCCAAAATAAGCATCCAGAAATTCGAAAAACTTTTTTTGCTGCAGGGATTTGAACCGTCCTGCAGCACTTCTTTCTTAGAATTTGCGGCAGCATTATTCGATGATTGTTCGATCATTATTCGATAATTATTCGATTTGCCAGTAGAGCCTCTCCGGGATCTTCTGTCCGGCCAGAAGTGCGCTTGCATCCTCGGCCCGGCGCGTGACATCGGCTTTATCACCCGAAACCAGAATCTCCGCAGGCCGGGGCTGGCCGTTGTACTGCGATGCCATGCTGAAGCCATAGCCCCCTGCATCCAGGAAGGCCAGGACGTCGCCCCTTTCCAGTTTTGGCAACTGCCGGTCTTTGGCTAGGATATCGCCGGTCTCGCAGATCGGCCCGACCACCGTGTAAGGCTCCGCTGCCGGCTCGTCTGACTTGTTGGCCACGATGATATGATGATAGGAGTCGTAGAGCATGGGCCGGGCCAGGACATTGAAGCCTGCGTCCTCAGCCACGAAATTCACATGCGCCCTCTTTACCACATTCACGCCGGAAAGCATGATGGTTGTATCCGCCACGATGCTCCTGCCCGGCTCAAGGATGAGCTTGGGAGATATGCCCAGGTCCCGGCAGCGGTCGCCGAATATCGGCAGCACTGCTTTGGCAAGATCCGCGGGCGACGGAGCCGGTGTGTCCGGATGATACTGGATGCCCAGGCCGCCGCCAAGGTCTATCCTTTTGATCTCGCCGCCCGCACCAACTACGGCTGCTGCGATATCCATCATCTTTCCAGCCGCTTCGGCGAAGGGTGCCGTATCCAGAATCTGAGAGCCGATATGGCAGTGCAGCCCCACCGGCAGGATGCCTGGCAGGTCCATTGCTCTCTTGTAAGTCTCGGCTACTTGCTCCGCAGGAATGCCGAATTTTGAGGAGCGAAGCCCGGTGGCGATCTTGGGATGAGTCTTGGGCGAGACATCCGGGTTGACGCGGAAAAGGATCTCAGCTTCATGATCTTGATCAAGCCGCTGAACAGTGCCTGCCAGATGCTCCAACTCCTCGCGCGAGTCCACGGACATGCGCACGCCCGCCTGCAAGGCCATTTCATGATCTTTCTCGCTCTTGGAGTTGCCGTTGTAGAGGATCATGTCTTGCGGGATGCCGACATTGCGGGCTATGGAAAGCTCGCCTGCCGAGAAGACGTCGGCTCCCATGCCCTCCTGAGCGGCGATGCGCAGGATTGTGAGGTTGCCGTTGGCCTTCACTGCAAAGTATTTGTCGGCTTTCGGGAAAGCCTGATGGTAAGCGCGAATGTTCTGGCGCAGTCTCTTCTCCGAAGTGACATAAAGAGGCGTGCCGAGTTGGCGGGCGAGAAGGAAGCAGTCAACATCTTCCATGAAAAGATGATTGTTGCGGGAGGTAAGGTGCGATTTGGGTCCGAACATGGTATGCAGATTGATGCGCCAACTTAAAATGCTTTCTCATGATGGTTAAATTATATTATTCGGTGTTGAATTGATTGGGTCTGATTTGTGATTCGTGCTCGACCTGATTCCCGGCGGGCATCCACGCCGCCCAAGTTGCATCTAACCCAGGGTTCCGCCTGCGGATGATCCGGCCCACGAGCGCCTTGATTGATACCCGGCATCCCAGGACTTACATCTGCAGCCAAAAGGCCCGTTCATCCTGCTCGATATAGATGCATTCAATGAGCAATCGAGGCTAGCCTCCTCATATCCATATCTTTTCGCAATCCTTATAGCTCAATAGGATGCAGTACCTAACATGGCCGGAGCGAAAGAGAAAGCGATAATCCAAGATGCGAACGAAGCCTCTCTGCAGGAATTTAAGGCTGGTCTCCAAAGGAGCATTGAGCAGGCCGATGCAGGTTTAGTTAAGACTTTCAAGACAAAGGAAGAGTTTGTGAATCACCTAAAAAATCTTGAATAAGCCACATGGAATATGAATCCACGCCTGAATTCGATGCTCAGTTCTTGAGGCTCACAAGAAAGAACAGGGCATTGGAGGAACGTCTTCTCAAGAAAATCGGCCAGATCTTGGATAATCCATCGATCGCACTCCTAAACGCCATAAGCTGCGACTTGCCCGAGGTTCTCACGTCGATCCCTATGTCATCGTCTATAGGATCAAAGGAGATCGAATTCAATTTTTGTATGTAGATCACCATGATTTTGTCTATCAGAAGGCAGCAGCGATCATGGAAAAGATAGAACGAGTTGACTAAATCTCCACTTGCAGCATGCATGCCAGACATGCATCGTTCCTCTTCCTCGAGATTCAGCTCAGCATCGGGCACCAGTGATCTTCGCCCGACCGCAGTGAGAGTCAACGAGCTGGCAGCAAGCGAGGCCCGGCCAGCCTGTCCGATCACAGGCGATTGACGCTCGACCTGATTCCCGGCAGGCAT
>Ga0105092_10000139_pt1 | contig 34064 bp, 25 predicted proteins | sample PPLLak2March2015_FD_87021 | JGI IMG/M metagenome (GOLD analysis project Ga0105092, IMG submission 87021) | Freshwater sediment microbial communities from Prairie Pothole Lake near Jamestown, North Dakota, USA - PPLs Lake P7 Core (1) Depth... | ecosystem: Environmental > Aquatic > Freshwater >... | reverse complement strand
TTCTTCCTCACTTCGACATTCGACATTCGACATTCGATATTCGATATTCGACATTCTGTCTTTCTTCTTCATCGGGCAGGTTTTTGGTTGCGGCTACGCCGCGCCGTGTAATTCGTGGATAACATTGTCAGCTGGAGGCGGGGCGAGGACGGGCGGATGCGAACAGTCCGAACAGTTGCAGAGCCGGGCCGTGGTTACTCCACTACGCCGCCAACTCCAGCGTCACCACCAGCCCAAGGTGGTCAGACAGCCTGGGCGGATGGGGCGATAGTTCCCCGACTTGCTCGATTCCCTTGAGAAGCGGCTGCAGGAGCGGGTTAATCCAGGCGTAGTCGATCCGAATGCTCGGATTGTCGGCTTCGAAAGTAAACCCGGTGTCGCCCGGATGGAGCTCCGACCAGACATCAATGAAGCCGGCTTGCGCGAGCTTCTTCATCGCCTCGGTTTCGGGCGTCGAATTCATGTCGCCGACCAGCATCACCGGACCGTTGATGCCGCCAACGTAGGGAAGAACTTCGGAGACACTTCGAACCGCCTGAGGCGAAATCCAGGAAAAATGGCAATTAAGCAGGTCCAGAATGCCTTGCTGCAAAACGAAGACGCCGTGAAGCAGGACCCGCGGGGTTGGATCATCGGGGTCGTCCGGGAGGCTGAGCCTGAGTGAATCCACGCTGGATGACGGCACTCGGGAAAGGAAAGCCGACCCGTCCGCCGTCCCGTCGCCGTGTTCCACGGCCGCGATAAAGACCCGATAGGGATAGCCGGACACCAGGCGAGACAGCTCCTCGATCTGCGTCAAGCCGCCTCCCATGGCACGGACGGCCTGGAAGGCGATGATGTCCGGCCCGTTCTGCTCGATCGTTCGGGCGATAAGACCACGCCTTTCAGGCCAGGCTCCGTGCTTGTCAACGAGGTAATTGAGATTGAGCGTCATGATTTTGAGCATAGGCAAGGTCCTTTAAAACAGGATATCGTATTTTGTGCGGTGGAAAGGACGTGGAATCAAAGGAATGGCTGAAACGGCTTGGCGTCTCTTCAGGGTTGGAAACCTCGGTTTTCACTACTCGCTCGCCGACTCCGCCGCTTCTGAACGGAACCTGGTTCTGGTCCATGGCTCTCTTGTCGACGTGCGGAGTTGGGACAGGCATGTGGAGGCCTTCTCGCGACGGTTCAAAACCCTGGCGTATAGCCGGCGGTACAACTACCCGAACCTGAACTCCTGGAGCGGCGAAGATCATTCGGTGGCGATCGAGGCGGAGGATCTTGCTTCCCTGCTGCGCGGCCTTCAGCTCGTGCCTGCTCGAATAGTGGCTCATTCTCTGGGTGCCTACGTCGCCTTGTATCTCGCCATCCAGGAGCCGGGGCTCGTCCACTCGCTCGTGTTGTCCGAGCCACCCGTTCTTCCACTCCTTCGCACCTCCGAGCCCTCGCTGCAGCAGCTTTACGACGAGCATATGACGCATCTCTGGGAGCCGGTCAGGAAGGCCTGGTTGCGCAAAGACCGCGAAGCGGCCGTGCGATCGACAATTGCGTATTTCCAGGGGGAAGGACAGTACGATCGGTTCCCTCTCCACCTCCGACAGGCCCTGCTTGACAATTCTCTGGAGTGGGAAGCTATTGCCTTTTCCCGCGACCCGTTCAGCGTGATCCCGGAGGACAGCATCCGTGCCCTCCGGGTGCCCGCGCTGCTTCTCCAGGGAGAGCGGAGCCTGCCGTTTTTCAAGGCGATTACTGACCGGATCCTGGAACTTAATCCGGCCGTCAGGATCACCGTTATTGAAGACGCCGGACACGAAATGTGGGATTCGCATCCCGGCGATTGCCGTCGGGCGGGACTGCGGTTTTTGCTTGAAATGGACCGACAGGGACGGACACGGACGAACACGGACTGACACGCACGGAGGCGCTGGCACTGAATTGGTGGTGTCCCTGTCCGTGTTTGTCCGTCTTCGGCCTTGTTCGGCCGTGTTCGTCCCTGTCGCACTATGAAAGAATTCATCATCGGCGCGAATTACCCGTGGCGGCACTATGGACAGGACTTCGGCACTTCCGGGTGGTGCTACCGGGGGCTGGCGAGCGCCAAGAAAGAGCTTTATCGCGAGTTTAGCGAAATTGAGTCCGTGCTGGGGACTGGCGGGAAAAAGGTCATTCGCGTCTTCGTTTTTGCCGACGGGCGTTCGTCGCCGGAGTTCGATAGCGCCGGCAATGTCATGGGCTTTGACGATTTCTTTTTTAGGGACTTCGACACGCTGGTTCACACCGCCGAACAGAGCCGTGTTCAGGTCATGCCGGTTCTGCTCGATTTCCATTGGTGCCGCCAAGGCTCGGTCCTTGAGGGGGTGCAACTGGGAGGGCATTCTGAAGTCGTCGCAGAGCCGGCCAGGCGCGAGTCCTTTTTGAAGAACGCCCTTGCCCCGCTTCTTGGCCGGTACGGAAGATGTCCTGAGATATTCGCCTGGGACCTGATCAACGAACCGGAATGGGTTGTGCGCCGATTCGAGCGACCAAATGGGAGCTCGGTTGACCTCGAATCGATGCGTGCCTTTGTCCGCGAATGTACTGAGATGATTCACCAGGAGGCCGGGCAACCGGTCACCGTCGGGAGTGCTCGACCTCAATGGCTTCGCTACTGGCGCAACCTTGGGCTCGATCTCTATCAGTGTCACTGGTATCTGGGACGCCTGCGTCTCCGGCTCGCCGCCCTTCGGGCGGGTATCCGCACGCTTGACCGGCCGTGCCTCGTGGGTGAGGCCCCAACGGCCGGAACGGGCATCCAGCCGGCGCAATATGTCCGAAAAGCAAAAAGGGAAGGCTACTCCGGAATTCTCTTCTGGAGCTTTCGAGCCAACGACAGCGCGTCAGATTTCAGCCGGGTGAGGATCTAGGAAATCAGACTTTTCGCCCCCTCGTCAGGAATGCGAGCAACACCGCTGCCCCCACCACGGCCAAAGCCCCAAAAACGTTCAGCCAGAGGTAAGCGACCGTGGTGTATTGAAAGAGCCAGATGACGAAGGCTTGACCGACCAGCGCGCCGACGAAGGTCGGCGTCCCTCTTACGCGCTTGAGCAGAAAGGCGACAATGAACACTCCGAGAACGGTGCCGTAAAAGAGCGATCCGAGGATGTTCACGGCTTCGATCAATGGGCCGAGCCGCGCGGCCTGCTCGGAAACCAGAATCGCAAAGATGCCCCAACCCACGGTGGTCAGGCGGGAGACGAGCAGGTAGTGCTTGTCCGAAGCCTCTTCCCTCAACAGCCTTTTATACACGTCGACGATGCTGCTCGTGGCCAGTGAGTTCAACGCGGATGAAATGGCCGACATGGTGGCGGCAAAAATGACGACGATGATTAACCCGACTAATCCGGCGGGAAGGTATCGGATCACGAACGTCAGGAAGACATAGTTCGTATCGTTCGTGTCGGCGGCAGGGTCATTCTGCTTCATCAGGCCCAGAGCTTCGCTCCGCAATTGGCGCGCCTTTTGGTCGGCAGCCTGCAGTTCGGTCCGGGCGCGGCTTTCTGCGGCAGGATTGTCGAGCCTGGATACCGCGAGCCAATTTCGTATCCTTTCTCCTTTTGCCGCTTGCGCCTCTCGGTATTCGACCTGAACCCGCTCATACTCTTGTGCCAGTGAGCTCGTGGTGATCCGTTGTTCCTCTATGGGGTTGAAGAAAATCGGCCCCGGGTTGAACTGGTAGAAGACAAAGACCATGGCGCCGACAAACAGGATGAAGAACTGCATTGGGACCTTGGCGAGGCCATTAAACAAGAGTCCTATACGGCTCTGCGCCACCGAGCGGGCGGTCAGGTAGCGCTGCACCTGGGACTGATCGGTTCCGAAGTAAGCCAGGGCGAGGAAAAGGCCGCCGATCAGGCCCGACCAGAAGTTGTACCGATTCTGCCAGTCGAAGGAGAAATCAACGGCGTTTAAACGGCCCATCACCCCCGCGACCGACAAGGCTTCCCCGAAGGAAACATCGTTGGGTAGCAGGTGGATGATCATGACCAGTGCCACGAACATCGAGCCCATGATGACGATGAACTGTTGAAAGTCGTTCCAGTTCACACCGACCACCCCGCCCAGCGTCGTGTAGAGGATGACGAGGAGTCCGATGAGCCAGATCGTGAGACGCACGTCCCACCCCAGGACGACCGAGAGGATCAGGGCGGGGGCATAGAGCGAGAGGCTGGTGGCCAGCCCGCGCGAGACCAGAAAAATCACGGACGTCAACACCCGGGTCTTCAGGTCAAACCGCTGTTCCAGGTACTCATAGGCCGTGTAGACATTAAGGCGATGGAAGATTGGGACGGCGAAGATCGAGAGGAGGACCATCGCTATCGGGAGGCCGAAGTAGAATTGCACAAAGCGCATTCCATCGGCGTACGCCAGCCCGGTCGTCGAGACAAAAGTGATGGCGCTGGCCTGGGTAGCCATGATCGAGAGCGCGACTGCATACCAGGGCATGCTCTTGTTGGCGAGCATGTAAGCCCGGATGTCGCGGGTCCCCCGACCCCGGCGAATGCCGAACACGACGGAAAAGAGCAGGAAGGCAACTAGTACGACCCAGTCAAGAGGCCTCATGAGCTTGAACGTGTAAAGGGCTGGATGGTTGGTTAAGGGGCGTTTGTAACGACCTGAGAAACCTGAAAGACCAGAAAGACACAAATGTCCTTCATGTCCTTCTGGTCCTTCCGGTCCTTCCGGTCTTTCAGGGCGTTACTAGCGCCCCGTCAGCAACCATCCCGCTATCCAAACGCGCGCGTAAAGCCGTAGAACAGGACGATCAGGACAACCAGCGCCAGCAGAACCGCGAGGTACCAATGAGACCACGACCCGAACGGCGGCTGCTCTTCCTCGGCACTGGGATCAACTTCGTCATCAACTGCCATCTTTACTGCCCCTTGCAGACACCATGTTAGCGAAAAAACGATAGGCGCCCGGAACACCGGCCGGAAGCTCGCGGAACCAGGCATAACTGGTATAGATGTAGATTCCCTTCCCGTGCCGGGCGTACAAAACACCACCGTCGAGCGCGGGCTCACCCGGGTCCCCCGTTGAAATCACCGTCTGGTATTTGGGATCCCATTGCCCGGGGAAATAAAGCCCACGCTCCTGGACCCAGCCCTCAAAATCGGACGCGGTTATGCGGTTTGGCTGCGTCAGCAGCGGATGCTCCGGAGCGAGTATCCGGACCGGGGCTTCCTCCACGGAAACCCGTTCGCGCGAGAGCCGGAAGGGATACGGACCAAGATCGGTCGTGATCAACTCCTGCAGAGTGTTGTATTGCACGACCAGCGTCCCCCCGGCGGATACGTAGTCAAGGAGCCTGGAATGGACGGTCTGGAGAAGAGGCCGGGTGTTGTAGGCACGAATGCCGACGACGATCGCGTCGTAGGAGGAAAGATTCGCGACCAAAAGGCTTTCATCGGTCAGGGGCGTCACCTCGTATCCCATCTGCCTGAGGGCTTCGGGCACGAAATCGCCGGATCCCATGATGTAGCCAACCCGTTGGCCTACTTTCTTGACATCCAGGCGAAGAAGAACCCCCTTGGATTCCTCGAATACCGTCTGCGCCGGAATATGAGGGTACTCTACCGCGGCGACGGACCGGGCCAGGAGTTTTCCCTCGGCCTCCACCACGACGCTGATCGGTCCGGAGACAGCGCCCGCGGCCGGGGAGATGCGGAACTCGGAGTCTCGCTTTTCTCCCTTGACGGACAGGTTCAGGGGAATGCTGGCCGGATCCGCCGCCCAGCCGGCCGGGAGCCTCACTGAAATGGTCCCGGAGACGGTACCGGTGCCATTGGTCACTTCGGCGTGCACCCGCTTCGGCTGACCGTTCGCGAAGAGTGTTACCGGTTCATTCAGCCGGACCGAAACCTCCGGCGCCACCTCAAAAGCGCGGTACCGTTCGCCCTGGACAGGGTCGACCCAGCGGTAGAGCACCGGCACTTCGTACATCAGTTCCGCCGTCTCAAACGCGATTCGCACCTTGGCACGCACCGCCGGCCCGCTCTCTGCCAGGCCGATTTTTTGCTGATCCCGCACTTCGTAGAGATAAGGAGTCCCCTCTTCAGCCAGCCAGTAAGGCTCCGTGTACCCGGTTTCGGCTGGAATCGGAAGCGGGATCGTGGCGGTCGCAGGAACGTTGTACTCGAGTCGTAGATCAGGCTGTTTGGATGCGGCGCCCGGTTCGACGGAAACCGATAACAGCCGCAGGCGCAAGCGCGAACGGTTGATGACAGCCAGGTTGACGGTGACCGTCTGTCCGGGCGATGCCGAGGCCCGGTCGCTGATGGCCTCGAGCCAGAGGCCCGAACAAAGCCGGATCGCCTCGAGGGTCTCCTCGGCTTTGTAGCGGACCATGGGATTTGCTTCGAGCTTCTGCATCATCTGGTAAGCCTGGACCAGGAGCGGGACGACACTCGATGGATCCTCGAACTGATAACTCGACCAGGCTTTCCCCAAAAGCTGGCCAATGGCCGCGCCTCCTGGTATGCGACCCCAGGTCAGGTCGATCCCCTCCATCAGGTCCGATCTCGCCGGTTCGCCGGCCTGGGGTTTGAAGTAATTGGCGCTCGTTCCCCGTCCTTCCGGCGCACCCATTCCCTGGCTCTTGTGCATGGTGCGGCTTTCGCCGGCCAGCTCACGGAAACTCCTGCCGAGAAGAGGGTTGTACTCCCCAACGTCAATGGTCAAAGCACCGGTAGTCTCGGCGTCCGAGTATCGACCCCAGTTGTACATGTTCCAGACGAGTCGTTTGGCCTGCCAGGGCTTGACTGATTTAAGCTGTCCCGGAAACCGGGTCGGATCTGCAGCCGCCTGAAAGGCCTCCTGGGCCAGGATCGCAGAAGCTGTGTGGTTGCCGTGCCCGCCGCCTTCCGTCGTGAAGCGCGTTATGATCACGTCGGGCTGGAATTTCCTGATCACCCAAACGATATCCGACAATACGGCTTCCCTGCCCCAGAGCCGCAGCGTCTCTTCGGCCGTCTTCGAGTAGCCAAAGTCGACCGCCCGGGTGAAGAACTGCTCGGCTCCGTCGATGCTGCGGGCGGCAAGCAGCTCCTGCGTCCGAATGACACCGAGGAGCTTACCCTGTTCGGAACCTATCAGGTTCTGGCCTCCGTCGCCCCGGGTCAAAGAAAGGTAGCCGGTTCGGAGCAACCGTCCTCGGGACAAGTAAGCCAGGACGGCGGCGTTTTCATCATCCGGATGTGCGGCCAGGTAAAGAACGTTCCCGACGACGGTCAGTTTCTTCAGCTCGAGCTTCAAGGCAGCGGCATCGACCGATCTTGGACGCACATCGGGAAATGCGAAGTTGGTCAGAATCAACAGGGTAAGCAGGTGGAACGGCGCTCTTTTCATAAATTCTTGAAGGCATTTCTATAGTAGCAGAATCGCTCCCTGGAGCATTGCTCTCATGCCGATCGTCGGATACACTCCTCTCAAACTGGAAACAGAGGCGTGAGCATGGTTCACTCCAAGGGCGTTCAAGCCACCAAGCGCATGGCGCATAAAGATCTCATCGATTTCATTCGGGAGGTCCTCTCCAAAGCCGGGGCACCGGACAATGTGGCCCGGATCGAAGCGGAGATTACGGCCGAAGTTGACTTGGCCGGGGTTCACTCGCATGGCGTGCAGCTGGTACCCGGTCTCGCTGCGAGTCTCCGGGCGGGCCGCATAAACGCCAATCCTCAGCTCACGGTGGTGACTGAGCTGCCCGCTGCCGTTCTTTACCAGGCCGATCGAGCCATTGGGCGTTACACATCGGCCCTTGCCATGGATGCAGCGGTAACGCGGGCCGAAGTCTACGGCGTCGGCCTCGTTTCAGTGCGCGGGGTGGCGCATTGGGGGCGGGGCTATAGTTACGCTCTGCGGGCGGCGAGGGCAGGGTACATCGGCCTGGCCTTCACGAATGCTACTGTCAACTTTCCGGCCTGGGGAACCAAGGACCCATGTCTCGGGAACAATCCTATCGCCATCGGCGTCCCTGCCGGAGAGGGACAAGAGCCGGCAGTCCTTGACATCGCGATGACGCAGGCTGCGGTGAGAAAGATTATGGATGCCGCCGCCGAAGGTCGAGCGGTCCCCGTTGGATGGGGGGTCGACGAAGAAGGAAGAGTTACCAAGGATCCGCGGGCGATCCTAGAGAGCCGCCGTATTCTCCCGATGGGAGGACATAAAGGCTCGGGTCTGGCTTTCATGATCGAGTTGCTGACGGGAGCGTTGGCGGGCGGCCTGCTCTGCTTCGAGCAAGGCAAAGACGGACGTCCAGATGATTTTGCAGGTGGATCCAGCAAGACGTTTATCGCCCTGCGTCCTTTTGGGGCGTGGCTTGAGTCAAAGACCGAGGCTCTCAAAAACCATTTGAAGTCCGCGACTCCAGCGCCCGAGCAGGGAGAAGTCAGCTGGCCGGGCGAACATAGCCATCGATGCAAGCTCGAGTACGAGGCGTCGGGTATACCCTTCCGCCAGCCGCTGGTGGCCAAGCTCGAGCAGCTTTCCGCGGACTTCTCAGTAGCGCTGCGGTGGATGTGAGGGCACAGGCTTCAAGGACCTGAAGGACCGGAAAGATCTGCAGGATCCGAAGGACCTTAAGCCTGTCGTCGCCCTTCAGGTCCTTCAGGTCGTTGAGGTCCTTTGACCCCTAGAACCCCGGATTCGTGCTGGTCCGGGCCAGACTATCCTTGAAATACTGCTCCAACTTCCCTACTACCGCCTGCACCTCCTCTTTGCCGCTCGGCGGATTAAGCTTCAGGAAGGCCTGGAAGTGCTTCAAAGCTTCGTCGTACACCTTCTCCTGCACGAAAATGTACCCGAGCCGGTAATGCGCATGAATGAGGGCCGGGTTCAAGAGAACGGCCTTTAGCAGATGCTCCTTGGCGGCCGCGAAATCTTTCGTCTGCACATAAGCTTCGCCCAGATACATCTCGGCTGTCGCGTCATTGCTTTCCAGCTGCAGGGCCCTCGACAGAGGATCGATGGCCTCCTTGGGCCGTCCCTGGTTCATTCTCAAATAAGCGAGGTTCTTCAAGCCAATGGCATTCTCCGGTTGAATCTCAACGGCCTTTGCAAACTCCTTTTCCGCCTCCTCCAGCCGCTTCTGGCGGAGGTAGGCGATCCCTAAATTGTTATGAGCCTGGTAGAACTCCGGAGACTTACCAATAGCTGCTTTGAAATGCTTCTCGGCCTTTTGGAATTCAGTCTTATCCAGACAGTCGAGGCCTTTCTGCATCTCCTCGTGAGCTTTCGGAGAGACCTTCAGCGTCTTAAGATCCACGACAGTATTGCCTGACGGCGGAACATTCGCGTCGGCGGTTCGGGCACCCATTGTGACTGTGACCAGGTCGGATCGGTCTGCCGACCAGTCTGGAAGCTCAAATACCGTATCCTCTCTTCCCTGTGCGGTCACATAAATCGTGTAATCACCACGCGGGAGGCCGCTAAACGAGAAGTGTCCTCCCGAGACGTACGTCACCTGCTGCACACCGGGGCCCATGATCCGTACCATTACGACTCCAGGCAGATCGGTTTCCCCAGGACCGGGCAAGACCTGCCCTCTGATGCTCGCATTGCTGTCAGCTCTGACCTGAACCGACAGAATAAGCAAGGCCGCCAGTATGCTCCGTAGGGCCTTCATTCGTTTGTCCTCCTTATTGACCGGTGAAGGTCGGGGGGTGGGTTTTGGCGGTAAGACAGCACGTCGCGTGCCAGCCCGGACTCGGTCGTGCCCAACCGCCGTGCCACGCGGAAGCGGACCAGACAAGAGGGACGAGCCAGACAGCCAAAGACTCGACGAAGCAGGAAAAATTTCCCTGTCGGTTGCCGCTAAGGACTGCGTCGCAGTGGCAGCCCGGTTATACCTAGGCGAAGGCTTCGTTGTAGAATGGAATCAGTGGGTGCTTTCCGAACGGCATCTCACTCGATCTTTTGAGTGCTGATTACAATCAAAAAGTTGGAGAAAACTTTATTGCCGGCCGTTTTAAGGGTGGGCGTCACTTCATGTCACCCCTCTCTCGGCATAATACCGATCAACACTCTTAACCGTTTGGCTATCTCAATCAAAGTCTCGAAAGGAGTTGGTCGGAATGAGCAAGCGGTTCACCACCCTTGAAGAACTGCACAACTGGCTGAACAGCCGAGAACGAGGTGAGTATCAGATCGAATACATCATCAAAGAAGACGGTGTTTTCATCGTGATGATCCACCCGATTCTGAAGGTTGCTTGAAACGGTCGTGCCTGGCGGTTCGGGCCCGTATTCTCGGGCCCGGAGAGATCCTGCCCTCCAATAACAACTTCTCCCTGATTTCTTCCACTTCTTTACCATCTTCGTTTACACTCTCGCACAAAAGGAGGAGAGCACATGCTTCGTGAATTCAAAGAATTTGCCATGCGGGGTAGCGTCGTCGACCTGGCGGTCGGCCTCATCATCGGGGTGGCCTTCGGAAAGATCGTTACTTCTTTTGTCAATGACATCCTCATGCCTCCGATCGGGCTCCTGGCCGGACGTGTGAACTTTGAGAACCTTTTCGTCGCTCTCTCCGGCTCCGGGTACAAGACCGTGGCCGAAGCCAAAGAGGCAGGGGTGCCAACCATCAACTATGGGCTGTTCCTTAATACTGTGCTTGACTTCGTTCTGGTCGCCTTTGCCGTCTTCCTGCTGGTTCGCTGGATCAACCGGATGAGGCGGCAGCCCGAGGCCGCGCCGGCGGCCCCTACTTCGAAGAACTGTCCCTATTGCCTTTCGAGCATTCCGCTCCAGGCCTCCCGCTGTCCGCAGTGCACCTCACAGCTTGAAGCTGACCGCGCGCACGCTTGAAGTCATTGCCATTCTATGTCTTCTCTGGAATGAGGAGACATTATGGCGACGAAGTGCTTTGGTATTCTGACGGCAGGCGGAGACTGCCCGGGCTTGAACGCGGCGATCCGCGGAGTGGGCCGTCCGCTGATGGACTTGTACCAGGCGGAGTTCATTGGATTTCGCGATGGTTTTCGTGGGCTTATTGAGAACCGCATCACTCGTTTCGCGGACGGCTCACTCTCCGGCATCCTGACGGTGGGCGGCACAATTCTTGGAACCAGTCGGGACAAGCTTCACCGGATGACTGTGGGCGGTGAAGAAATGGACATGACGGAGGTTGCCGTCGAGAACTATCACAAACAGCACCTCGACGCCCTGATCTGCCTGGGAGGAGGAGGAACTCAGAAAAACGCGTTGCGACTCGCGGAAAAGGGACTCAACATCATCACTCTGCCGAAGACCATCGATAACGACGTTGCCAAAACGGATCTCAGCTTCGGCTTCGATACCGCGATGGCGGTCGCGGCTGAGGCGATCGATCGGCTTCACAGCACGGCCGAAAGCCACCACCGGGTCATTCTGGTCGAAATCATGGGCCATAACGCCGGTTGGCTGGCCCTCGGCGCCGGCATCGCGGGGGGCGCCGACGTTATCCTGATCCCAGAAATCCCTTTCAGCGTCCAGGCTGTCGCTAACGCCCTCATTCATCGCGACCGCAAAGGCAAGCGCTTCAGTATCGTGGCGATGGCGGAAGGCGCCCAGCCGAAGGGCGACGCCAGGGAAGAAAAGTCAAAGAAGAAGAACAAGAAGAAGAAGGATTCGAAGAAGGCGGCACCGGCCTCCCCGTCTGACGAGCCCGCTGTGGGCCTCCTTCCGGTCGGCGGAGAAAACTGCGCGCGGCTGGCTCACCACCTGCAGGAGATGACCGGGCTAGAGATGAGAGTCACGTCTCTCGGCCATCTGCAGCGAGGCGGAACCCCGACACCTGCGGATCGCCTCCTGGCCACCCGCCTGGGCACGGTCTGTGCCCGGCTCGTCCAGGAAGGCCAATACGGGGTGATGGTCGGACTGCAGGGCAACGAATGCGTCCCCGTCCCCCTCGAGGAAGTGGCCGGCAATCGGAAGACCGTGCCGCCTGATCATCCGTGGCTGCAGACCGCGCGCCTGGTCGGCACGGCGCTGGGAGATGAGGAGTAGAGTGGGTTTCACAAGGGACAGAAGGGACACAAGGGACAGAAGGGACACAAGGGACCCAAGGGACTCCGCAGCTCGTGTCCCTTCTGTCCCTTCTGTCCCTTCTGTCCCTTCTGTCCCTTGTGTCCCTTGTGTCCCTTCTGTCCCTTCTGAAACCCACCCTAAACCCGTCACGATAGGCGTTACTCCCACCGACCCCGTCTCTCGGCGGCTGGCTTTGTTCAGCCTGCTGGGAGGCGCTTCTTACCTGATACCGGTTCCTTTTGTGGATGATTGGACTCTGAACCTGGTTCGCCGCCGCATGTACGGGTACATTCTGGAGGGCAGCCGGCTTCAGATCGACCAGCGGGGATTGAAGGTCCTAACAGCGGGACAGCGGGACTGGGCACTCGGGAAAGGTTGTGCCTATTTGCTCTTCCTGCCGCTGACAGTGACCCTTTACGTCGTAGGTCGCTATTTTCGGAAGATTTTCTTCATTCTTGGCCTCAAGTCGGCCGCAGATCAGGCCGTCTCAGTGTTTGCGGAGGGCCACGCCGTTCGCTACCTGATCGGCACCGGTATGGTCACCCAGACTACCCTTTCGAGCGCCGACCTTCAGGTCAGGGTCTATGAGGCCGTATCGTCGGCTCTGGCTGAGGCCGACCCGCGTTTCATTCGGACCTCCATGCGTCGCCTGTTCCGCGGCCGCCGTGAAGAGCTCAGGCAGGCAGCGGAAGTACTGGTTGAGGCGGGTCAGGCTCACAAGAGACAGAGGGGCCGGGCCGATGACGTCGAGGTTGATCTAACCAAGGGAGAGTCGCTTCTTGACCGAATGCAGGACTCGGTCGTCAACATCTTCGCCGCGGACACGGCTTTCCTGCGCCACCTCGAGAGCCGGATCGACTTTCATTTGGGCGGCGGAGCCCGAAAATGCGCTGAGCCCCGCACGACGCGGACGGCTTAATCCACAGCCACCTTTAACGCCAACAGGGTGGCATCATCGCCGGCTTCGGTTCCGCCGCGGTGTTCCCGAATGGCCCGGAGCAAGTCCGACACGATCTGTTCCAAGCCGAACTTGCGCTCCTTTTGAAGTATGGCTTCCAGCCGCTCAATTCCGAACTCCTCGCCCTGCGGATCTTCGGCCTCGACGAGACCGTCGGTATAAAGAAAAAGGAAATCTCCGGCTTTGAGTTCTACCGAATGTTCCTCGAACCCATCCCCGGGGAGCAGCCCAATCGGCTTGCCGGTTGCCCCGAGCTTCTGCACCCGGCCATCGACGCCGAGAACGAACTGCGGATTGTGCCCGGCGTTAACCCAGCGCAGAACGCGTCCATCCCGGCTGATAATGCCCATGAAGAGAGTCGCAAACGTCTGCGGTTCGGTCTGTCTGTTGACCTCGAAATCAATCTCCTCAGCCAGCCGTGCCAGGTTTCGCTCCACCTGGAGTCGCGCCTGCAACCTGGCTTGGAGATTCGCCATCAGGAGTGCGGCCGGCACACCCTTCCCGGAGACATCGCCCATGAGTACCGCAACATCGCCCTCGGGCAACACGAAGTAATTGAAGAAGTCGCCACCCACTTGACGAGCCGGAATTGAAACGCCCCGGGCCTCGGCAAATCCGACTTTAAGCGGCTCGCGCGGCAGCAGGACCTCCTGGATCCGCCGGCACATTTCAAGCTCTTTTTGGAGGCGCTCCTGCTCGACCAGTATTTTCTGCTGCTGCGCCAGATCCGACGCCATCTTGTTGAAAGCGGCGGCCAAAGCGCCAAACTCATTCTTTGACCGGACCGGAACCCGAGCTTCAAGATCGCCCCGAGACAGGCGTTCCACGCCCTGGGTCAGAGTCGACAGGCTGCGGGTCATCCGCCCGGAAACCGGAATGATGCCGAGCAAGGCAAGTCCAATAAAAGCGAAGCCGATGCCCAAATTTCGAAGCGCGGTAGACCGGAGCTGCTGCAGGGACGTTCCGATCGGCCGGGCAATGCCGAATGTCATGCCCGACACCGGCTCGAATGCGGTCCCCACGATCCAGTCTTCAGGGCAGGACTGTACAGAAGCGGCCTTGCCTTCCGTCGTCTTCAATCCCAGCTTTTCCAGGTGGGCAACCTTGGTCTGATCCGGCGAGTGCACGTTCCCTTTCTTGTCGACCGCGAACTGGATTTCGCCGTGTGCAAACCGGCCGCGCTCAAAAATTCCTGCCAGTACCTCGTCGGCGCGTATCTGTGCTTTGATTGGGCTAACCATGCCTCCCGGCTGCGCGCCGGCCTTACCGTTCTGCTGGTTGACCCACAGTTCCATGGTCGCCCGCATCTTTTCGGCCTTCCGCCGCCACAAAGCCGGATCACGCGGGATCTGCCGCTGAAAGGTCTCGCCTGACCGTTTCATCTCCTCGGCGTTCCTTATCGCTTCGGCAGCCGCCCGTTGCGCCTCTGCTGTGATTTTGCGGACCTGCTCTTCGCTCAGGTGGAAGTCGACTTTCTGATCCGTGGCCTTTTTTACTTTGGCCTTGACCGCAGCGTCCACCTCGGGATCGCTGCACTTGAGGACAAGCCGATTCTTATCTTCCTCGATGCTGGCAGCCAAGGCCCCGGGATCCTTGGCACCCAGCCGATCAGTAAGGTTGTCGAGGTATACCACGACCGACTCAAATTCGCTCTTGCGCAGTCCGGTATCCGAAAAGTCCGGATGGCGGGCTGCGGATCCCGGCTTGACCATGGCCAGCGCCCCGGGACTCGGCCTTGGACGGCGCTGGGCCATCGTCGACTCGGCCGGAGGCGGAGGAACGGGGACGTTAGGAGCATCCGGGACACCTCCGCGATACGTCTCGGGAGGAGGAGCGGTCGGGAATTCCAGGGAATCAACATACGGGGCCATCTCGCCCATACCGGACATGATCTGCGCGTACACATCGGCCGGATGAACCTGGCCCTTCCCTCTTGCCTCGGCTCCCATCTGATAGAAGGGACGGCGGTCCAATCGGTGAATCCGGTGCTGGAGATCGCGGGTGACCGCTTCCATGCGATGGCTCATCTCCTTCGCGAGTGCCGCCGATTCCTCCTGGACCACATTCCTGAAAGCCCGGATGGAAGTCGAGTAAGAGTAGAGGGTTAACCCGGCAAGCGGGACTATCGTAAACAAGAGGAAACTCAAGGCGAGTTGAGCGCGGATCTTCATAGTCAATCCTGTCCCCCCATAGTACCGTAAGTGAGCTTGGTGAGGAGGGATACTTCCTTATACGAACCGGCAGCGGGTAAGTTTCCGCGACTGGGGGGGCCGCAGCGCTCGTAGCTCAACCCGCCGGCAAACCGGAGGCGAGAAGAAGCAAATCCCAAAATCGGAGGCACAAGCGAAGAGGAGGGGAATCCCGCCTGTGCCTCCTGCTTTGGCGCCTGGGACGCCAAACTGAACTTATTTCTTGCGATCGTGTCCGTCACTTGTAGAGATGAAGCGAGCGAGCGAATGGATCAGGCGAGTTGTTAAATCTTCGTTAAGAGTGCCGGGAACGAAGACACTTTTGGCAGGCGACGCGTAGTAAGAGAGCAGATGGGAATGACACCCGTGCGATGGCTGCCAGAGGCTTCGCACACACGCCACAGCAGTCCAGCGCGCCCGAGTCACGCGCAGCACGGGTGTCAGGCCATCTCTCTGAGAGTATCGGGCTCAGCTACAAAGCCGCGCCCATTCGACGCGGCTCTGTATCTGTACCTCCTCAGGCCACGTCCTCGCGGATGAAGCTCCGATGGCTGGGCCGGAGGCTTTCGATCAGCTCCGCACGAGTCTTCGTCTTTAGCGGCTTCCCTATGTAGATCTTCCTGAGCTTCCCCATCCAACTCTCCGGCAGCGCACCGGCGAACAACAAGAGCGGCCAGGTGAAATAGGGTCCGTTCAATCGCCGGAGTCGGAACAGCCACAAAAGGAACGAGCCGAAGCGCCAGGCAAGGGGTCCCCACCAGCTGTACTGTCCCGGACGAAGGTTCATCTTCCAGCACTTCATGAGCAGCTGCCACTGAAGCGCCGAGAGATGCTTCGTCTCGGTGACTCCCTTCTTGTTCTCCATCCGCGTGTCGTGAAGCGGCGTGAACACCGAGGGCACCATGAAGGCGAAAAGACCGCGCCGCTCAATCTCGTACACGACGTCGAGCGTCGCCATGACATCGTCATCCGTCTCGCCGGGGTTTCCCACCATCAACGTCATGACCGGGAACCAGTTGTTCTCGTTCATGATACGCAGACCCTCGAGAACCACGCTCGGCCAGTCGTCGACGGCGAACGGAACGGCCTTGCTCGGCATCAGCTGGCGTGCCAGTCGCACCGAGCCCGTTTCGAGCCCGATCAGGGGCGACAAGATCTTCTTCTTTGGGTGCCGGCTGACCCGCGGCAGATGAACCGGACTCTTCTCCAGGAGGATCTCCGACAACTCCCGAATGAGCTGCGGGTCGACGACGGCAGGAGCCATGGTGCAGTGACTGAGAATGTGCTGCTCCACGCCAGGCGTTTCGACTATCTCGCGGAACAGGTCCACGAGCGCCTCACGATTCGGAAAGAAAAACGGTGTCCCCGTCCGAACCTGGCCCCAAATGAACATGTCCTCCGTGGCCAGGGAGATCTGCTTGTTCCCGGCGGCGACGTTCGCCCGCACGGCCGCCATTATCTTGTCCTTCGGGACGTCTATTTGAGGGTTGAGATCCGGCAGACAGAAATTGCACCGGCGACCGCATCCTGTCGTCATTTCAATGACGCCAAAGGTCGTCCGCGCCTCGGGCACCAGGATATCGTCACGGTTTAGGGGGTGAGCGACGCTGATCTCACGAGGCAGTTCCTCGCCCCGGATTGCCATGTCGAAGAGATTCATGCAGTCGGCCGATTCGCTCCGCCCCTGGACCACGCAGTCGACGCCCAGCTCCTCGTAAGAATCCGTTTGACTGATCTGCCAGCCGCCCGACCCGCCCACGATCACCTTAAACAAATGACGGTACGGGCTCGACTTGATGGCGGCGAAGGCGGCGCGAGCGTGGGCCGAGTTGATCGGCAGCCGCGAGTTTCCAAAAATCGAGGTGTATACGCCGGCAGCGAACGTCACGCCCAGCGGATTGTGGGTCGAAACGGCAACGACCCGCGTTCTGGGGCCCAGGAAACGGGCCAGGTCTTCGGGAAAGCAGACAGCGATATCATCCGCTGAATAGTGGCGGCGAAGCGACTGTTCCAGCACTCTGAGTCCGGCCGGCATGTATTTGGCTGAACCGTCTTCATGCCGTTCCACCTTACGCCAGGCCGGGTACTTCTTGTCGATCACCCATTCCATCCAAGCCGGGAGAGAGGCAATGGCCATCTGGATGAAGTAGCCGGCATGATCGATACATTCCGTCAACGGGGCGGTGAGGACGATCAATTTGCCGCCGGAATCTCCGTTCCCTGGCGCTTCACCCGCCGTTATTACCGAAGCCGGACCGGGTCCGGCGGAAGAGTCTGAACCCATCAAACCTCCAATTGGAGAACCACTGATTTTTTCGTCACTCGTTTGGTAGGCGTCGAGGACTTGAGCAGAGTAAGGTATTCGGGAAGGAAAATCAAATCGGTTGCCGATAGCGGTTGTCATCCAGGAATTACACGAATTACACGAATTAGCTTCGTCCCAATTTGTGTAATTCGTGTGATTCTGGATAACAACCGCAATCGGCAACCGTCACCGTTTCTTCAGCGTAATTCCCAGCCTTCACTTCACCGTAAAGGGCACAGACGCGGTGGTGTTTTCCCAAGCCATTTCGAGGTTACCTGCATGGGCGCCCGCCTCTGAGAGAGTTATTTTGAAGGTTTCGATCGGCGCTGGAGGCTTGCTCATCTTCATTTTCACCCGGCCCAGATCCATTTGCTGATCGTACCTGGTTCCCCACTGGCCGGTCTGCTTGTTCACGATCAGCTCCCATTGGTCTTCTGCCAACCAGACGTAGAGAGTGTAGTCGCCTTTGGGAACGGCGAGGCCTCCAAGATCGATATCAGCATCGGTATGGAATGCGGTCGCCGCGTTTGCTCCGGCGCGCCAGACCTTTCCATACGGCTCAAGCCCACCGAAAATCTTGCGCCCGCGCATAGACGGCGCGGAGTATTTGATACTGATCATCTTTCCGTCGATCGTGACGGAGGTTTCAGCCGGCGGACTAAGCGGGGCCTGACGTTGTTGGGCCCCGATCAGACCGATCGCGGCGGCAATAACTGCGGCGGGAATCAAAAGCTTGGTTCTCATATTGTTCTCCTTCCGCTTCTTGACTCACTTCCGGTCAACATCCAATTCTACGCAGGTTAGCGGACCGCGTTCCACTTTCACTTTGCTATTGGGTGGCAAACGTACATAATCTGCTGGTCATGAGGAACCCCAGCACCGAGGGTCAAGCTGTGTCTTCTCACTGGGGGCGCGCTACTCTCGGGAGCGCGGGTGTTCTGCCACCGCTCCTCACACTTGCCACTCTGGTTTGTTTCTTCGCAGGTCTGACTGTCGAAGCCCGCTCGTTGCGGTTCCGGCACCTTACGGCCGAAGACGGGTTGTCGAAATCGCTGGTCAGAGCGCTTCTCCAAGACAGCCGGGGCTTCATGTGGCTGGGTACGGGCAACGGGCTTGACCGGTACGATGGCTACCGTTTCGTCGTGTATCAGAGGCAGAATAGCCCCAACAGCATAATCAACAACAACATCACCTGCTTGTACGAGGACAACCGAAAGCGACTTTGGATCGGGACAGAGGCTGGTTTGAGCCTCTACCAGCCCGAAACAAACGATTTCGTCAACTTTGCCGACCCTTCGCTGGGGGAAAAGAACGCTGCTCCGGTCGAGGGGATAGGCCCAGTCGTGCACTGCATAACCGGTGACCCGGCCGGCCGCCTTTGGCTCTGTACGGAGGGCGGGCTCGTTCGATTCGATCCTGCGACCCGGCAGGCGAAGGTAGTTCGGCACGATCCCAGCAATTCGAGCACTCTGACTGCAGGGACGGTCAGATTTGCTGTCCCGGAAAGTTCCGGGCGACTCTGGGTTGCGACCGCCGGCGGCCTGAACCGGTTTGATCCCGTATCCGAACGCGCCACTCGATTCCTGGCTGATGCTTCCAATCCGTCAAGCCTTCCAAGCAACAATCTGACTCAGCTGGCACTGGACGGGCGGAACTACCTCTGGGTCGGATCGAGCGAAGGGGTCTCGAGGTTCAATCTAGGCCGACAAGAGCCGGTGTTTGAACGAATGGACGAACTGGCCGGGCTCAACGCTTTTTGTCTTTACGCGGACCGAAGCGGCGAGGTCTGGATCGGCATCGAGAATGGCGGACTCTGCCGCTACGATTACGAAACCGGCAGGTTCGAACGTTACCGGGCCGATCCGAACGATCCCTCCAGTCTTAATCACGAGTCAATCAACTGTATTCATCAGGACCGGTCTGGCGATATCTGGGCGGGAACCTTCGCCGGCGGGGCCAACATCACCCGCAAGAACGGGGACGCGATCCTCCACTTCAGCAAGGTGCCCGGTAACGCTAACAGCCTGAACCACAACTCGGTCACTGATTTCCTGGAAGATCGCGAAGGTTTCATCTGGGTCTGCACCGACGGCGGAGGGTTAGACCGATTCAATCCCCGAACCCGGAGTTTTACCCACTTTAATACAGGCAACAGCGGACTTAACCGTGACGCAGTTCTGGAGGCCTTTGAGGACAGCAAAGGGAACCTCTGGTTAGGCACATGGGACGGTGGCCTGAACCTGTACGATCGCGACCGGAATACCTTCCGTTACTTCACTCGCCAGAACGGCAGCCTGCCCAACAATAACATTTTCGGCATAGACGAGGATCTGAAGGGTCGCCTGGTCCTGGCCACAAATCCGAACGGCCTGGTTGTCTTCGATCCGGCCACAGGCCGGAGCACCCGCGTGACGTCGACCCTTCACGCGACCCTGGTCTTCAAGGACTCGGAAGGCCAGTTTCTGGTCGGGACCGAGGCGGGGCTGCTTGTTTTTGATCCACGAACCGACAAAGTGACTTCTTATCGCCACGATGAGAATAACCGGTCGAGCATCTCTGGCGATCACGTCCAAGCCGTTGAGGAGATGTCTCCGGGGACTTTTTACGTGGCGTCCGACCAGGGACTCGACCGGTTCGAGAAAGCCAGCGGCAAATTCCTTCCCGTTCAAACCAGTCTGCCACTCAGCGAAGTCACCAGCCTGACCAAGGACCGGCAGGGACTTTTGTGGGTCGGAACAGGAAGAGGCCTGTATCGGCTGGACCCGAAATCCGGGCAGGTGAGAATCTACTCCAAGGCCGACGGGATTCTTGGTAGCGAGTTCAACCGAGCCGCCGCGATGACCACCCGAGAAGGCTCGGTCTATCTGGGAGGGGTCAACAACGGCTTCAACCTCATTTATCCCGACCGAATTCTCGAAAACGAGGCGATACCAGCCGTCCTATTGACCGATTTCAGGATCGGCAACAAGAGCGTAACGGTCGGCAAAGACTCGATCCTTCGGCGACAGATCAGCGAGACGAAAGAAATCGCTCTTTCTTATCTCCAGTCGTCCTTCGCGTTTGAATTTGCCGCGCTTGATTTCTCCGCCCCCGAACGGAATCAGTACGCCTATAAGCTGGATGGATTTGACAATGACTGGAACAATGTGGGCGCTCAACGGACCGCAGTCTACACGAACATCGATCCAGGCGATTACGTGTTCCGAGTGAGGGGTTCAAACAACGACGGCCACTGGAACGAAGAGGGCACGTCTGTGGCCCTTCATATCGCCCCTCCCTTCTGGGCGACTCTCTGGTTCCGCCTCCTGGCGGGGCTCACCGTCACCGCCGTCGTCTTCACCATCACTCTGAACGCGCGACGACGCCGGCAGCGGCTGGAGAAGATCAACCGCAAACTGAACGACGAAATTGCCGCAACGAAGCGGGCCGAGGAGGGACGCGACCGCCTCATGCAGGAACTGGAGCGAAACCATTCCTACCTCCGGGGTAATGTCAGCCGGATTCTCACCGAAATCGAGAAGTTCTCCAACGGCGATCTCACGATTTGTCTTCAGGCGGAACGCCAGGACGAGATCGGGAGTCTCATCGCCGGGCTCAACCGGGCCGTCGCCAATATCCGCACGATGCTGGCGGCGGTGACCCAACTCGTCAACACAACGGCGGAAGCGAGCGGAACCCTGCTGCTGAATGCCACGCAGATGGCGGCCGGTTCGGAGGAACAGTCGGCGCACGCCCAGAGCGTATCCGCCGCGATCGAGGAGATGTCGAGTGCCATACTGGAGACCAGCCGAAGCGCTTCACTTGCCTCTGAAAATGCCCGGCAGGCGGGTGAGACAGCCCAGGACGGGGGCCGGGTACTCACTCAAACCCTCGACAGTACGCGGCGAATGACCGACGATATCAGTCACACATCCTCATTGGTCGAACGACTCCACGAGAGCAGTTCTTCAATCGGCAAAATTGTCAGCGTGATCGAGAGCATCGCCTTTCAGATCAATCTGCTGGCGCTCAACGCCGCCGTTGAAGCCGCCCGGGCCGGAGAAGCGGGCAAGGGTTTCGCCGTGGTGGCAGACGAGGTCCGCAATCTGGCCGAACGGACCCGGCAGTCGGTGCGCGATATCAATCAGACGATCATCAAAATACAGGAGGGGATCGCGGCCACCACCCAGGTGATCTCGAACAGCACCGCTGAGGCAGACAAGGGGCGGGAGCTTACCTTACAGGCTGGTTCGGCCTTGCAGGAGGTCATACGCGCCTCCCAGCAGGTCGTCGCCGGCATTGAGCAGCTGGCGACAGCGGCCAACCAGCTTTCAAGCAACTCCGAGCACATCAACAGCAGCGTGTCGGCCATCGCCACCACCGCCGAGCACGTGGCCGCCGGAACCCAGAACGTCGCCGCCACTGCGGACCAGCTGCAAAAAATGACGGCTGGCCTGCAAGGCCAAATCAGGACTTTCAAGGTGGAGTAGGGACAGAAGGGACACAAGCGACAAAGCAGGCGGACGCATGTCCCTTGTGTCCCTTTGATCTCGCTTGATTCCCGCCGGTTTTGGTGTATCCTCTGCCTAAGCGCCCGCCTCGCTGAATTTTCCCAAAACCTAAAACCTGGAGGAGATATGTTAACCAAGGTCCTGTTGACCGGAAAGCTTGGGGTATCGTGCCCTTTGCGAAGGATGTACAGACGGTAGTAGAAAAGGAGGGACTGCGCCGGGTGGTCATCCTGGGCAATTCGCTGGGTGGTCCGGTCGCCCTGCAAGCCACCCGGCTCATGCCTAAGCGGGCCATGGCCGTCATTGCGGTCGACAGCCTTCAGAGCCTGGCCCAGAAACCTCCGGCCAATTGGGCAAAAGAGCAGGCCAAAGCCTTTCGGGACGATTTCACGCCGACAATGAAGAAGATGGTGCGGGCGCTTTTGCATCCCGACACCGATCCCAAGTTGTACGCATGGGTGGAGAAGCAGATGCTGGACAACCAGCCCGAGACGGCTGCGTCAATAATGGAAAGCCTCGGGACATATGACTTCACCGCCCCCTTGAAGGGACTTCTTATCCCGATCCGTTGCATCAACGGAGACCTGTTTCCCACGGACATTGAGGCAAATCGGCAGGTTTACCGGGATTTCGACGCCGTCGTTCTCAAGCATATGGGGCATTACCCGATGCTCGAGAATCCCGAGCTCTTTAACCAGACCCTGACCCGCGTACTGAAGGATCTCGCGGAAAAGAAGTAGGGTCGCGGCGAAGCTCGGCGGTTCTCTTCCCCTTTGTGCCACTATGCAGAATACTAGTGGCATGGAAATAAACTGGAATCGCAACGTCGACTCTGCCTTGGCAGAGGCCCGCAAAAACAAACGGCCGGTGCTGCTCGATTTCAGCGCCGCGCCGATGTGAGCGGGATGCGCTCGGCTGGATGCCGAGGTTTACACCAATGACCGAGTCCGCAAGTACATCAGTCAGGAATTCGTCCCCGTCAAGATCCACGTGAAGGAACAACCCGACATGTTCCAGAGGTTCGGCGCACAATGGACGCCGACGGCGATCATTCTGGATTCAGAGGGTAAGGAGCAACATCGATTCGAAGGTTTTCTCCCGGTGGATGATTTCCTGGCACAGTTAGAGCTCGGACTCGCGAAACTCGCTTTCTCTCACGGTCAGTTCAAGGACGCGGAAAAGCGATTTCAGTCCGTCGTTGAACAGTTCCCGAGCTCGGAGGCGGCCCCCGAGGCTCTGTATTGGACCGGGGTGTCAAGATACAAGGACACCGGCGATGGCAACGCGCTGACCGAAACCGGCCGACAGTTCCAGTCCAGGTACAAGGACACCAGTTGGGCCAAGAAGGCGTCCGTCTGGGTCGAACAGCCCGCGCCGAAGTGACGAGGGACACAAGGGACAGAAGGGACAGAAGGGACAGAAGGACACAAGGGACATCAGCGACGGGGAATCGCGTTGTCGCTTTCGCTTGTGTCCCTTCTGTCCCTTCTGTCCCTTCTGTCCCTTGTCCCTTGTCCCTTGTCCCTTGTGTCCCTTGTCACCTTGTCACTCTATCACCCCGCCCTTCACCGCTTTCGCACCAGGTAGATCCCGTCCCGGATGGTCAGCATCACTTTGTCGACCCGGTTGTCTTCACGGACTTTGTCGTTGAACCGCTTGATGGCTGTCACGTCCGGGTCATTGTTTTCGGGGTCAACCACTTCTCCATCCCACAGCACGTTGTCTATCGCGATCCATCCTCCGACCTTCAGAACCCGCAGCGATTCTTCGTAGTAGCCTGGATACTGCTCCTTATCCGCATCGACAAACACCCCGTCGACGGTCCCCGACTGGATGCGGGAGAGCGATTTCATCGCATCCCCGAACTCGAGTTGGATCTTCTTCCCGTGTGGGCTTCGAGCAAAGAAACTGCGTGCGATCTCAGCGTGCACCGCGTCGCTGTCACAGGTGAGGACACGGCCGTCCGGCGGCAAGGCTTCAGCCATGATCAAGGCGGAGAAGCCGGTCAAAGTTCCGAGCTCGACAATGAACTTCGCTTGTGACAAGCCGACAAGCATTCTGAGGAACTGACCCTGGACTTTCCCGATGCTCCAGTCCAGTTTCCCGGTTCTCGCCTCTGTCTCAGCCAGAAGCTCCCGGAGCAAGGGATTTACCTCGCTCGTATGCCTGTCGGAGTATTCCGTAATCGCCTCTTCAACAAGTAACTCCATTCATCCAATGTACGAGAAGAGGCGGGAAGGAAGAAGGGGGAGGAAGGGGCCAAGGATCAAAGGAGCAAAGGGGCAAAGGGGAAAAGGTGCGTTGCGCTTTTCCCTTTGCCCCTTTGCCCCTTTGATCCTTGGCCCCTTCGGGTCGCTACTTGGCCCGTTTGGCCACAATTTCGAAAGTGCGGTCGCCGTCGCCGACGGTGACCGTGAACTTGATTTCGTCTCCGGCCACTTTGCCCTTGTAGACGAACTTCATGTCGTTGCCGCCGAAGTTCCGCGTGACGTTGAACGAAATGTCGTCACCGACGACTTTCCCTTCCTCGATCTTGCTCTCGCCGCGCGTGCTGGCAACCGTTCCGGTCAACGTTTCCCCGCTGACCTGGAAGTTGAAGGTGCTTTGACGCGTCTGACCGTCGGGACTCGTAAACTCCCCGATCCACTTGCCGCTCACATCCGCCGCCCAGACAGTAGCGGAAACCAGCAACAGCAAGGCCACCATTCGAATCACCCCAGAAACTCTCATGTTCACCCCTTTCTGACAATTGCCGAAAAAAAACCGACGTTACACTACTCCTCGCTCCTGAACCCGTCAAGAATCTACAATGGAGGTATTAAGAACTACACCTGGTCTCGCACTCCATTACTACCTGCGATCCGGCTGACCGGCCCGCTCTTGCTCTACGTCGGGTACCTGCTGATTGCCACCTTGTACCCGTTCGAGTGGTCGTCCGGTCCGATCCTTTCAAGACTCCCGGAATTCGTCCATCGTCTTCAGCGTGGCAACACGGTCTTCTTCACCGGGGACTTCGTCGCGAATATTCTCCTGTTTGTCCCTTTCGGGATGATCGCCTGTTTGCATTTTGCGGGAGCCAAGAGGCGGAAGGGGTGGCCGATACTGGTGGTCGCGCTGCTCGGCTGTCTGCTCAGCTTCTCAGTGGAGTTCGTGCAGTTCTTCGTGCGTAACCGCCACTCCTCAATCACCGACGTTATTTCGAATGGGACCGGTGCCCTGGCAGGCGCCGTGGTGGTTGCCTCTTTGCCCAGTGCCTACATACGGCGCTGGTTCAGAGCGTGGCATCCGAGGCTGACCTGGCCAATCCTCCTCGCCATCGCGGCCATCCTCGCCTTGGTGCCGCTGGCGATGCCGATCGTCTTTCCAAACTGGCACCTGGCGCAATTATGGTCCGGCGATGCCCGCTTCCATGCGGGAAACAATACGAGCCTGACCCGGCCGTGGTACGGCGACTTGCACCGCATCGCCATCTACAGCCGCGCCCTGAACGAGGAATGCGCCCGCCGGCATTTGTCCTGTATGCAAAAAGGAACGCATGTCGCGTCGGACGCCGCGGGCGAACCAATCGCGCTCTACGAATTCTCTCCGCCTCAGCGTTCAGGTCTGGCCGACAAGACCGGTCAGGGGGGCGACCTGCATCTTGAGGGGTCGGGGCGACTGCGCTGGAGGAAGACCGCGAGCGGAGTCCACATCCGCCACCCGGCGCGCCTCTCGACCGGTCGACTGACCGGCTCCCGCATCACTGACAAGTTGCGCAATAGCCAGGAGTTCTCAGTTGAAGTCTGGTTTGCCCCTCGGAATCTGATTCAAAAGGGGCCAGCGCTCATTTTTAATCTGGCAGGAGCGGAGGACAGCACGAATTTCCTGCTGGGGCAGAGTTCCAGGGACTTGGTTTTCTGGGTAAGAACGCCGGTATCCGGTCTCGGCCTGAGCGCTTTGTCGGCCACGACCATGAACCAACCTCTGACTCGGAAGCTGACGCAGGCCATCGTCGTTTTTCGGGAAGGCCGCCTGAAGATTTTCGTCAACGGAGTGCTTTCGGGAAGTCTCGATTTGCGCCGGGAGTCGCTCCCAGGGATGTTCACCAAAAGAACCAACGGCGCCCGAATCGCGTACGCCTTCTTCTATTTTTTCCCCTTTACGCTCGCCTGGTCTTCCTTCCTGGCGAGAAGAAACGTCCCGGGCCCACGCTCCTTCCTGAGCGCCGCCTGGGTGGCTCCTGCCCTGGCGGTGATCCTCCTGCTCGTTGCCGAGATTCTCCACTGCAGGCAAGGCGGGAGGGAATTCGACCTGACCTTTCTGGCGCTCGGAGTTCTGGTGATTTTCGCCGCCGCAACGGCGGCCCGGTTCAGCTCGCCAGCCCCTCGATGAGGATGAGGGAAAGCCGGGATAGGAGCAGGTAGCCGGGATTATCAACCGTCCACTCCGGTTTGGGCATATCATCACACGTAATCGCGACGGCGATCCGGCCGCGCTTGGTGTAAATGATCCCGACCTCGCTGCGCAGTCGGTCGAGGGCGCCGGGCTTGGTGGCCATCTCTACACCCTGCAGAGTGCGCCCGAGCCCTTCGTGGCCCTGGGTGCGCTTTAACAGCTTGATCATCTCTGCGGAGGCGGCTGGCGATATCACCTCTCCGCGCTCCAGTTTCTCGAGCAGGAAAACCATCTCCCGCGGGGTGGTGACACCAAGGCCGAAGCGCGCGTTCGCCGGGTCTTCTCCCGCCTTGCTCACCCCTCCGCCGCCGACTTTTCTCAAAAGGAAGGTGTGCTTCAAGCCCAGCCCGCTTATCCGCGCATTGACCGCATCGGTCGTCAGCACGTCCAGGGCGAGATTAGTCGCCGTGTTGTCGCTCAAGACGATCATCAGTGTCACGGCGTCACGCAACGTTAACTCCAGCCCGTCCGACAGCTCCTGCAAAACCCCCGAGCCCGAAATCTTCTTAGCGTCCTTCAGAATGACTTTGTCGGCCCACCGGACCCGCCCCTCAGCCACTTGAGCAAAAGCCTCGACCAACACGGGGATCTTAATCGTGCTCGCCGTGCGAACCATATCGTCCGCCCCAAAGGCGTACGTCGTGCCGGTATCGAGGTTCTTGGCGAAGAGGCTGACCTTGCCCTCGAACCGGCTGATTTCCGCACGGATGCGGGTATCGAGGTTTGAGTTCTCTTGCGCGCGCAGGGCTGGGCAAACAGTCAGAGTGACAAGAAGACAGGCGAAGTATCGTCGAGATAAGAGCATTTCCCCTCCGCGGGCGATTTTTTCATGAGGGACTAAAAAACAGCAAGCAAACACCGACGAACACGGACTGACACGAACGAACATCGACGTTTGGAAATTGGGTCCGTGTTGGTCCGTGGCCGTTCGTGGATAACCCTTGTTTGCGACGTCGCACCCGTGCCATTGTAGGCGCGGGGTGAGGACATGTTGAAGCTTGCCGCCTGCGTCGCTTTGTGTGTCGCCTGTTGCATCCACCTCCAGGGCCAAGTGGTCATCAACGAGCTGATGTACAGCCCTGGCGAGGGAGTTCCCGAAGAAGCGGAATACATCGAGCTCCTGAACACGGGAACGGAAACACTTGATATTGCCGGCTGGAGCTTCTCCGCCGGGGTCCGCTTCACTTTCCCGCCGGGAGGTCTGATCGGTGCAGGCCAGCACCTGGTGATTGCCCGTGACGCCTCGGCTGTGGCACAAGCGTATGGATTCTGGCCGAATTTCGTTTACACGGGGAAACTGGATGACGGAGGAGAGTTGGTCAGGCTGACCGACTCCGCCGGCGCGGTCGTCGACGAGGTCGAGTACTCCGACGAGTGGCCTTGGCCGGTTTTGCCCGACGGACTGGGCCCCTCCCTGGAAGTCATTGACCCCCTCTCGGACAATGGCACGCCGCGCAACTGGCGGGCCGCCCAGGGAGGAAGCCAGACTCCGGGACGGCGGAACAGTGTCAGCGCCGTCGGCCTGCCTGCCTGGATAAGCAAAGTCGAGTTCGCTAAGAAACCGTCTCCGGGCGAAGCCGTGGAAGTCACCGCGACAGTGGCAGATGCCTTCACGGTTCTTCTCATCTACCGCGTCAATGTGGACGGCGAGCATTCGATGTCGATGACAGCGGCCGGAGCCGGTGCCCCCGGCACCCTGTTGTACAAGGCCACCATCCCGGCCCAGCCTGGTGGTTCCCTGGTCCGGTTTCGAGTCCACGCACTCGGCCCGCTCGGCCAGAACGGCTACCCCCGATTCGATGACACGATCCAGAACACCGGGTACTTCGTCGAGGACCCGAGGCTCGTGACGCAGCTTCCGGTTGTCCACTGGTTCATCGACCCGAGCCGGTACGAACGGGCGCTCGAGCATGCCCACACAGACCTGACCGAGCCGGCCGCCCTCGTGTACGACGGCGACGTTTACGATTCAGTGCAGTGCCGAGTGCGAGGCGGGTCCGCCCGTTGGTGGCCGAAGCTCCATTGGAAGTTCATGGCGGCAAAAAGTCACGATTTCAAGATAACAGGCCGGCTCCCTGCTCCAGTCGACCGTTTCAACCTTCAAGGCAGCTACTCGGACAAGACCTATTCGCGAGAGATCCTGTCCTGGGAGAGTTTCGAGGAAGCCGGTGTACCGGCCAACCGGGTTTTTCACGTCCGCCTGCATCAGAACGGCAAGTTCTTCGGGCTCTATGTCTTTCTGGAACAGCCCGACGAAGACTGGTTGGGACGGCACGGGCTCGGCGACGAAGGGGCTCATTACAAGGCCGACGTCGAAGCGGACGCCTCTCCGGCCTCTCAAGCCGAGCTGAGGCTCTCATACGAAAAGGAGAACCGGGAGTGGGAGGACTATACGGACCTGGCGGAATTCCTGCAGAAAATCAACGGGCCGGACCGGGAGGCGCGTCGACGTTACCTTTTCGATAATGTCAACATCCCCGCCGTGATCAACTACCTGGCCGTGAATGTGATCATCCACAACAACGATCACATGAACAAGAACTACTACCTGTACCGCGACACTGTGGGAACCGGGCGATGGACGATGTTCCCCTGGGATCTCGACCTGACCTTTGGCCGCAACTATGTGGGCCCGCCCTACGACCAATACGGCCTGGTCCTCAACGACTCCATTTGGGCTGACGTGGACGTTATCCCCGAGCGGGAAGACGTGACACCCAGCCACCCGCTCTTCGGCGACCGGCGGCATCAGAAGTGGGATTTCCTGTGGAACCGGCTGATCGATGCCCTGCTGGATGAGGCCGATATCCGACAGATGTACCTGCGGCGACTTCGCACCCTGATGGACCTTCTCCTGGTACCCGGCAAGTACGAGAGTCGAATCGACGCCCTGGTCCCGCTCTTCGCACCCGAGGCCCAGCAGGATGCCGCGCGCTGGGGACAGTACGGAGAAGAGCAGAGTCTGGCCGAAGCGGTGGGACACCTGAAAGAGGGCTACCTCCTGCCCCGTCGAGAGCACCTGTTCGTCACGCATCGAGTCCCGGACGGAATCCCCGCGCCACAGTCGAGCACCCTGCGGGTGGTCATCAACGAGATCATGTACGCACCGACGAACGGGACCGACGACGAATACATCGAGTTGTTCAACTGCTCCTTCGAAGAATCGGTCGACCTCTCGAGCTGGACTATCGCCGAAATCAGCCTCACAGTTCCGCCGGGAACGGTCATCCTGCCGCGGGATCGTGTTCTGTTTGCGAAGAAGGATACCCGCTTCCGTCAGGTATACGGGAGCGGCCTCTACCTGGCGGGGGAGTACAAGGGCAGTCTGCCGGACACCGGCGGCACGCTGACGCTGGCGAACCCATCCAAGTCCGTGATCGATACGGTCATCTATTCGAGCCAATTTCCCTGGCCCGCCGCACCAGGCGGGAGTGGGCCATCGCTTGAGCGAGCTGACCCGGACGGCCCGGCAACTTCGGCTGCCAGCTGGGCTGCAAGCACTCGGCTGGGCGGAAGTCCCGGCGGACAGAACACCGTTTCGGATGCTATGTCGTTCCGAAGTTTCATCCCTCTGTTCACCGGTTCGCCCTGGCCTATGGCCAGCCTCGCGTTCGCAAACGCCGGTGAGCCGGGCTGGCTGGAGCTTAAGGCCCGGACGACGACCGGCGCTTCGTCAACAGCCAGGCGGCTTCTCCCCGCAAACGGCCAGATGGCAGAGATGGCCGACGAGCTTTTCCCCGGTTTAGCATCTCAAGGCTGGGTCGAAATCCTCGGTGAGAACAGGCGGGTGGGAAGCATACAGATGCTCGGGAGTCCGAGCCAACTTGATGGCGGCTCCACCTTTACCGTCTCATCACGGACCTTCTTCCTCGCGCCCGTTTTCTCGGGTCCCGGCGCTTTCCGGTCACAAGACGCGGTCACTCACGTGAACCTCGCCAACCCAAACGACGAGCCGGTTACGGTCCGGTTGAGACTGAAGCGGGGAGGTGATCCGATTGCTGAACCGCTTCAGGCTGAAAAAATCTTGCCGGCTCGGGGAATGCTATCCGCGACCGTATCCGACCTGTTTGGCGCTAATGATGTTCTGTCTCAGGCTTACATTGCCGTCGATGTTCTGAACGGAGGTGGTGTGATCGCCTCTCACTGGGTGGATGTCGGAGGAGGATCAAGCCTCTTTTGCGTGCCTCCCCAGTATCCAAGCGCCAGCTCGAGGCTCTTCTCGGCGCAATTTGCGACTGTCCCCGGCGTGTTCACCGAAATCGTCCTGCTCAATCAATCCGAGCATGATCGACGGGTGACGCTGGCCGTGCGGTCGGAAACCGGACTCCGCCTGACGCTCGCCGGCCCGATCTCAATCGGTCCTGGCTTCATGGTTCGATTGGACGGCAAAGGCAGTCTCGATCTATCTCAGACGGGAATAGTCGGTTCGCTCGATATCCAGTCGGATGGGCCCGGAGTGTCGGGTTGCGTGATTTTTGGGGACGAGCCCGGAATTGCATCCGCAGCCGCTCTGCCTCTTCAATCGGAACCGTTTTTCCGCGAGGCCGTGTTCAGCCATCTGGCCAATGGCGCGGGATACTATACCGGGCTGGCTTTTTACAACCCGGGCAACGCGGTTGTTACGGTCCGGCTGACTGTTTTCGATCACCAGGCGGTGAAAAGCGGGCAAGGAGAGTTCGTCTTGCAGCCAAAGACGCGGAAGAGCGCACTCCTCCACGAGCTCGTTCCGTCGACAACCGGCCAGGTGCGGGGATTCGTCCACGTAGCGGCCAACGGACCGGTGATAACGCAGGAGATCTTCGCCGACACCGCCACCCCGAGGATGTCCGCCGTCCCGCCGACGCCGTTGCGGTGACAGGGTGACAGGCTATCAGCTCTTCACGACTCCTTCATCAGCTCGAGCATCTTCCGGTCGAGCTTGTGGCCTTTGAAATCTTCGTACTCGACATCGGCCCGGCGGCTGTCGAGGATGCCGAAATCGCCGGACAGGTTCCACATCGCGTAACCCCAGCCGGCTTCTTTCCACAGGGACATGAGATCGCCCATCCAGCCCAGGGCGGCGGCGTGCGGAGTCTTGCTGTAACAGCCCCATTCCCCGACGTGGATCTTGACCCCCTTCTCCACGAGCGGCTTCCATTTGTCGATCAGCTCCGCCCTCAGCTTGTCTCGATTCCAGAGCTGGCCTTTGTCATCCGTCATCGGCCAGGCCGGCGTGGCGAAGCTTTCAAACTCGTTCTTCGGAACCCAGGTCGCCGTGTAATGGCTCACCATCTTCGGCAGATACCCGCGCGTGCTCTGCACCAGGCCTAAGTCGACAATTCCTATAACCGGCGTCTGTCCGATATCCAGACCATCGGCGACGATCAGTCGGTTCGGATCCTTCTCCCGGATGGCTTGCACCAACGCCCGCACCACCTGCACATATCGATCCTCGGTTTTCGAAAACGGAGGTTCGTTCATCAGGTCAAAACTCACCCGCCGGTTGGGGATTCCCTTGTACCGCCCGGCAAACACCTTCCAGTGATGGATGGCGGCGTCCAGCGCCTTTTGCTGGCCTTCTTCCGGCCCCTGAAAAAGATCGAAGGGCTCTCGCTCTCGCCCGTTCACGCAGTATCCCGGGATCCGGTGGAAGTTTATGTTGACATGGACACCGTATTGGCGACCGTACTCGACAGCCTTGTCCACATCTTCGAGGGCCTTCTCGTCGATGTTTAACCAGTCTGTCGGGCGGGCCCACAACCAGTAAGACATCGGGAGCCGGGCAAAATTGAAGCCGAGCTCGGCTATCAGGGCGAAATCTTCCTCCAGGAACTTCGGGCCTCTGTATTTGGGCGGAAGATTAAAACCCCTCCACCGGGGAATAGTTGTCGCACTAATATCATCCGACGTCTGATTGCTGCCCGCGACAGTGCCGGCAGCGACTACCGCAGCACCGGCAGAGCTCAGAAATTCCCTGCGATTCATCTCGTCTCCTCTCACTAACCGGCTGAGTGCTTTCAAGAAACAGAGTACGCCGCCTGCGCCTTCATGTTTCGTCAGTCGCTCTCGTTGCTCGTCCGCGCTTGCGAATCATGGAGGGGACCAGGCGGATCACGACATAGGCGGCAAACAGGAGCACGGCATCAAAGTAGAGCCAGGAACGGAAGCGTATGAACCGCCCGCCGTGGATCTCCCGGGAAAGGGGATACAGGCCGGCGATGCCCCCGGATATGCCGTCAAGCAGCAGGTGGCTCAGGTAGGCCAGACAAGCGAGGGCGGCGACGACAAGCGGAAATCGTTTAGGCATCGCCGCCGTCAGGCCGAGAACCACCAGAGTGAAACCGGCCAGGGCGAAGACACTGTGAGACCAGCTCGCGTAGCGCGCTGCCAGGGAAATGTGCGGGTTGATGATATCCGGCAGAACTCCTGAAAGGGCCACGATTCCGGCCGAGACGTAGAACTCCCGCGGCCGGGATTTTGGAAGAAAAGGAGACGCGAGGACCGCAGGGAAAAGCAGATGCGTGATGGGGGTCATCAGGGTAAGAGAGTATAGCAGGCGCGCAGGCAAAGCCGGAACGCCGACTTTTGTCGACTTGTCAACTTCTTTACAACTTCTTTTCAGCGCTTTGATGACTGGTGTCCGACTCCGTTCTAACTTGGTCGCCGAAGGACGAAAGGAGTCTTTTATGAAAATCAGGTTGAAGCTTGCGATGGCATTGGGTGTGGTTGTCCTCGTTTGTTCCTGGGCGGCGTCTGTCTGGGCGGGCCAGGAGATTCGAGAGGAACGGTCCAAAGGGCTGCGCGAAGTGCTCGGACTGACCGAACAGCAGGTCCAGGCGATCCGGCACGAACAACAGGCGATGGAGGTCAGAACGGGTGACCTTCACGTCCAGGTCCAGGTTTTTGAGGAGCAGATCTACCACGCGGCCGAGAACACCGGCGATCCCACCGCTGTCGGCAAACTGGTTCTCCAGAAAATCGCGGTTCAGAAGCAGATAAGAGCCGAACAGGAGGGCTTTGAGTCTCGTATCAGTGCGATTCTGACGCCCGAACAGCAGACCAAGCTCGCCGAACTGTCGGAAACCGCACACCTGGTCGGCGTCCGAAGCCCGCTCTTCCAGCTCCTGGAACCGCAGGAACGCCGCGAAGCGGTTCGTCGTGGCGGCGGCGCGCCCGGAGGGCGACGTGAGCCGCGGGAACGGGCGCCGGAAAAGTAGGTCGAAGTCGGAAATCGGAATGGGGACGGAGCAGAAGACAGAAGTCAGAAGTCAGAAGTCAGAAGTCAGAATGGGAACGGAGCCGAAGTCGGAAGTCGGAAAATCGAGAAGTCAGAAGTCAGAAGTCAGAAGTCAGAAGTCAGAAGTCAGAATGGGAACGGAGCAGAAGTCAGAAGTCAGAAGTCAGAAGTCAGAATGGGAACGGAGCAGAAGACAGAAGTCAGAATGGGGACGGAGCCGAAGTCAGAGTCAGAAGAGAAAGAGATCAGAAGAGCGAAGCAAGTTAGGTGACAGGAGCAGCAGCCCTTCCCATTCTGACTTCTGACTTCTGACTTCTGACTTCTGTCTTCTGTCTTCTGACTTCTGACTTCTGACTTCTTACTTCTGTCTTCTGTCTTCTGTCTTCTGTCTTCTTCTCAATCGTCATTGCTCAATTTACCGCAATATGTGTTAGCTTGTCCATCGTGCTCCT
>Ga0105092_10000138_pt1 | contig 34400 bp, 31 predicted proteins | sample PPLLak2March2015_FD_87021 | JGI IMG/M metagenome (GOLD analysis project Ga0105092, IMG submission 87021) | Freshwater sediment microbial communities from Prairie Pothole Lake near Jamestown, North Dakota, USA - PPLs Lake P7 Core (1) Depth... | ecosystem: Environmental > Aquatic > Freshwater >... | reverse complement strand
CCTCTTTTTTGCAGAATTGCTGTAATTGCTCTTGGACTAAGCCCCTTAATTCTGGATAAGCCTATTAGATCGATTTGAACGGTAATCATAGCGGTAAGTTTTTATATAAAATCTACTTCACTTGTTTTAATTCAATTTAAGTTTATATGGGGGATCAAATGAAACGATTGTTGGTTGGAATGGCGGCTATGCTTGCTCTGGCTTTCCTCGCTCCTGTTAATGGGGCAATGGACAGGCCCGCCAAGGAGAGCCCGGCCATCCTGCTGGTAATGTTCGGCACAAGCTACCCGGAGGCTCAGGCAGCCTATGAGAACATCGAGAGAATTTACAAAACGGAATTTCCTGACGCAAAGATTCAGATCGCCTTTACATCCGACTACATCAAGCGCAAGATCCAGGAAAGAGACAACATTTCCATTGACAATCCCTTAACGGCTCTTGCCCGTCTCAACGATGAGGGCTATGCCAATGTTGTGGTTCAGTCTTTGCACGTAATACCCGGAGAGGAGTTCCATGATATGGCCAACATTGTGGAAAGTATCAAGAGCATAGACGGAAAGTTCGGCTTCAAAAATCTCATCATCGGTGCGTCGCTTCTCACAAGCCGAGACGACTATCTCAATGTCTCAGCAGCACTGTCCAAGCAGTTTGACGAATATACCACTGGAACGGAAAGGATATCGCATAAGAACCCAAGGAACGCCGATGAGACTGCCATCGTCTTCATGGGGCACGGGACCGAGCACCCAGCCAACAGCGCCTATTCTCAAATGGCGAATATTCTGGCGGCGGACTACAAGAACGTATTCCTGGGCACGGTAGAAGGATATCCGACTTATGATGAAGTGCTGGCCGAGCTGAAAGAAGCCAAGGTCAAGAATGTAAGACTGATGCCCTTCATGGTAGTGGCGGGAGACCATGCTTTAAATGACCTCACCGGCAACGAGAGCGATTCCTGGAAGAGCATGCTTGAGAAAGAGGGTTTCAAGGTCGATTTCAACCTGATGGGTATGGGCGAGAACGACGATATTACGAAGATCTTCGTCCGGCACACAAAGGACGCATTCGAGAAATTTCATTGAATCAAAGGGAGGAATTTTATTTGATGAGTCTTAGGTGCATGGCAAAATATCTGATATGCCTGTTTTCGGTGATCATGGCGGTCAATGCCGCCGGTGCCAGTATCGTGATCAACGAAATGCTCGCCAATCCCGCATCCGACTGGAATAAAAACGGAGATATCAGCGGGATGGATGACGAATTCATTGAGTTGTTCAACTCCGGCAAGGAGCCGGTTGACATAAGCGGATACACGCTGAAGGACACCGTGTTCAGATCCACGCCGGGGGAATACTCGATACCAAACGGCACAACAATAAAACCGGGCGAGTTCCTGGCCATATTCGTGTCCAGCAGCGGTGTGTTTCAGGGGAATGACGGCGACTGCATAAAGCTGTTTGACGCTGCGGGAAACCCGGTGGATGAGAAGGAGTATGGAACTGCAACGAAGGATGTCTCATTTGCCAGGATTCCGGATGGCGGAGAATGGGGGAACAGCACAGTTCCGACGCCGGGAATGCCAAACAAGTAGGTCGGCAGCAGGCAAAAACCTGCAATCATTTTTTTATTTATTATAATTATGATAACCACTCGATAGACTTCTATCCTTCTTCCATCCGATTTCATTCTGGTATCTATCCGATTTCTCTTCGGCTTCAATCCGATTTAACGATCTCAATTCGGCTCCAATCTCGTCTCCGCCCGAAAGCCTTAAATCAATATTAATTGATCTTAGTCCAACAAAATTGATTAGTTGGGCCGGGATGAAAACAGGGATGAGAAACGAGATGAAAAAAAGAAGAGCAAGAGCTTCAATCATATCAATCCTATCAATAATTCTTCTGAGTCTTTTTGCGAATCCTTCTCAAGCATCCGAAAGCACCGGATCAGGGTACCCGATGACATTCATCGATTCGGAGAACAGGCCGGTTGTCATTCAGGCCCCGGTGCAAAGGATAGTAGTACTGAATGAGAACGCAGCCGAGGCCGTCGTCATCCTCGGCTCCGGCGACAAGATTGTGGGGGCTGTCGATCAGGTTCTGGGCAAGGGCGGCTACTATCCGAGCATAAAGGATGCAGTCGGCGTGGGGTCCAGGACGGAGGTTGACTATGAGAAGATTGTCAAGGTCGCAGAACAGGGTGACAAAATCACTCCCGACATCATAGTCCTCTGCTACACCGCGCCTGACAGAGCTTACGGAATGGGAGCGGATACGGTCTCGATGAAGCTCTCCGCCTTCAAGAACATAACTGTTATCGGCCTGAACTTTTATGAGCCGGAGAAGATCCGGGAAGAGATGACCAAGCTCGGAGAAATTTTGGGAAAGGAGAGCGAGGCAAAGGAGTATCTGCAATGGTATGACGGCGAGGTCGAGAAGGCCGAGAAGGCCGTGCAGGGACTTGCACCGGCGACGGTCTTTTTCGAGAGCATGGGCTCCTCGGGAGCCTTAAGCGATCTCTCCACTTACGGCGGCCATTCGGCCATGAGCCGGATGGTGAACGAGGCAGGCGGCGTTTGCATCTTCCAGGAAGGGACCGAATCGGCCAAGGTTGCCTGGGAGTGGGTGGCGGCGAAAAGCCCGGATGTGATCATAAAGCACCAGCCCTTAACCTCGAAGGACGGGATGCCCGGCTGGTCGATGGAAGATTCCGTTTCTGCAACGAAACTAAAAGAGATCCGAAACAATATCCTCAGCCGCCCCGGCGGAACGAAGATCCCGGCCATCAGCAATGATCGGGTTTACGTGCTCAGCGTGGATGCGACCGTTGGGCCCGACCTGCCGGTGGGAATTGCCAGTCTTGCCAAGATACTTCATCCAAAGATCGATATCGATCCCGCTCAGGTCTACAGGGAATATCTGGCATTCCTGGATGTCTCCTGGCAGGAAGGACGAAGCTTCGTTTATCCGGAGGTTGGATAGAATTTGCGGGATGGGATTTGGCGGCAGAGGTTAGCGATTTGGGTCAAGCTGTCGGAGGCGGGCGGCCAACAATCGCCGTATTCTTTCGCTTTTCCTTACGCCCAGTCCTTTTGCTCTGTCCTTTGCGGTATCCATTCGCTGCATCCATTCGCTGTATCGTGTCGTTGGCAAAATGGCAAAATAAAGAATCTGGGGCAATAGAGAAAATGGCATCATCTGATGTTGTTTCGCAGGGGGCGAATCTCTCCGATGCAGCCGTCGGCAAAAGAGATGCCGACAGCATCGGGCTGGTTTATAAAGGATTCGTAAAACGAAAGCTGCTTTTGGCCGCCGTCCTCTTCCTCTCACTCATTTTGCTGGCGGGACTATCGGCAACCCTGGGCTCATCAGGATTGACGCTTGCCGATGTTTACGCCGCCGTGCTGGCCAGAGCATTTCCAGGCTACTTTCAGGCCTCATGGCTGGGTGAGATGGTCGTCTGGGAGTTGAGGCTGCCTCCGATCATCATGGGCATCCTGGCCGGCATGGGGCTGGCCGCAGCCGGTGCAGCCATGCAGGGCATATTGCGAAATCCCCTGGCCAGTCCCTTCACGCTCGGCATATCGTCTGCAGCGAGCTTTGGGGCGGCCCTGGCCATCATTCTCGGGGCCGGGCTGGCGGGCGGCGAGTACCTCATCGTCCTGAATGCCTTCATATTCTCTCTGATAGCAGCAGCAGCCGTCTTTGTCCTGGCCGAGATCAAAGGCATCTCATCCGAATCAATGGTTTTGGCGGGAATTGCCATCATGTACTTCTTCTCGGCCCTGACCTCCGTTCTGCAGTACGTAGGCCGCTCTGAGGATGTGCACGCCCTGGTCTTCTGGACTATGGGAAGCCTGGGCAGATCGACCTGGCACAGCGTCGGCCTGGTCTTCGTCGTCGTGGCCCTCTGCCTTCCCTGGCTCTTGTGGAAATCCTGGGACATAAATGCCCTGGAGTCGGGAGACGAGATTGCCACCAGCCTCGGCGTCGATATCAACAAAACCCGAATGGCCACCATGACTATCGCCTCGCTCATCACGGCTGCCATCATATCGTTCACTGGAACCATCGGCTTCATCGGCCTCGTGGCTCCTCACATGGCCCGCATAGTCATCGGCGGAGATCATCGTTTTCTCTTGCTGACGTCAGCCCTGATGGGGGCCTTGCTGCTCCTGGGAGCCGATGCCGTGGGCAAGACGGTCTTCGCTCCGGCAGTCCTGCCGGTGGGCCTGATGACATCCCTTCTCGGGGTGCCGCTTTTCGTTTATCTCTTCATGAAACGGAGGAAGAAATCATGCTGAAGAGCATTATTGAGAGGCTCTTCTCCGGCCATCCCGTGAGAAGAGCGCAAGCAGAGGAGAGGCGGGGCTGTGTGGAATTATCGAGCAGGGGCGACAGCTTTGGCTGCATCGAAGGGATCGAAGAAGATGCAGGATTTCCTGAAACGGAAGCCTGCAAGCTCTTTATGCAATGTCAGTGGATGGCGCTCTTCTATCCTGGATCAGATGCAGAGATTCTGAGACGTAAAAAATATAGATTAAATTATAAATAATTGGTGTTAGCAAAGCAGCTCATTTCGATTAGCTGCATAATATTGGAGTCGCACATGTCCGAAGGAAAGAAGAAATCCATGAAAGTGGCGGCCTGGGCCATGATGGCCAACATGCCCCTGAAGCTCAAGGCCGAGATCACCCTCAAGATGCTGCTGGCGGGAAGCGATGAGAGGAAACGCAGAGAGTTAATGCATAGTGTCAGCGAAAGGCGCAGGCTGACCCTTCCCAGAAATCAAATCAAGTGGCACCCGAGCATTGATCAAAAGGCCTGCAAGCAATGCAAAGTCTGTCTGAATTTCTGCCCCAAAGGCGTTTATTCCGAAAAAGCAGACGGGTCCATCGTCGTTGCCAATCCCTACGAGTGCGTCATGCTCTGCACCGGCTGCGAGGGGCGCTGTCCTGAGGGAGCTATCTCATTTCCGGATAAGAAGGACTTTCAAAAGTATGTTTATTACGTCTAGGAATATTTCATGACGTTCGGATTATTTTTTGGAGCGGCATACGGACTGATCCTTGGCGTGTTCCTGGGATTGTTCTCAGGAATTCTTCAAGGGCTATTCTTGGGCTTGCTCTCAGGAATAATTCTGGGATTGTTCCTGGAATCATCAAGGGGATTTGTCGCAGTATGCCTTCAGGAATCGATCTATGAATTGGCTGCAATATGCACGAAATAATTAGAAGGAAATAACGAAGCAAAAATGGGAAAAATAACTTAAAAAAATAAATTAATAATAAAAGTAATGCGCTAATACTGAGGATAAAACAATGATAATGAAATTACGGGGCAAGACTGCAAAATGCAATCCATCTGGATACTGCCGCCGTTTATGGATAAAAAAAATGGATGAAGCAGCATGAAGATTATCTTTATTTCACCGGTTCTGGTGCCAAGCCTCGTCAAAGCCGCCCAGGATCTCAGGGATGAGTTCAATTTAGCCTTCGACCTCGAAATATATCACCCCAGCCAGATCGGCAATGAAGAGATCGATGTGCAGGCATTTTCCGGGAGCCTGAAGTCCGCCGATGCCGTGCTCATCGACCTGATGGGAGCAGGGAGCGGCGTCATCGACATTCTCCTTCGCCAGCTCAAGGATGAGAACAATGTCGTGATCAGTCTTGTGATTCCTATGGGGCGGGCCTTCAAGGAGATGATGGCCCTGACGCGCATGGGCTCCTTCCGGGGAAAGAGGATTGCAGAGATGATCGGCTCATTGTCCGGTTCCATGTCCGGCTCTATTACAGGTTCCACGACGGGTTCCATGACCGGCTCCAAATCGAGCACCGGATCAGTCTCCGACCGGATGCAAAATATGGACCCCCATCAGGATAAGGACCCGGAGGCTCTGCGAAAAAGAATGCAAAAGGCAAAGATGATGATGGAGGCGGCACTGAAAGTGACGGAAGCGGGCGGAAAGCTGCTTCCCGTCGGCCCTATGAAAGACGCCGCCAACTACATCAAATTCACCAAATACTGGAAATTTGGAGGCAAGGAGAACTATCGAAACCTGCTCGTCCTGCTGCTGCATGACTACCTGGGCTGCTCGGATTTGCTTCCCAGGGCCGGGGACCCTGTGGAGATGCAGGAGTTCGGCCTTTATCATCCCGATCACGGCCATTTTTCCGGTTTGGAGGATTTTCTGCAAAAGACGGGCTACGATGATAGTCTGCCGACGGTGGGCGTCCTCCTCTACGGCGGTCGCTATTTTGATCAGGGGTTGGTGACGCTTCATGCCCTGGCGAAGGGGCTTGGCCATGTTAATCTGATCCCCGTCTACTCCGACGGCATCAACAATTTGCAGGCTATGCGGAGATTCTTCTTCCGGGGCGATAGCCCGATAATCGATGCTCTGGTCAATCTGACCATGTTCAGGATCAACGGCGGTCCGCTGGGCGGCGAGCACCGGCTCACCCGTGACCTCTTGCGGGAGCTGGATGTGCCCGTCTTCACTCCTGCCTCCATGCACCGGCGCAGGATCTCGGAATGGATGGATTCGCCCACGGGCCTCTCGCCCACGGATACCATCATGTCCGTCATCTGGCCGGAGCTGGACGGGAGCATCGAGCCCATCCCCTGCTCTGCAGTGGCCGAGATCCAGAACGGCGGGATCACCATCCAAGAGGTCGTCTCCATCCCTGACCGCATGGAGCGCATAACGTCCCGCATCAGGAACCGGATCAGGCTTCGCAGGCTCCTCAACACCGAGAAGCGAGTAGCCCTGATAATTTACAGCTACCCTCCAGGAGACGGAAATTTGGGCGGCGCTTCGTTTCTGAATGTATTTGAGAGCCTGGTCGTGCTGCTCAGGCATCTGAAGAATTCAGGTTATCAGACGACTCTTCCCGAAGGAAAGCTGAGCCGAATCTTTGAGCAGCTATCCTTCTCCAATTCCGGCATCTGGTTTGGTCCGGATAAGGCAGCAAAAAACTGCGTTCGCCTCGGAGCAAGGCAATATCGTGACTATTTCGACACTCTTCCCGATGAGATGCGCCGGGATGTAGTCGCCGCCTGGGGAGAGCCGCCGGGGAAAGTGATGGTTGCAAAAAACGATGCAAGAACAGATGCACGAACTGATGCAAAGACCGATTTGAGGAATAATGGGAAGAGCGATCTCAGGACTGATCAGTGGTGTGACTCAGGGATCAATGAGCGGATAGATTTGGGAGTTGGTGAGCGGATAGGTCAGGGAAAGAGTACGAGAAAGGGACCGGATTGCAGTGCAGAGGCGGATATCCTGATCCCGGGAATCGTTCTCGGCAACATCTTCATAGGAATTCAGCCCTGCCGACCGCCCTTGAAGGACCAGGACCTGGCAGCAGCATCCCACGATAAGACCGCTCCTTCGCACCATCAGTATATTGCTTTTTATCACTGGCTGGAAAAAATCTGGAAAGCTGATGCGTTGGTGCATGTGGGAACACACGGCCTTGCCGAGTTCACCAAAGGAAAAGAGGTGGGCATGAGCAGCCGGTGCTTCCCTGATCTCCTGATAGGTGACATGCCGCATTTTTATTATTATCACATCACCAACACCTCCGAAGCGGTTGTCGCCAAGAGAAGGCTTTATGCAACCCTCGTCGGCTACAACAATCCGCCTTACACCACATCCGATCTGTACGAGGATTATGTGGAGCTGCAAAAGCTGATCGACGAACTTGCCGAGACGAGGGTTCAGGACCCGCAGCGTTCTCCCAGGATTCTGGAGCAGATCCTCGCCCTGGCAGAGAAGCTGAACTTTTTGGAAACGGATGTCGAGAAGATTCACGATGAATTGTACCGGATGAAGAGAAGCATCATGCCCAAAGGCCTGCACATCCTGGGAGAGAGCTATTCTCAGGATGACCTGGCCGCATTCATGACTTCGATTTTGAGGTACGACCGATCCGGGATAAAGTCGCTCAACCGCATCATTGCCGAAAGTGAGGGAATCGATTATGACAAAGCCCTCAAAGATCGGTCGGCTTTTCTGCCTCAACTGGAGAAGATCGATGAGCTGTGCGCCCGTCTCTCCTCGGATTGCCTGCATAGGTCAGTGGATGAAGCCGTCAGGGATCTAGCCGCTATGGAAACAGAGGCCATTGATACAGCAGATATTGAGACAGACGCTATGGATACAGCAGCTATGGATGCGTCTATGAAATCCAAACTTTCTTTGCACCTATCCTTGCAGGATAAAGAAGAGCTGGCAGCCTCTCTTAATTTTGGATTAAAGCTGGTGCAGTGCTATTCGGACAACAGCCTTGAAATCGCAAACCTTATGCGTGGCCTGCGGGGCGGGTTTATCGAGCAGGGGGATGGAGGCGATCTGATCAGGAGCCCGGAGGTTTTGCCGTCGGGAAGGAACCTCACCCAGTTCGATCCCACCCGCGTGCCCACGCCTGCCGCCTGCGAGCGCGGGGGGGAGATCGCCCGCAACACCCTGTCGGCGTACTGGGAAAAGAATGGCGAATGGCCGGAGAGCACGGGCGTCGTGCTCTGGGGCTTTGAGACCACCAAGACGGGAGGCGAGACCATCGGCCAGATCCTTTGCTATCTCGGCTTGAAGGTCAATCGGGGCAAAGGAACCTGGGCCCCGCAGCTTGAGCCGATACCTCTGCAGGAGCTGGGCCGTCCCAGAATCGACTGCCTGGTAAATATCTGCGGCTTTTTCCGGGACATGTTTCCCAACATCATGGAGTTTCTGGACCAGGCTTCCCATCTGGCGGCAAGTCTGGATGAGCCGCCGCACATGAACTATGTACGAAAGCACTCACTGGAAAATCTCTCTCACCTCAAGGAGACAGGCTTGGACGAAAAGACTGCCGCAAGAATTGCCGACGGGAGGATCTTCGGCCCTCGGGCGGGTGAGTACGGAACAAGGCTTCTCCCAATCGTGGAAGACTCTATTTGGAAGACGGAAGAGGAGCTTTCCGAGGTGTTCATCCGGTCGGTTGGCCACGTTTACGCCAGAGATCTGCACGGCTTCCAGGCGGAGGCCGTCTATCGGGAGAATCTGGCCAGGGTCAGGCTCGTGTCCCAGGTGAGAGACACCCACGACCATGAGATCATCGACCTCGATCACTACTTCGAATACTTCGGGGGACTATCCAATGCCGTGAGGAGCGCCGGAGGCGACCGGCCCCAGATGCTCATCACCGACACCACGGGCGAGGCCATCCGAACCGAAGATTTGCAGGATTCGGTGAACCGGGGCATCAGGACACGCCTCCTCAATCCCAAGTGGATCGATGCCATGTTGCAGCACGACTACCACGGTGGCCAGCAAATTGCAAAGCGAGTGGAAAACGCCCTGGGGTTGGCGGCGACGACGCACAGCATCGCCGACTGGGTCTGGTCGGGAATAGCCGAGCGCTACATCTTCGATGAGCAGGTGCGAGATCGGCTGGAGAAGAACAACAAGTTTGCTTGCGGAAAGATCATGGAGCGGCTGCTGGAAGCGGAGAGGAGGGGTTACTGGAATGCTTCCGAAAACGAGCTGGAGCGTATCAAGGAGGCATATCTCGATCTGGAGGGAGTGATTGAGGAGGCTGCGAAATAGAGATTGGGATGTCAAGCGGCGGCTTTGTATGATCAAGCACAGGCCTGGCAGTATCAAATACAAGCATCAAGCACAGTCTTGGCAATGATACACAGTCTGGATAGTAATAATACACAGTCTGGATAGTAATAATACACAGTCTGGATAGTGCATCACAGTCTTGGCAGTGAAACACAGGCTTGACATTATCAGGATATCTTCAGCATTTCTTTTGCCGTGGTCCGAACATATTCCCGCCGACTCAGTTTACCGGATCAAGATCCACCTCATCGGTTTTTTAAGACACAAATTATGCTACGATTAAATATCCAAAAGCTATTTAATGCTAATTGGAAATACTTTAATCTTATGAAATCCCTGTAAGAAAAATCGTCGAAATGACATGCAGCAAAAATGAATTCGCAAAAAATTGAACTGTAAGTAGAGGTTAACCAAATGGACCCAGAGGAACAAGATCTGGTTTCAAGAGATGAAGCGCCCATCCTTGAGACCATGAGAAGCATCTACAGCGCCGTGCCCATGCACCACCTGGGAGCAATTCATGGCAAGATCGCCGGAGCCATGATCGTCGCCAATGCGATCGTGGATAGTCTGCCGCTCATTCACGGGCCGGTAGGATGCGCCTTTCAGCGAAAGCTCAATCCCTTCACTCTCTCCTCCACCTTCTATGACAGCCCGTGCACCAATCTGAACAACGTGGACGTGGTCTACGGTGCCGAGGAAAAGCTGGGCAAGGCGATTGTCGAGGCATACGAGAGGTATTCACCCAGGCTGATAATTGTGATCACCACCTGCACCACGGACCTGATAGGAGACGACATCAATGCAGTCGTGCAAAAGGCAAAGGAGAAGGTCGGCTGCGGCGTCATTTACTCCACAGGCGATTTTGTGGGCAAATCAAGGCCGGTGGGCATCCAGGACTCGCTATATGCCCTAGCCGATCAGATGATCTGCCGGGAGGATGTGGACAGGAATGAGGGTTCCGTCAATCTGATCAACTCTCCCACTCAGCGTAACGCCCTCAAGTGCCGGGAGATGGCCTCGCTTCTTCTTCAGATGGGCATCAAGATCAACAAAATCTGCTTCGACCAGACCACCACCAGGGATATGATGGACCTGGCTGCGGCGGACCTCAACATCACCGGCTACCGCATGTCCTGGGCCGAGCTGATGAAGAAGAAGATGAACGTGGAATACTGCAAAATCACGGGCTGGGACAGGTACAACAAGAAGAAGGACCCGGAGATGATCAGCCCCTATGGAATCGCCGGAAGCTGCCGCGTCCTGGAAGAGATCGCCAGGATCATGGGTCGTGAGGGCGAGGCGGATTCGGTCATAAAGAAAAACCGTGCAGCCGCAGAATCCAGGCTTGAAACTCTCTCCAGGGAGCTGAAAGGAGTGAGAGTTGCAGTCCCCGTCGGCTTCAGCCTCAATCTGCTCAAAGATATCGGCGTTGATGTCGCAGCTCTCATCTACAGGACCCAGACGCTCACTCACGGCGTGACGGACAGAGCCATCCAGGAGATCGAGAGAGCAAATCTAAAACTGGCGGAGATTTACGGTTTCCATCCCCAGCTCCTGGTCAATCCCACGCCGGAGGAAGAGCTGGAGACATTCCGAAATCGGCAAATAGATCTGGTCATGGCTCCGGCAAAGATCGCTCACTTCTACAACAAAGAGGGCATCCGAACCGTTGATGTGAATGATTTTTCCCAGACGAAATTGAACGTCGGCTTCCTGCCTTCCATCGACCTGTGCATTGTCTTCCGGGAGGCTATGGGAAGGGTGAGAGTGCGCTCGCCTCTCCTTGATTTGATGGAATTCGATAGCGGAATCAACAATCTCTCGCCCCATTGGGCCAGAGTTGCGTTGTCGTTCCATCATCTGCGTTCCAGAAAATTCAAGCAAGGCTCCTACTACCATTTCCAGGGACTTGCGGGGGTGGCACTCAATGAGCATAATATATGATCCGCTTCACGATTGCAAAATGGTTGGAGCCCTCCGGGCGATGCACGGCATAAGCGACTGCATGGTTATCATTCACGGCAGGAACGGGTGCCATTGCGGCGCTCTCTTGTTGCAGACTTTGGGCTCGGAGCAAAACAGTGTGCGAGTCCTCACCAGCGGTCTGAAGGCCAGCGACGAGGTCTACAGCGGCGAGGAGCGGCTGGCCTCAGCCATCCGCCTGGCAGATCAGACCTTCCGACCGAAGGCCGTTTCCGTATTGAACTGCAGCGCACCCGTCATCATGGGCGAGGACGTCGAGGGTTTGGAGATGCTTTTGGAGGGCGAGATCGGGGCAGAGCTGATAGCTATGGATGTCGGTGGACCCGAGGGCCCGGCATGGCTCGGCTACGAGGAGGCTCTCTCCAGGCTCGTTCCCAGAATGCAGGCATCGGAAGACGAGCCTCGCCAGGGAATCAACCTCCTGGGCTTCAAAGCCGACGACTTTTGCAGCCGCTCAGACCTATCCGAGATGAGGAGAATGCTTCAAGATCAGAATCTTTCCGTAAACTCCATCCTCTGCGGCTCATCCTACGAAGAGATGCAAAGGGCACCTCAGGCAGAGCTGAATGTGCTGCTGGGCGGAGACGGCCTGGAATGTGCCAAGGCCATGCAAGAGGAGTTCGGCACGCCTTACATATCCGTGCCCTATCCTTACGGCCTCAAGAAGAGCATAAAATTCATCGAACTGATCGCAGGCGCTCTGGAAAAAGAGGTGGACTCACAGGTGCTGGTGCGGGAGAAGGAGAGGATAAAGCGGACCGTAGAGAATGCCCACATGTTCATTCAGGGGATCTACTCGACACCAGTGGCCGTAGTTGGGGAGAGCGGAAGAGCTTTTGACCTGGCCGAGTTTCTCAGCGATGAGCTGGGAATGGATGTGAAACTGCTGGCCATATCATCCTGTAACTTCGCCACGCAAGAGAAAATTAACACAGTCGATCCCCACTATCAGACGCTGATGATCGAGCCGGATCGCTGGGAGATGAACCAGGCCCTGAAAGCGGCCAGGGTCAGCCTGATATTCGGCTCTACATTCGAGAAGAGGATCGCATCGAAGCTTCAGGCATCGCTTGTGAGGGTGTCCTATCCGGTTCTCGACCACATATCGCTATCCGGTCTGCCGTTTGCCGGATTTTCCGGAATTGCGCCCATCTGCGAGAGCATCATCAACTCAATTCTTAATCGGAATAAAGAAGAGGTAAGTGCATGAAAGGTCCATTGGCAAAAGAGCCTTTACAAATTGCGTTTTATGGAAAGGGGGGCATTGGAAAGTCCACCGTCTCCTCCAATGTAGCTGCTGCTCTGGCAGAGATGGGAAAGAAGGTCATGCAGGTGGGCTGCGATCCCAAAGCGGACTGCACCAGGAACCTGAGGGGCGACCGAGATATTCCCACGATACTGGATGTGATGAGAGAAAAGGGTGGAGACAAGCTCGAATTAACCGAGATGGGCAAGGGCAAGAGCATAGATTTGGATGAAGTTGTCTTCTCCGGCTTCAAGGGAGTTTTGTGCGTGGAGGCGGGAGGGCCGGAGCCTGCCGTGGGCTGCGCCGGTAGGGGAATAAAGGTAGCAGTGGAGCTGCTCAGGCGTCTTGGCGTCTACAAGAGCGGCCTTGATGTGGTCATCTACGATGTCCTGGGAGACGTCGTTTGCGGCGGCTTCGGCATGCCTCTGCGCCAGGGGCTGGCGGATGATGTCTTCGTGGTGACTTCCGCCGATTATCTGGCAATCTATGCCGCCAACAATATCTGCAAAGGCATACAGCGCCACGCAGGGCGGGGCGGTTCCGCGCTGGGCGGCATCATCTACAATGTTCGCGGATCTCTGGACAACCTTGAGCTGGTGGAGGAGTTTGCTTCAAGCATCGGCTCCAGGGTCACAGGATCGATCCCCAGCGATCCCATCATCACGGAGAGCGAGCTTTATGGCCAGACGGTGATCGAATACGCACCCAATTCCCAGGCGGCAGAGCGGTTCAGAATTCTGGCCCGGTCGATCCTGGAGAGCGGAGAGACCGTGGTTCCCAAGCCCCTTTCCAGGGAGAACCTTGCCGTAATGGCACAGAAGATTCGAGAGGAGACCCGAAGAAAGGCCGGGATACCGGTAGTTGCATGAGCCTTAAATTATACCAAAGCTGCATATGCTGCACACATAAGCGGGCAGATAGCGAGATCTATCTGTCCTGTCGATCCGATATCGCATCTGGTGCTTGTTTCCAGGAAGAAGAGCATTATTTTTTTAGAGATATTTGACAATGCCGGACTGGTGATGATTTGACGATGCTCGCTATCCTCCTGGAAGCGCTGGAATCGACCGTTTCCACTATGGCGACCGTATTCGTATTGCTCTTTTTAACGGGCATATTGACGGAGATGGGCCTATTTCACCGCGTTTCATTCATTGCCAGACCTCTGGCCTCAGTATCGCGCCTGCCTGCGGTCTCGGCATCCACATTTGTGGTCAGCCTGGGCTCGCTCCTGGCCGCCAACACCATGACCGCCCGGCTGAAAGCGGACGGGCATCTGACGGAGCGGCAGGCCTTCCTCAGCGCTCTGATGAACACCGTTCCCGTCTATTTCCGGGAGCTTTTCACATATCAACTGGCCTTTGTGATTCCTGTTTTGGGCGTTTTTGTGGGCGGGATGTATGCGATCATATTCTCCTTCACCGGGATCGCAAAGCTGTTCATTGTCATGATTCTTGGCAGAAGATATCTGGTGGCGGACTCAATTTCGCTGGATGCTGCGTTTCGGTCTCTGCCGAAAAAGGGACTCTTGCAGGCCGTCAAAGGCTCTTTGAAGGGTGAGATGCCCATATTTCTTCGAATGGCCGGCATCTTCTTCATAATGACCTTCTCCATCCTCTATCTGAACGAAACCGGCATTCTAGCATCTCTGGATGTGATCCCTCTGGCCCATTTCTTCCAGGTTCCACCGGAGACCATAATCCCGTTGACGGTATATGTGGCCAATCCCAAGGCGGGCATGTCTCTGCTGGGCCCCATGATCCAGAACGGCAGCCTTTCCGAGGTGAAAGCCCTCATCGTCCTGATGCTGGGCAGCATGTTCATGCTTCCCTTCATTGCCATAAGGTCGCAGGTACCCACTTATTCCTCTGTGTTCGGGATGCGCATGGGTGTTTCACTGGTGGCGATCTCGACCATCATCAGCATCACGGTGAGGCTGACTGCATTGTGCGTGCTTATGATGATGACTTGAGTTCAACAGTCTTGATTTCTTGAATACCGAACAATTTTGACAATCTCAAAAGAGATCTTGCAGGCACGGCTTCATGCCTTCATAGCACGAAATGTCTAAGTAGTATGATTATAGCACAAATCATGCACCAATAACAAGTCATTAATTGGCTAAACACAAATTATACGTAGTAAGAGATGATCTATCCATCCTTGAATGGCAGGAAGCTTGAGGTCCGCCTGAGGCCGGTTTTCCTTGGCTGCAACTGATGGCTGATTTTGGTGCCGGAAGATGAGATCCATGAATAGAAAACGATGTGCTTTAATGGCAATGGTCTTATGCGTGTCTCTAGTTGTTTTCCCGGCTTTTGCCGAGAGCTTCACGCTCAAGATCTACGGAAATGCTAACCTTGACAGCATAATAGACGAGAAGGATATCGATTACATCAATGAAATCATAAAGGGCGGCCAATTACGGACGGCGTTCTCCGATGTCAATGGAGACGGAAAGGTCGATGAGCAAGATATCAAGCTGGTCGAAAGGATCATCAGCGGAACAGAGGAGAACCTGACTCTCATCGATTCGGCCAATAGAACGGTCACTGTGAAGTACCCCATAAAGAGCCTGGTCTCTCTGAATCAGCATTCTGCCGAATGCATAAAGATCCTGGGAGAGGAAGGAAAAATCATTGGCGTCGAACAGTATGTAGCGGACAAAAAGGACTTCTTCCCCGATCTATCCAAACTGCCAGTTGTCAAATCGGGATCAAATTGTGACTTTGAGAAGATCCTATCCATGAAACCGGATGTGGCCATTGCCTATGGGTGGAATGGAGCTTCATTCGTTGCCATAGAATATGCAAAGAGCCTCGAGCCTCATGTGACCGTTATCGGACTCAACCTGTACCAGCCCAAAAATATTTCTCAGGAAATGGCGCAGCTGGGATATCTTATGGGAAAACCAAAGGAAGCCTACGATTTCATCAGCTTTTATGAAACTTACCTGAAAAAAATAGCGGAACGGGTAAGTGAGATTCCGGACGAGAAGAAGGTCAGGGTCTACTTGGAGCAAAACAAGGATTTTGCCGCTGCCAGCAATGGGTCAGCTCTAAACGATATGTGCTTTATCGCTGGTGGAAATAATATCGGCCTCGGTCTTGCCGGATCTTCTCCCACGGTAGATCCGGAATGGGTGATAAAGGAAAATCCTGAAGTGATCGTAAAGACCGCGAATCATGGAAATAAATACATGGGATACGAAAAAGACAATGCGACAGACGCGAAAGAGCTGAGGGCGTCCATCATAAACCGAACCGGATGGCAGAACATAAAAGCGGTGAAGGACGATAGAGTATTCATGCTGTCGGATAGCAATGCCGGAAAGCCTTCCTTCTTCATCGGAGTTGCCTATCTCGCCAAATTCTTCTACCCGGAGCAGTTCAAGGATTTGGACCCGGAAGGGATTCATCAGGAGTACTTGACGCGATTCCAGAGACTTGACTATGATTTAAAAGAGCGTGGCGTATTTGCCTATCCCAGGCCCGCTTGAATCCTCCAAAAAGAAATCCTGCACATAGCGATTAAGTCGAAGGCTGCGTGAAGAAATATATAGCGGGAAAATGGGAAAATTCCGCTAATTTTTTTTAAAAAATCGAAAAAAAGTTATTCTGTTCTTTCAGTCTAACTCCGGAACAAAGAACACTCCATGTTTATCCAGATCCAAATCCATTCCCTGGAAGCGGGTTATGTATTCCTGGTGGATTTCCCTGGGATCAAGATCCTCGAAGAGGTCCGGATAGAAGACTTTTGCCAGATATGAGACCCCAACGAAGAAATGAGAGCCGCCGTAGATCTCATTGGAGATAATATAAACCTGGTCGTTCTTGACGGCAGTGAGATTTGACCATCCGGATCTGTTCATCATGCGCTCCCTGACTGCCTCCATGCTGCTTGGATCGTCCACCGAGTATCCGTTTGCGATGCTTGAATTGGAATGCCCGACCAGCTTTATTGCAATCTCGGGATCTTTTACCAATACCGCTTCCGGATCAACTACCGGATACTGCGCGCCGAGGTTTGCGAAGATATTGTCCCCACCAGCCATGGCGATCTTCTGATGGTAGCCCGAGCCTTTTGCGCAGGAATTATAATCGTTCGAGCTCTCCAGATAAACCCTGGGCTGCTCATCACTCTTCACCTTCTTCAGGGTCGAATTGATCTTGCCGATCAGGTCTTTGTAGAATTTAAGATACTCCTCAGCTTCATTCTCTTTCTCCATGATCGCTCCCAGCTTCTCCACATCGCTGATATGGTATTCCGGCTTATAGCAATCGAAGTGAAGCACAACGATGCCGGGATCGATCTTCTCAATCGCCTTTTGGAGTGTTTCGCATTCGGTGGTCTGATATGTATTGTACAGGATCGCCGCATCCGGGTGAAGGGCCAAAGTAGCTTCAAGATCGGGGGCCGTGGTAGACCCAATTCCGGGAAGCTTGGAAAGCTCCAGGAAAAAATCGGCCTGCTCCTTCTGGGCCTGCGGGCTGATGCCGACAATCTTATCCCCTGATTTCAGTGTGCGCAAGACCTCAACAGCCTGGGCATGGAAGCAGGCAATTCGCTTCAACGGCGAATAGAGAGTGATATTCTGGCCGTTGCCATCAACGACTTCTCTCGGATAATAATCATGAATATGCTCGATCTCCGCAAGCTGGGACGAATTCATTTCTCCTTTCAGGCTCGCCTGTTTGGCCGCTTCAAGCTCCTGGTCCGATACGATCCTGTCTCCATCCAGGTCTCCGGGGACTGCCGCACAGCAGGGCGATAAAAATACTCCCAAGATCGCCAGCATCACCAGTTCCTTTACGTGTTTTCTCATATTTCCTCCACATGCAGTGTTATTTCATGATGTCACAGATCGAAAAAAAATAAAAAACCATCAAGCAGTCTGGCTTTATCGCCGTCATCGGCCAGAAATATCCTGAGGGTAGATGTACACTCCTTGATAGGGTATCTTCTGGAAACGCTGCAAATATTCTTCCTGGAGCATCTTCGGGTCAAGCTCCCGGAAGAGATCGGGATGAAGGATCTTTGCCATGTAGCCGAGACCCACGAAGAACCTCGGAGTATCGAGAATCTCCCAGGCAGACAGCACATACACGTTCCTGTCTTGAATTGCTGCTACATTGGTCAGAGCCGTTCTGTTCATGATCTCATTGTAGGTGGCAGCCATCTTTGCAGGATCTTCTGAGGCGTAACCGCCATCTGTTTTGGCGCTCATGTGAATGAAAAACTGCGGATTCTGCTTCGTCACCCACTCCTCATCCAATGTGGGATATTTTGTGTTATACTTGCCCCCCAGATCTGCAACTATGTTCTTTCCGCCGGCCATGGTGCAGACTATGTCAAACGACATTCCTTTGGAAAAGCTCTTGTACTTCTCAGTGGACCACTCCATGAAGACGGTGGGCTTATCCGCATCCTTCATGCCTGAAACCTTCCTGCTAACCTGCGAGACGGCTTGGTCATAAAAGTCCATGAGCTGCAGAGATTCATTTCGCCTGTCGAAGATATATCCAAGGGTGTATACCTCCCGGTCGATCTTGTCGGGATCATCGCATTCGAAGCGCAAGATGGGAATTGTGGATGGAATTTTATCCTCTAATTTTTCTTTAGATGGATATTCCATATAGCAGATGACGGCATCGGGATTGAGCTTGAGGATCGCTTCCACGTCGGGATCGTTCCACTTCCCGACCGTCGGAAGATCGCTCAATGCTCCAAAGAATTCTCTATTATCCATAACCCTGGACTCTGCTCCTACCAGGGATGCATCTGCCTCAATGGACCTGAGAATCTCCACGGCATCATCGCTCAGAGCAACAACTCTTTTCAGCGGCTTTTTTATGGTGACAATGTCTCCCTTGCTGTCCATTATGGTAAGATTCTTTTCCGCTCCTTTTATGATCAGTTCGATCTGCACGATATCGAACTGATCTATTTTGCCGTCGTAATTGGCGTCACTGAGGTTGGTGGGCGAATTTGCACCTTTAATAATTCCATCAACGAAAACGGCATCTTTTTCGTCTATGACATTATCCATATTGGCGTTTCCGAATATCTCCAGGGTGAAGTTCCCGGATGCATCATTTCTCTTCAGATCCTCAGCCGAAGCGCTCCATGCCGGGACGTTCACTGCCAGGATCAAAAAAATGATCGGCACGATTCTAAAACCTGCAATCATATTACCTCTAAATTGTCTATGTATTTTATCATATTTTATGGTATATTCATATGATAAATTCAGATATTTTGTAGCACAATATAGCCTTTTCGGGTGGTTTGATTTGCATACAATATTATAAAATAAAATCAATAGTTCGCCGATAGTGATCGAGCGGATTTCGGGGTGTTTAGACATCTCTTCCATTTTTCAAAATATCAGCGCCAAAATGACAAATGCACAAAATGACAAATGCACAAAATGACAAATGCACAAAACGACAAATGCACAATATTCTCACTCTGGCTAACAAATTTACAATTTAGTTTTAAGCATTAAATTAAAATAGGCAATCAAATCATATCATTATCAATTTAAGTATGAAAAAGGATGATGAAACATGAGTGCAGTAAACCTTGCTAGGGCGGTCCTGGGGATCGTTTTGCTGTGTTCGGCACCCGTCGCAGCAGACTTCACGCTGGACATTTTCGGCAACGCCAACATGGATGATGCCATAAATGCAGACGACGTAGTCTTCGTTCAAGGAATAATCAATGGAACAAACAAGGAGACAGAACTCAGCGATGCCAACTATGACGGCAAGATCGATCAGAAGGATGTGGCCCAGATCGATGAGATCATGCGGGGTGTGGAGAAGAATCTCACCATAATCCAGTACCTCAAGCCCTCCACGGCTCCGGAGGTCGCAAGAACGCCGGTAAAGATCAACCTGCCCATAAAGAGCATCGCTGCTCTGAGCGGAACCTACGGACCGGAGATGCTCTGCGTTCTGGGTGTGAAGGACAAGATCATCGCCGTTACCGATTCCGCCAAGACGCGCGGCGAGATGTGGGACATGATCAAAGATAAGCCGGTGGTCGGATCTACCTTCGAGTGGGATATGGAAAAGATCCTGCAACTCAAACCCGATGTGGTTTTGGCCTATGCGTCCTACGATTTCTCAGAACAGAGGAAGACCCTGGAAGATGCAGGGATCACGCTTGTTCAGATGAATTTCCACAAGCCCGAGACCTACGAAGGCGAAGTGAGGAGTTTAGGATGGCTGCTGGATAGGAAGGAGAGGGTCGAAGAGCTGATAGACTTCGAGAATGAGCACCTTTCTTTGATCGAAGAAAGGGTTAAGGGCCTCAAAGACAGCGAGAAGCCGCGCGTTTATGCAGAGAGCTACAAGGATCTGCAGTACGGCGCTACCGGCTCCGTCAGCGCCGCCATAGATCCCTGCGGCGGAATCAACATCTTTGCGGATCTGAACGGCACAAAAGACATAGATTCGGAAAAAGTCATCAGCGAGAATCCGCAGGTAATCCTCAAGATGACCTTCAATACCTACATCCCGGCCAGCGGATACGATGCAAAGAACACAACCCAGATGGAGGCCAAGATCAAGGACATCGAAAACCGCACCGGCTGGAGCAACATGGATGCGGTAAAAGATGGACGGGTCTACATCATCTCCAGCGACGCCTCATCAATCCACCCAAGCATCTTCAACTCCTATGTTGCGAAGTGGCTGCACCCCGATCTCTTCAAGGATGTGGACCCGGTAGCCGTTCACAGTGAGTGGCTGCAAAAGTTCCTGGGAATCGAATTTAAGGGCGTATACGGCTATCCATTGCTGAAATGATGCGCAGCGGTCGAAAGTAAGCCGCTAACAAATATGGCATGTATAATCATTGATTGTGAAATTAGGTGATTATTGGATCGGATTTGGATGGACATGAATGATCATGGATGGTCATTGAATGGGCATTGGATGAGCATTCTAGGGCAATAAGCTTCGGGAGGCTCTTTTGCCTCCGCCTTTTATGATTTTTTTCGCTTCATCTTATGCTCTTTTTCCACGGCGTCTTTGTGCCTTTCTGCCTTCATATCTCATGTTTTCTTTGCCTTCCATCTTATATTTTTTCGCCTTCGTATCTTATGTTTTCCTTGTTTCGCATCTCCTGCTACTATTCCTTCGCACCTTATCTTTACCATCCGGCAACCGGATGATAGCATCAAATAGCAAAAACATTTTTAGCAAGGATAATAGTTCAGACAATGAGGTAGAAAATGGATCAAAACTGGTGCATAGAAAGACTGGCCGCCGAAAAGAGCGTTCAAACCGATTACTATGATGCCGCCGCGGCCATGAACCGTCCGCGGCGTTTCCCCAGTCCCGTCAACGATCCCGACTGGCTGGAGCAGGCGTCTTCCTGGTTTGTGGAAGGAAGAGTCTGTCTGGAGATAGGACCCGGCAGAGGTGAGTTCGCCAGGGCGGCTATCCGCAGGCAAGGATTGATGCAGAGGTACTACATCGTCGATATGTCCCGTGTGATGCTGGACAAGGTGATGTCAAGCCTTGGAGACCGTGGCGGCGTGGAGGTGAATCCGATCTGCTCCGATATTGATCAAGACCCGCTTCCGGCGATCCCAGATCAATCCGTTGATCGGGCCATCATGATCAATGTCTTTCAGGATCTGCAACCTTTGAAGGCCCTGCGCCATCTGCGAAGGATCATCTCGCCAGACGGCCTCTTGCGGGCCAACATGTCGGATCGAGAGGTCCGGGACAGCCTGAGAATTGATGATGAATTCTTCGACCGGGAGACCGGCAGCTTTTACATGACCAGGCCGCCCCTGGAAGAGAGACAACAGGATGTCTCGCCTCTGGGATTTGTGAACATGAACGGCAACAAGGTCCCGTTTTACCGGATACTGAAGTCCTACTACCGGGACCAGCTACATGAGATCTTCCAGAAGTGCGGCTTTGAGATTATCCGGGAGACGCCCATGATCTTGCCTAAGAAGGTCTGGATGGACTCGGTAGAGGGCAGGCATAAGGACCACATCAACGAGAAGAAGCGAGAGCTGATCGAGAAATTCGGCGGATATCCGGGAAAGCTGGATGTGATTGCCAGGCCGGTGTAGAGAAAGCACTTGATCTTACTCGGGCAAAGATAAATGAAATGGATGAAGATGAAGAAATAAAAGAGGATGATCGCAATGGAGGATGATAACGATATATGTGGATTAGAAGAATAAATAGTACTATTAATATCAAATAAAAAAATTTAAAGGAAAAAATCGGAGGCGATCGAAAGATTACTTGGGCTCGGGATAGGCCCAGGTGCCGTCGATCTCCAGTCCGAAGAACTTCTTGAGATATTCCTTGTTCATGTCCGATGGTGAGAGGTCAGCGAACAGATCCGGATGCAGCCACTTGGCGATGTATGCGTGGCCGATAACCCATCTCGGACCGGATGTGAGGTCTCTGTCAATCAGGTAGACATTGTCGTTCTTGACGGCGTTGATGGATTTGAATCCGGATACGTTTCTCTCCTCCACAAGCTTTGCATGAAGCTCGCTCAGATCCTTCTCAGTCTTTTCCGGTCCGCTTCCCGAACCCTTCATCAGATCAAGGATGATAAAGTCCGGATTATTGGAGATCAGCCATTCGGGCTCAACCTCAACCGAGGCACCGGGCAGCTCCGAGGCGATATTCTTGCCGCCGCATCCTTCCGCAACCCTGCCGCTGGTCTGGGAAGTGTAGGCCGTCCATTTCTTCTGATCCGAGTTTGATTCATAATAGAATGCAGGGATCTTGTCCACAGACAGTCCTTCCGTGCGATTCTCGACGGCATCGTCATACTGGTTTATCCAGTTCACCAGCATATCGACCTCAGATCTCTTGCCGAGAGCCAGTCCCATCATCTCCAGCTCCGGGATCATCGTATCTCTGGCCGTGCATCCCACGACTACTACGGAGATGTTCTGGAGCTTGTCCTGGACATCCTGGGCGAGAGTCGATTTGCTGAGGGGCAACAAAACGAGATCCGGTTCCAGCATCAGTATCTGCTCGTAATTGATGTCGCCGGCATGAACGGCAACCTCGGGTCGATCGGCCAAACCAAACTCCGGCATGCGCTCATGGAAGGTCTTGTCCACGGCGACGATCATGTCTTTGGTCCCGATGGAGAGCAGTGCCTCTGTCGTGCGGTAGTCAGTGGAGACGAATTTATCGACCGGCAGGCTTATTGTTACTACTCTCCCGGCAGAATCGTTGATGTTTATCGATTTTGCCTTGTCGTTGATGATGTCTTCAACCTGGGCTTTGTCCTTTGCATCCACCGTCCCGTCCGAATTGGCGTCGGCGTATTCGGTGCTCTTCTCTTTGCCGCTGATGATATCCTGCAAAAATGTCAGATCGTTCTCGTCGATTCTCATGTCCATATTCGCATTGCCGAAGACCTTGAGCGTATCACTCCCCAGCGTAGGGGAGATCGCCAAAGTACAGATGCACAGTATTAGTGCCACTTTATACCATCTATTCATAATTGAAGCCACCTTTATACCATCTTTTTATTTCTGATATGGCTTTAAAACTCTAAATTTTGGTTTTTGTTTCAGATAAGATATTACTACTTAAATCTTTCATATTAAAAATTTGCATGATACATAACGATTTAGTACATGACTATGTTCAGTCTAATTATAATTCTAAATAGACTATTAATTATAAAAACTGAAAGGATAAACACATCAAAAAGAAAAAGGGAGAGATGTGCCATCCCCGATTATCATTTATCCGATTCCGAGACGCATTTTAGGACAAGCTTGAGAAATAATCTTGAGGGCTGAATTTGAGGCCTAACCTTAAGGATATGCCCATAGCCCGGAGTATGGTATCTTGAGCCAGTCTTCGAAATATTCCTTATGAAGCTCGATCGGGTCCAGATCCCCGAATAGATCCGGATAAAAGCGTTTGGCCAAATAGGCGGCTCCAATTGAATCCTGGCCTCCTGATGCCGTTCCGTAGTAGCCCAAAATATAAACGCGCCCCTCTTTGGCGGCACTGGTCCTGCTGAGCACATCGGTTTCCAGCGCAGTTTTCAGGGTCTCTGCAGCTACCGTCTTATTGGTAACGGCGTATCCCAGTCCTTCCTTAACATAGTAAGAGGCAAGGACAATGGAGTCGGGGTTCTGTTTTAAGAGCCATTCGCCGTCCACTTTGCTGCCGGTGGGAATCCCGTCTGCAACGTTTTCGGCTCCGGCTTTATCGATGATCTGGTGCTGTCCGATCAAGCTTGGCGAGATCTCCTTATCGCCCTTTAGAATGGACGAAAGGGTAGCTGAGAACACCTTCTGCCTTTTGTCCTCGCCCAGATTCCCGGTTCGCTCCGCGATCATGTCCAGCGTCTCTTGCTTCCAATCCAGGAATGCCTTTGCTCTCTCGGATTTTCCTGCCATATATCCAAGCAGCATCAGCTCGGAATCGTAATCGGCTTTATTGAGGGCGAGCCCGATCACCTTCACGCCCATAGGCTCGACATTGGGCAGCACCGGATCGATGTAGCTTCCCGGCGTCATGATCATAATCTCGGGCTTGACCTCGGCTATGGCCTCATAATTTGGCTCATAGATCGTTCCGATGTCGGTCTTGCTGACCGGCCGCGGATACAGATCCGGATCATTACTCCAGATTATATCGCTGTTAGTAATATTATTATTGCTATGAATAACAATAAATATCTTTCCGAGAGCTAAACGAATATAAAATTTGACTATTTATTCAGAGATTTTAGGATTCTTGTAGGGCGAATCATTCCCGGTAATCTTGTTCATCGAATGCATGTTTATCAAATGCAACCGCATGAGTTGAATTCAGAAGGAATAGATGCCAAAGCGAGGTTTAAATTGCCCATATGTATCAAATTCATTCTGCATTTTTCGATGCTGCCGGCGGTGGGTGGCAGTGGGATTTCCGAAACGGTTATATCTTTCAAGATAATGAAGAGAATTATCTTACTAAATCAGATAATTGATGAAAAATTTATTCAACAGGTATGTAAGCTTCTGTGAAAGAACGTGATATTGGTCAAAAGCTAGAGACGAAATGGAGGGCAAGACATGTTGCAGTATTTAAGAGCAATTCTGGTCTCTCTTGTCTTTCTGGCAGCAGCCTCCACCGCGTGGGGTGCTGTTCCGGGAGATCAGGATGGGGACAGGATGGTATCTGGAGAAGAGCTGAAGAATGCAGAAAAGCTCCTCAAAGAGGGGAATATCACCACGGATGAGTACGCCGAGATCGAGCATATCAGCAAGAACTATCCGCGAAAAGTCGTGGATTCCCTGGACAACGAGGTTATTATCTACAAGCCCGTGAAGAGCATCATTGCACCGAACTCCAATGCGGAGGAGCTTTTGCGCTCCATTCGAGCATCGGACAGGATAATCGCAGTGAGCGATTCCACAAAGGAAGATCCGCTCTTCTTTCCGGATTTGAGCAAGCTTCCCTCGATCGGGTCCACTCGCGCTCCCGACAGCGAGAAGATGCTGGAGCTTCATCCTGATCTGATGATCCTGTCCGCCCAGTGGGACAAGACCCAGGCGGATGAACTGCAAAAGACCCTCAGCAAATCCGATCCAGATATGACGATCGCCCGGTTTGACTGCTATCGCCTGGAAAATTATGATAACGAAACCAGAAAGATCGCCTACCTTCTGGAAAAGGAAAATGAGGCCGATGATTTCTTGAAATTCTACAACGACTGCGTGAATATCGTGGTCGATAGAACATCATCGCTCTCCGGGAAGGACCGGCCGGATGTCTATCTCGGCTACGGGGAGTTCCCGCCATTCGGTGCCTACGGCAATTCGGCTGGGGCTGCCGTCAGGCTGGAGATGGCCGGGGGAAATAACGTCTTTGGCGATGAAATCGATAAGCAGTATGCTGAGATTGATCCCGAGAAGATCATAACCAAGAATCCAAAAATCATCCTTCGCCAGGTCAAGACCGGAGGCTACAGCACCACAAACACCAGTGACATAAAGCTGCACTGGGAGAAGACCCTGAACCTGACCGGATGGAACAACATCGATGCGGTAAAGAATAAAAGGGTTTACATGATGTCATCCGAGCTGCAGAACAAGAGATACTTCATCGGCCTCCTCTACACGGCTAAAGTCATACTGCCCGATCTCTTCCAGGACATGGACCCGAAGGCGCTTCATCAGGAGTACCTGACACGATTCCAGAACTTGAGCCTGGATCTGGACAAACAGGGAGTATTCGTCTATCCCGACTGGGAGGAGAGCTGAAAGCAAAAAATAATGCAAAATATTTTTTTTGTTTTTTTTTTGGCAAATCATGGCAATGTGCTCACATTATCTTTTTGGCCTGGGAAAAAAGAGGGGATTCGTTCAGGATTTGCAGTTTTACACTCGTCCAGAATTTATCCTTTCACTTTTTTGCCGCATACTCCGTCAGCTTGACCTCCGCATCCTCGTAAGGGATGACCGACGGATCACCACCGGGACGGTTAGGCCCAAAGACGGTTCCCGAGAGCGTGCCCTTGCCGGCGTTCTCCCCCAAATCCGCCGCTGCTTTCTCAAACCTTTCCGCAGCTTCATCATCGGCGCTCTTCAGGGTGATGTTGATCCCCCCCGCATCACCAGCCAAACTGACTGTGGCATTTCCCATGTATGGATAGACTCCCATAGCAGCTTTGTAGGCTTCGACGGTGTAGGTTCCGGCAGGAAGGTCATGGAATACGAAAGCTCCATTGCCGTCCGTGGTCGTGCTCAGCCTTCCAAAAGCTGCTGGAACCTCGACGGGCGCATCGGGATAGACCTGATGAATATCACCTATGTCCATGTGAGCATATTTTTTCAGCAGCTTGGCATGAACCGCCCTCGGGTCGATATCCTGGAAGAGATCGGGGTGGAACCACTTGGCGTAGTAGAGCATGGTCACCATCTCGGAGAGGCCGCTGGCCATGTTTATGTCGGTGATGTAGACTCTGCCCGTCTTGACGGCATCGATGACCTCGAATCCCGGCTGGGACATGATCTCTCGCTGCTTGGCCTTCATCTCCTCTATTGTGGGATAGGTTCCCTGGTGCTGCTCGGAGGACATGGAGTAGATCATAATTTCCGGATTCTGCTCAATGATCCATTCCGTCTCGACGTGTGGGACGGTAACTGAAAGGTCGGCTGCAATATTTCTGCCTCCCGCCTCTGCAATTCTCGTGTTGCCAGTGGAGGCTCTGTTGCCCGTCCAGTCCGTATGGCCCATAGACATGAAATAGACGCTGGGCTTTTTGGAATCGGGCAGCTTCCCGACCCGGTCCAAGATGGTCTGATAGTATCCGTCGATCCAGTCCTTCATCTCCCCAGCCTGTTCATCCTTTTGCAGCAGCTTTCCCAGATCCTCAATCATGGGAAGCAAGGCATCGATGTGCAGCACTCTGTATCTCAAAACGGGAATCCCATAATCTGTTAGCTTCTTTTCGTCGTCCTTGGGAAAGAGCGCTCCTGTTTTGGCAATTACCAGGTCCGGCTTGATTTCCAGCATTCGTTCAATGTCGGCCTCGCGCCCGGACTCGCCCACGTTCTCCTTTTCCTGCAGGCTGGAAGGGATATTACAGTCTTTTGTCACCGCAACAATTCGATCTTGCGCATCCAGCGCGCAGAGCACCTCGGCGGCTCCGGGTGAGAGACAGACGATGCGCTCAGGATTCAGGGGGACGGTAATATTGCGCCCGTCTTCATCCACAAGAACAATGCTCTGGCTGCCATCCGCATAAACCGGAATGCAGAGGATGGCCAGGATGATCAGCCAATTCAAGAATTTCATAAATTCACCATCATTCGATTGCGCTATTCTATTCTCGTCCAATTAATCAATTTAATTTGTTTTTTAGCAATGTAGCTTGTCTGCTTGGGGCATTAAATAATCTTCGGGATACTCAAGAAAAATTGACTAAGTTTAAGATAAATTAATCAAGCTAAATTTATGCCAATCAATTTGATTTATTAAGGATGATTTTCCATATGTCGCCACAAAATATATAAATTATTACGGCACAATTGAATCCAATTGTGTGGTCACGAGAAGATGCGGAGGACTTTTATGCTGGACAAGTTCATGTCTGAACACCTCTACGGGAAGAACATAGAGGTTTGCTTCGGAGGAGACGAAGAGGAGAGGCTACAGGGCAAATTAGTGGGAAAAGCGCCGACGGAGTGATCGTCCTGGAGCACAAGGGGCGCAGAGATTACTGCTTTTTCTATTTGCCTCATGCGTTTCGATTCAAAAAGCTCGGTTTAGAAAAAATATGCGATTTGTCCTGATTCTTGCCCCCAAAAAATTGCCTCCTGCTTCAGCTTGAACAACATTTAGATGTTTGGAAAAACTTAAATCAAATAAGCTTTGGCTAACTCAAAATAAATTGCCTAATCTATAAAGGAGATACTAAATGGATAAGAGATCATTCCAGAAAAACGGAGTTCGAAGACTCTTTATTACCATCTTTATTCTTGCGGCCATCAGCGGCATGGCAATTGCTGCAGACTCTGCCAGTTATCCCAGGACCATTGTGGATGATGCAGGCAGAGAGGTCACTATCAAGATGCCTGTGGAAAAGATCATTCCGCTCGATGCCGGCGCTGCGAAAACCCTCTATTTGCTCGGAGCGCAGGACAAGATAATCGTCGTGGGAGATGATGTCGTCTCAAGGAGCGGCTACCTTCCCGGCGTGAAGGATAAGCAATCGGTGGGCAAATGGCACGAGTATGATTACGAGATGATCGGAGAGCTTGCCAAAGAAGGAGAAAAGACTGTGCCAAATATCATAGTCCTCTGCACCGTTAGCGGCATGGACCCGGTCAGCGAGATCGCCCCCGCTCTGGAGGGCTTCCCGGACATCGCCGTGATAGGGCTGGACACCTACAAGATGGAAAAATGCACAGTCCCTCTCGCAGGGGTCTGCACGCGGTGCCCTCGATGCCAGGCTGGCCGCCCTGATCTTCGCCTCGTTTTGGGTTCTGGCCCAGACAAAGTGCTCCTGGCAGTCCTCCCGGCCCGTGACCAGCCCCTCGGTCTCCAGAGGTGGCCAGCGCAGACACATCCACGCTTTGAACCTTGCCGCCGAGGAGCATGATCTCCATCTTGAAGGGCCGCAGGCCGGATAAGAGCTGCTCGCCGAAAGGGTCCATGTCATAGGATACCAGCTCTGCAGCATCATCGTTTGTCATGCGCACGATCTTAAGAGCGGTTTCGGCCAGAGGCATCTCGGAATAGGGGCCGTACATGCCACCTTCCTGGTCACTGTCCACAAAAAAGACGATCATCTTTTGCCGCCGCCCTTGAACAGATCTAAAGTAGCCTGGCCCAATAGATGCGTAATAGGCGCATCCTCCTGCAGCTCCTTTTTATTCCGGTAAAAAAGGGAGCGACCGGGCGGCAAAAATACGCGATAGTGGCCGTTTTTGTCTCGCCTGATCTTAATGTCCACTTCGCTTGCCTCCTTGCTTCAGGGCCTTCTTTGGCAGGCAGCCAGCAGCCGGAGCGGCTTCTGAGAGAGCCAGCGCGTCTCCAATCCAGGTGCAGCTCCGGCAGAACCAGGCCACCGTTCCATTCGGCTTGTGGCATCTCTCCAACTGCGGCCCAGGCGTTCCACAGCGCGGGCAGGGTTCTAAAGGATTGGGCATTCAGGGCACCTCTGATCTTTTGGCCTCTTGATACATCTTTTCGATGCGGCGATACGACTTCCCGGCATTGGCAGACCGGAACACGACAGATCCGTATTTATTCCGAGCTACCAAGCCCTCTGGGTCAGAGATCTTGTTCTCAGTGCACCAGAGGCGCAGAGACTCATGATCATCTAGCTCTATCTTTGCCATTCTATAGCCACCTCACCAGATTGCTGTTTAGCTTCAATATGCGTTAGAGTTTCATATCATCCAGGTCTTCAATGAACGCTTCAAGGAGGGTTTAGGCCTAGCTGAGCACTTATGAGCTTTGATGGATCAGAATGGCTTGGATAACTGAGATGGGTGCGGAGACACTGGACAAGGTCTTTAGCATCGGAACGGTTGAAGTGGTAGCAATGATCTGACTGCGACGTTTGCAAAAAGGACAATGACGAGAAAAATTTCGGTTGTAGAATGAGGCCGAATCTCTTCCTCGTCATTTCAGGATTTGTCAATTTCTTTCATTTATCCGTTTCAGAATCTTATCACATAGGTCCGGGTAGGATTCCTTAAGAGCGTTCTCTACAAGTTCCCGTGCTTTGGTAGCCTTACGGTATTGCAGGAGTGTCATTTCCTTGCGATTTAGGAGTATTAATTGCTGGCTCTCCAAGACTGCGAGCAGTAGGGGGGAGTAGAGCGAGATCTTGGGCGACTTCAGGGCCTGGGCAACTGCCTGGTCTACTATTTCATCTGTCACGACTCCCGACTCCTGAGTCCCGTTTCTGGACCTCTTCTTATCTCCTCTACTCCGGGGTTTGGTTTCGTGAAGCTGGACATCCGAGTCTTGTGTCAGGTTACTCGACTCACGAGTCACGACTCCGGACTCCTGAAGACCGACAACCGACTCGTGTGTCGCGTCTCCCGTTTCGGGGGTAATGTTTCCTGACTCTGGGGTCGTGACTCGTGACTCTTGACTCAAGATTCGTGAGTCTTGAAGCTCGATGCCTGTTTCTTGACTCCTTTCACATGGCCCCTGAGTCATGACTCTTGACTCAGGAAGGCCGACGCCTGACTCCTGACTCGCGATGCTTGCATCCTGACGCTTGATGCCTGCTTCCTGACGCCCTACTCCTGACTCATGAGTCACGACACTCGACTCTTGCATATCTGACTCATCCTTCGTGACTCCTGTCTCGCGGATGATCTCCCCTGACTCCGGAGTCGTGACTCCAGACTCCGGGGCCTCGCCTCCTGCCTCTTGATTCTTGCCTTTAGGCCCTATTCCTTTCAGCATGAAGTCAAGCCCTTTCGACATGCGATCTCCTGGGCTCATGCCGCCACCTCATCTGCTAGATCCTTGTAGCTCAATGCCCCTGAGCAGAATGGATCATAGAGACATATCGGCTGGCCCTGGGCCGGAGCTTCGACGAGCCGAACGTTTTCAGGAATAACGACTTTGAAGACGGCATCTCCCAATAGGCCCCTTATTTTGGTGGACACCTCTTCGGTTATCTTACGTCTGTTGTCGCACATGGTAAGCAGGTATCTTCTCTTAGGCTGATAGCCAAGCTCGTCAAGCTCATCCAGCATTCTGATGAGCGTCTTCAGACCTTCCACAGCGAAGAACTCCACTTGGATAGGGACGATGACCTTATCACTTGCCACAAGTGCGTTTAGGGTCATGTTGCCCAGGGCCGGGGGAGTGTCGATGATAACGTAGTCGTATCCGTTCAGCCCCTGGACCTTCTTCTTAAGGCGTTTCTCTCTGCCCACTTTGCTCGTCAGCACCGCATCGGCCTCAACGAGGTCGTTATTTGTGGGTGCGATTTCAAGCCCATTTACTGTCGTGGGTATGATGATGTCTTCCAGCTTCGCTCTCTCCATCATGACCTCGTTCATGTTTTTGGGCAGGTTGTCTTTGTCAATGCCAAGATGTGTGGTTGAAGAGCCCTGGGGGTCGAGATCTATCAGCAGAACATGAGAACCCCGCAGGGCGAGATATGCGGCGAGATTCACGGTTGTCGTGGTCTTCCCGCACCCTCCCTTCTGGTTGGCTACCGCTATTACCTCCATAACTGTAAACTCTTCATGAATGTCTATAAGTGTTGTGCTTGACTCTGGTGTCCGGTTTCAGGATGCAAGGCTCATGATGCATGAGTCAGGAGTCAAGAGTCACGACTCAGTTATCGGTGCTTGGAATGGCCCGCTGCTTTGCGGCGTGGGTGTACTGCAGCAGATTCGCTGCAAATGTTATAATTAATATATATGATAGAAATTCATAAATGCAAGTAAGTGGTGAAAGTCGCTAAGTGTCCACAGAGGAGGGATAATTCCTGAAAATACAGTTAGTAGTGACTATAATACTTCTAATGCTCTTGGTAAAACCTGCATTATCCGAGAAAGGTTATGTTGATTTCGTAGACCTTGGCGACTTGCTCAGCGAAAACAGTCATAATATTAGGGGCTGGGGCGATTTGCCACAATTCGATCCTCTTACATCTATTGAGGGCGATAAATCTAAGCATTATATGATTATAGGTGGAGATTGCTCCGTAGATATGCATATCCAGGAATTCAATGTTCCATATATGTTAGTCTTTGAAGCCGAAGATGGGAATTGCGATGATAGTTTTGAAGTCTGGATCAATAATAGAAAAATATATTATTTTACCGGGAAGAATAAAGGTACGGGTAAAGTTGAATCACGGCGACATGAAGTAGGCTTTCCAGCATATTACTTTGATTGTCAAGACTTAACCGTTACATTTAGGAATACGGCAACGGATAATTGCGGAAAAGCAGCCGTGTATAATGTAGGCCTATTAAAAAAGGGATTGATGAGTTCTATGATTCATCCTTCTGAGGTCTTTTCCCCTGTTGATGGCAATATAAGGGTCATTCGCCCTTCGAATTACGAACAAAAGTGCTCTGATGGGAATTTTTATTGTCTTAATTCAGCATGCTTAGAAGACGAACAATGTGCTAAATGCCAAAACGTAGAAAATTGTGAGGATGTCTGGAGGTTTGTCCAGTACGTTGACAGAAATGGGCCGATTGGTCATATGGAAGATGGTGGCATACGAAGAGCAGATGATACCTATGCGTGGGATGCAAATCTCAAATCAGATGAGAATGGTGTGCCAGTCAAGCCCTGCTATCCAGGCATTGTAATCGAGGCGGGAGGTAATTACGGAGAAGTGCTCCTAGAGCATAACTACCAAGGAAGTGTCTGGTATAGTATGTATCTTCATATGGCCAATATTCAGGTGTTAAAAGGCGATCGTGTCGGATTAGATGATGTTTTAGGAGATGTATCTGATAAATCTCCTTCATCGATCGCAACTCATTTGCATTTTGCTATATATATTGGCTCAAATGTTATGAGCGGGCTGAAGTCATTTGACGCCGATATTATCGAGAGAAAAACAAGATCTACGGAGGAAAGCGTACGCACAACAACCTTGTTGGCGGTTTCTACAGAATTGGATCAAAACGCTGACAGAAGCGACATCGAGCAGAAAGCCCAAAAAAATATCGATAATGTATTAGATAAAACCAAAAAAAGCATAGACTCATACGGCTCTTCTTTTACATCATATGACGGGCATTCAGGACAAAGTGCTGCAAAAGATTTTGGTTTTAGTTACGAAATAACTGGGGCTAAATTTTGCACGAATAAGGCAGAAGCCTCCAGATATATGGCCTCGAAAGGCATTCAGGAAGTCGAGCAACAGGGAACTCTTAGCGTGATTGATACACTGGGACTTGAAGAATCTGGATTCTGTATAGTTACAATTGACTGCACTTATACAGTTTTCGGCACAGTGATGGTCATGACTTATCCAATTATATGCAATGAATTAGGAGATCCCTACTGGGAAAGCTGGCAACTTTATGGGAAGTTAGGTCAGTTTATGAGTGAAATCGGATCACAGCAAGTCTAAATGTTATCTGCTTCGCTTCCAACAAAGATCATCGTATCAACAAAGAAACGATCAGAAAAAACCATAAATCGAGTCTGCGGTGGGCGCGTCGATCGACAGCGCCCTTTGCACAGGGACTAATCACCTAAGTTGCGGGCCTGATCCAGCGCTCAAGCACATCACCTCGATGTGTGGCCTACGCTCGAATCCGGCCGACTCTGGTGCCTCGTATGCAAGGTGTCATAGTTCCCTGAGTCCGGAGTCATGACTCGGGAGTCTGGCCAGGAGTGGCTCTTCCCTGGCCGCAGCTCCGGCCACCTGAGCACCAAGACGCTCCTTCGGACCATAGACCGGCTGGCGGAAGAGGCCGGGATTCAGGAGATCTCGCGCAGGCAGAAGCTCTCTCGGAGGAAGGTAACGCCCCATATCCTCAGGCACAGCCATGTGGTGAATGGCTCATGACTGGCGTGCCGGTGCCCATGATTCAGATAGCCAGGTGGGGCGCAAGAGGCTGTCCACGACGGAGATCTATGCTTCTGTGGCCCCGGCGCTGGTGAAGGAGGCGTATGATCTGCATGGGTTTGGGTCGGTGGTATGATTTTATGTGGAGTTTACTGGTAATAATGTGTACGTTTCACAAGGCGTTTACATGTATTGCTATCGTTGAATTATGTCTTTGAGTGATGAGATAAGCCTATCCATATTTGAAGCAACTTTTTCATGTTATTTTCACTTCATTTCTTGCTGTTTATTGGAAAGAACAACGATGTCGGACCTGAACATACGTGAAGAGACCCCAAAAGGAGTAGCTATATTAGTTATGAGCGTGCTCATTCATGATAGTCTCGGGGTGCAGGGGTAGCGGAGACCTATGACTTCAGTCATAGGAGGAGCGTACCCCGCTGTTGCAGCATACAGATAACTATTTATACATTGAAGATTATCTTCAATGGAATGCTTCAAACCTTGATGGTAAAACTCGATCCCT